>Ga0098060_1000406_pt1 | contig 19918 bp, 14 predicted proteins | sample 21_taG_FD_77063 | JGI IMG/M metagenome (GOLD analysis project Ga0098060, IMG submission 77063) | Marine viral communities from the Subarctic Pacific Ocean - 21_ETSP_OMZ_AT15319 metaG | ecosystem: Environmental > Aquatic > Marine > Oceanic | place: Pacific Ocean | collected 2015-01-19 | reverse complement strand
GCGCTAGATATACTGTTGCCAAACAAAGAGCTGGAGCATCAGAAGTTTTTAACTTTTATTATAGTTTTCCTAAAGAAGATTCGTTAACGCTAAGTAGCGATTCGGTGAGATTTACAGTTTTAGCTAAAGAAAAACTTACGGCTGCAGAGCCTATAGTTTATGCTGAAAAAAAGGAAGACTATCAAATATATAGCATAGACACGGGTGCTAAAGTATCTAGTAGAGGTGGTGTTAAAAAAGTTGTTATAAAAGGAGTTCCCGGAACGCCATTTAAAGTTTTAATACAAGATACTGCTAAAAAAATATATAATTTTGAAACCGGTGCATTTGAAGATGGGGGTAAGCTTTTAGAGGGAATCGTGCCAAATTCTAAACCAGGCGTAAACTATGGTGAGTTTAGAGCGTTTGTACAAGTTCCGGCTAGTACCTCTGAAAACGTTATAACATCTAGAATTTATACAGATAATCCAGTTACGACATTTGGTGTTAGTAAGCCTGGATCAGATACTTCTGATACGGATGTGGCAACAGCCACTCCTATAATAGATGAAGCTGTAGCATCTTTGTCAAAGGCTACGTTTAGTCTAGACGAAACAGGTGAGAGTGGTTTTGTCATAAATAGAACAGCTTTAAAAGGAGAAGATGCTCAAGTTCTTAATGGAACTTATATTATTGGTGATTCTGATTTTAAATCTGATATAACTAATTATTTTGAAACAAATCCTATAGTTTTACAAGCCGGTTACAAAACCACAACACTAACATGGACAGTAACAACAGACGCAGAAGCGAAATCTATAAGAATAATTAGGCAACCTCTATACGACGCTGAGCAGACATTTTTAGTAACTGACGTGGGTAACGATCCTGTGAGTGGAAAAATGAGTGAGGAATATGGGGTTGAAGTTCCTGTTGCTAACGACTGGCAAAACACTCATAAAACCGAAACTTATGATAGCTCTAATTGGTCAATAAAAGATATAAAAACTACAGCTAAGGGTAACGGTGGTGGTGATGACGGCGTGGTCACCGTTGATGGTACTGAATTTCAAACACATAGTGCGGTAGAAATTACAGCAACAATAAAGGGTAGCTTTGGGAAAGAAGATATAACGCCTTCTTTAAAGCTACTTAACTTTTTAGCAATACATTAAAAATAAATTATGCCTTTAGAAACATTTTCGCTAGACAGTATTATAAACGTATCCTTACAGGTGGGTGATTATATTTATTTTGTTAATCCTAGAGAAAACAAAAGAAATAGTAATTTCTCTGGTTCAAACGCTCCGTTTTACAACGCTTCACCTGTGCTAGGTGGTCCACCTAATATCAACATGCCTGACTCAAATAACAAACCTAGGTTGTTAGGAACAGTATTTAGTATAGATAGAAACGCTAGAGAAATCGAGGTTGAAGTATCACCTAGTTATAGCACTTGGGACATACAACCCGAAGAAGGTGTAACATACTTTCTTTTTAGCAAAGACAAAACGGTTAACACGTCGGGTATTGTGGGTTACTTCTCAGAAACAGAGGTTAGAAATTATACAACTAAAAAAGCAGAAATATTTACCTTAAACCTTGATTTTGTTGAAAGTAGTAAATAAATAGCAAAAAGTGTGATAATATACTTATAAATCAAGTATATTTAAATATGAATAATATAAAAGTACGTAAAACAACTCTAGAAGATTTTGCTTTGTTAAGCGTGTGGTGGATGGAACATGGTGAAGAGCCACCATATATAGACCAACTGCCAGATAAAGGTCTTGGTGGTTTTATTGTTGAAAAAGACGGAATACCTATAGCTGCAACATATTTGTATTTAACAAATTCGTCTATAGCATATATAGCTAACGCTATATCAAATAAAAATTATAAAAGTAAAGATAGATTTGAGCTGATAAGATTATTATTAAATGCCTGTGAAAATCAAGCAAGAGCTTATGGCTGTAATTTCATTTTTTGTACATCTTCTTCTAAGGGTGTTATTAAAAGATGTATAAAATCTGGTTATAATATTGTGGGTGAAAAACACGATATAATTACAAAAACATTAATAAATGGAAGAAAAAATTTTAGATAAAATATTGCTTTTACCATCTCCTCTAAAGGGAGGTTTGGGGCGTACTTTGTTTGGTGATAATAGAGACAAGAATTCAGGTAAGAAAAAAATGAATGCTGCCCTTAAGCAGTTAGATAAAATGACTGATGAGTTAGGGAAGATTGACGTCTCAAATCCATTTAAAAATGCTCAAAACGCTTTTGAGGACATGGATAATGTTTATGATAAAGCGAAGAATGTTTACGAGGGCAAGATGGAGAATAAGTTCGAGGGCCAAAAGAACGCTTATGACGGGATGAAGAATCAGTTTGAAAACATGGAAAATGCTTTCGAAGATCTTACTGTCAACACTCAGCAAGCTGAATTTGAAGCACAACAAAACGCACAAAACCAAGCAAATATTTTATCTCAAATGTCAGCTTCAGCTGGTGGATCTGGTATTGCAGCTTTAGCTCAATCAATGGCAAATCAAGGAGCGCTTCAAGCTCAGAAAGCATCAGCATCTATTGGTGCTCAAGAAGCTGACAACCAAAAGAAAGCGGCTGAAGCAGAACAAAGTATACAAATGGCTACAGCTGGTGAAGGTAGTAAAATAGCTATGACACAAGCTGGAGAGCAATCACGACTTGATACTACAAAACGTCAAGCTGACATGGACATCCAAAGTAAAATACTTGATGCAGATGATGCTTTACAAGCACAACAACTAGGTGAAGAATCTAAACTTCAAATGGCGGAAGCAGAAGGAGAAATGAAGAAACAAGAACTGAAAGGTAAGGGAGATATGTGGAGTAAAGAACAAGAAATAGCAAAGAAAAAGACTGCTATGGAAGTAACAATGTCTAAAGTTCAAGTACATAGTGCTTCTGCTAACCAACCTAAAGATAGAGGTTTACTTGGTGGTCTTTTCAGTGATGAAAGACTTAAAGAAAATATAGTTAAAATAGGAGTTACACATAAGCATATACCAGTGTATAAATTTAACTACATAGGAGATGATACTACATATGTTGGTACTATGGCTCAAGATTTAATTAAGATGGGTAGAGAGGACGCTGTAGGTACTAAAGGAGACTATTATACAGTAAATTATAATTTAATTGATATTAAAATGAGAAAACTACCATCACCGTTAAAACAAATGGCAAACCAACCAAACCAACAAAACCAACCAAACCAACAACAACGAGAGGCTGCAGAAAAAAATAAAGGCATGATGGACAATGGTATGGCTATATTATCTGAAGCGCAAAGACGTAGAAACTGGGAGGAAACACAAGAAGCTATTTTAGCTACAGAACCAGAAGAAACACAGTCAAGAAAAATTAAAGATCAATACCTCAGAGACGAGCAAAAAGCAAAACTTGGTAGAAACCCAGTTATAGTAGGTGGTTTTGAAGGCGTTGGTAACTACAGTAGATATATGGAGGCTTTAACAGAGGTGTTAAAAGAGTACCAAGAGGTTATATATCAAGCTATAATAAATAAAGATGCTACCACTGAGCAAAGCATAAAAATGAAAATAGCTGGCTTAAAAAGAATAACAGATCGTTTTAAAGAGGAATGTCAAGATTTTTACGATGATTATTTTGCTCCAGAAACTTATATATCTAAATCTTGCTCTCAACAGCAAAAAAGTTTTGGAACACAATTGTATTGTAAGAATCCAGACTTGCTTATTACACATGCATCAGAAGAGGATGTAGCGAGAGGACAAGTAGATGTTTATGGAGAGCTAGTTACAGAAGACATGTTATATGGTATTATTCAAAAGTTTGATGGTTCTTATGGTTTGATATCTGTTTTAGATGGCAATAAAAACACGTGGTGGGTTGATGGTCATAAAGCAATAGAATATATAGGGTTTTTAAAAGAAACAGCTGATAAAGCTCAAGAAGCAGCAGCGTCTAAGTCTGCTGTTAAATTAGATTTTGGATCAATAGATTATAAGGTTAATAAATTTTTTGGAGAAAACGATGGTACAGCTTCTAAAAATCACGACATGCTTGTTTTACAGTTTTGTTGGGATACAGACCTTTTACGAGATGGTAGTAGTTTTAGACGTCATCTTTATGAGCACCCACAAATTGAAAATTTAAATTATGGTGGTTTTGATTTTGGTAAAATGGACTTTAATCCAGAATTAGGACCTGGTGATAAAAACTTTTGGTATGACAACTTAGATGATCTAGATAAATTGAGATTAGTAGACGCTATTTGTAATGTTGATAATCCTGCTTTTGATATAAAACTACTAAGAACTTTAGTAAAAGAATATTATACTATTAGAGTAGAAAATGCTTGGTGGAAACAAATGGGTTATGAAGAAGGTAGATTAGAACTAATGCGTTTAAAACAAAACGAACTTAAAAAAGCTAGATTTGAAAAAGCAAAAGCTAAAGCAATCGAAGATGGTCTTATGGAATTTGTGTTTGATGGCAAGGTAGAAAGTTCAGGTCTTACACAGGCTAAAAAGAAACAAATGGAAAAGGAAAAAGAACAGGCAGTAGGAGGTAAACCACAACCAAAAAATCAATAGTATGTTAAAGAGTTCTCCATTGAAACATAAGAAGGGTGATGCTATGGCGCATACTCCATACGCCACCGAAGAGGCTTATCATGAAAATAAAGGCAATGATTCTGAGACTACTGTTGAGGACAAAAAAACGGAAGAGGTTTATACTGTAGACGGATACGAAATACCTGAGCATAGTAGAGAAAATGATGGTAAGGGAAATATAATTATCCGTTATAAAGATGGTAACGAGAGAACAATTCCTGATCCTGATTATATAGAATTAAAACCCGCTTTCCAAGTATTTGCTGAATCAGACGCGGGTGAAGATTATAGGGATGAGTTAATCGCCAAACAACAGAAGAAGGTTGATGAGGTTAATGAATACAAAGAAGAAAACAATATAGACTTTAACGACGCTGAAAAAAGTCCTATTGTTGTAGAAAACGGTATTCCATACGTTAAAGAAAAAGACGGTAGTAGATCAATGCTAAACGGTACGGATCACCCAGAGTTGGCTTACGCTTTTATATTAGAGCAAATGGATGGTAACACGGATCTCGCTGATAGTGTGTTTGAATCTTATAAAAAGAAAGCAACAATTGGTGATATTAGCAAAATAAATGAGAATATAAATAATTTTTTAACTATAAGTGATAGAAATAACGAGTTAATAAAAAACCCTCAGTTAATAGAATCTAATAGAGTTGCTGAATCTAATACAACCGCTGTACATATACCTGTTGTAAACCTATTAGAAGGAGATCAAGTATCAACAGAAGATAAAGAAGTTTACGAGTATCAAGATTTAGAAAACCATGATTATTATGAAAATTTTGAATTAGCTAAAAAAACCATTGCTGAAAAAAGAGGGGTAAGCATGGTAACGATAGACGAGACTGATCCTGAGGTTGTAGCGGAGTTTAAGAGGTTAGTAATGGCGGCTGAGATTAAAAATGTTTACAACGAAAGAGTTAAAGAAGAGGCTAGAAAAAAAGACAGGGAGACAGAAGGTAATAGGTGGTGGCATAAAAACTTAACTAGCGCTATAGAAGAGAGTCAAAAAGGTGATCTTTCATACTTGTTAAGAGGCATGGAAGAAAAGGGTGTTGAGATGGAGATTGTTGAAACCACTGCTGAAATAATGAACAACCAACTTACCTTTAAAGATAACTTAACTGATGCTCAAAATACTTTAATGGAGTTTTCAAATGAAGATAGTCAAAAAAACCAAAACATTAAACAGTTAATAGAAGAAGCGGAAGCTATTAAAGATAAAAAATACACAACAGAAGAAGAAGTTGCTGCAGCTAATAAAAGATTACAAGAAATACAAACAAAACTAACGCATCATCAAAACGCTTACAATATCGCTTATAACGATTACGAAATGGCTTTCGATGCTTGGAACGGACTTGTGGATGACATAGAGATTAAAATGCCTATGCTATTAGACACGAAAGAAGGCATGGAGCTTTGGCAAGAGACTATCGATAAAGATCACGGCTTGTTTTCAAACGCAGCTCTATCATTAACTTCTGGTTCCGCCGACATACTATTAAATCTTGAAAACGCTTTGTATAAAACTCCTGTAACAGCTTGGGCTTATAAAGGTATATTGAAAAATCTTGATCCAGAGGTGCAGGAAAACGTGGAAAAGCTTAAGAGTGAATTGTTAAAAGATGGTAAGCTTTCACAAGAAGAAATAGACGCTAAGGTTGATGAGTTGCGCACAACGTCTATGGATAAAAAAAGAGATAAATGGAGAAAGGACACTAGACGTGGCGTTGATTATCTTCAGGGTTCCATGGGTGATTTTTCAGAATCTGATGAATGGTGGTATAAAGCAGGTGGATATACAGCTAACGCTGTTGCTGGGTTCGCGCCTCAATTATTAGGTATGACATTAGCCGCTAAACTTGGTGGTCCAGTAGGACTTCATGCGTTTTTATATGGTATGATTGCTGGTGGTAAATACGAACAACAAGACAACGATATAGAGCAATGGAAAAATCAACAAATATTAGAAAACCCAGAGTTTCAGTCTGGAATGAGATCGTTGGTTGCTAAACTTGAGTCTGGAGATTTAAATCAAGTACAGTTTGGCAAAGCTGTTGAAAAATTAAAAGAACAGTATAAAAAAGACTTACCAATAACTGGCCCATATGAAAGCTGGAGATACCATTTACTACCAACAGTTTCAGGAGTAATTGGCATGGCGTCAGAGCGTTTTACCATGAGACAATTAGGTTTTTTAGGTAAAGCAAAAGTAAAACCAAAAGGTGTTTTTGCTAGTGGTTTTAAAAGCGAAATCGGGCGGATGTTTAAACCAAGCTCTTTAGTTAAAGGATTAAGAGTAAGTCACACTGAGGGCTGGACAGAGGTTGCTGATGGATTGGGACAGAATATATTGAAAAAATACTTTGAACCTGGACATGAAGATATAAATCTTTTTTCAGGCTTACATCATGATTATTTAAACGGCGCTATTGTAAGTAAGTTTTATTTTAGAGCACCGCTAGTTTTTAACCAAACTATAAACGCTTATAGATCTAGCAAGTCAATGTCAAAAGTTGATGATTTAAGAAAGAGAAAAGAAGAGATTTCTAAAGTTTTAAGTTCCGGTAGAACAAACAAAGTAGTAAAAGATCAATTATATAAAGAAATATCTAAAATAGATTCAGATATACAAAAAGTAATAAGAAACGATATACAAAATTTTGATTTATATAGCAGGTCAGAAAAAGAGACTTTAACAGATATATCTTTAGCTCAAAATGATTTAAAGAAATCATTAAAAGAGGTAGAGTTAAATAAAAATTTAGACAAAAAAGAAAGACAAACGCAGATAAAGAAACTTCATGATGATTATTACAAATTAGAAGATGCGAAAGAAGACTTGGTAGGTGTTTATAATAGGGCTTACGAGACTAACAAGGAGGAAAAGATTAATACTGAAACAATAAAAAAGCATAACAAAAAAATATTTGATGATAAAATAGAGGTTGTAGAAGCTACATCTCAAGAAAACTCTGCAGAGCTAATGGAGCTTAGTTTGCAAGAAAGAAAAGTTGCTATAGTAGAAGAACACACTAGAAAAGGAATACCTTTAACACAAGATGCAAGAGCTGAGATAAACCAAATAAATGATGATCTTGCTAAAATAGATGATATAAACAAAAGACCTGGGCAAAAGTCTTTAGCTGGCGGAGCGTTAACAGCTTACGGATATATAACGCCAAGAGATCAAGCTGGTAGACAAAAAATTATATTAAACAAAAAAGCAGCATTAAAAGACGGTTTTGTTACAACTGCACAACACGAGTTTTTACACGCTATAACTCACGAAACATTGAAAAACGATCCTAAGGTTCAAAAGTCTATGGGTGAAGCTTTACGTGGGTATATAGGTGATATAACAACTGGTAGCTTAGCTGAAACAGAACTAGCTAAAAGAATGATGAGCTATACTCAAAATGAAGGAGTTTTTAACGAAGAAACATTAAACCTTCTTTCTGAAGCTATGGTTAGAGAAAACTTACCGTTTAAAAAAGAGAGATTTGAAGGTGTTAAAGATTTTTTTAGAAGATTTGGACAAAACTATTTAGAAAAAGACATACAGTTTAACACAGGTAAAGACGTTTATAATTTCTTAAAAGATTATAACTACTCTGTAAAAAGCGGAAACTTTAACAATGCTATTGGTAGAATGGCTAGAGAAGGAGCTGGTGGTACATTAGTTGAAGACGCTGTATCAAGAGGTGAGCAAATGAAAATGTCCAAAGCGGCTTCTGATAATGTTCAAGCAATATATAACGAAAAAGGTATTGATGGAGCGTTTGATATTATAAACGAGTTTAACCCTATAGTTGGAAAGTTAGTTGAAAAACGTAGAGAAGCACCTGGTTTTGATAGAGAGCTTTTAACATCAGAAATACAATATGGCAAACGTGGTATATTTGATTTAATCAAAGAATACAATCCCGCTTCTGGAGTTCCTTTAGCAGCTTATATAAATAAATATTTACCGTCAAGAGCTATTGAAGCTTCGCGTAAAGTATTAAACGAAGAGTTTACTGATGATGTATCAGAAAGAATAGACATTGCAGATGATAGTGGTTTACCTGCTTTTGAAGAAACCACCAAGCTAAAAACTAGTAAAACTTTACTATCAGAAAGATTTAATGTACAAGATGATGTTAATAAAGCCGTAAAAAAAGCTTTAAAAAATATTGATATAAAAGATATAACATTTAAAAACACTCCAATATTTACAAACGATATTATTGGGGAGTTGTTTGGTATAAATCCTAAAAAGCTAGAAACAGGAGCTAATTTAACAAAAGGAGAACTGCAGTCAGCACAAATGTTTATCAATAAAAACGCGGATGTTTTGCGAAACATGCTACCTGATGGAGCTACAGCGTCTGGAACATCTACAGGTGTTCAAAATGTTTTGTTAAAAGAGTTTTATACTAAAACAGAAAGAGCACAAATGTCTAAAACTGGAACAAAAGCTGGTTTGCCAATACAAATTAAAAACGAAAATATAAATAAAAATTCTTTTTTACAACCATTTGGTATTATAGACGGTAAGCCTGTTAGAGATGATCGTAATACATCGGCTAGAGTATTAGCGCTAGCCAAACAGACTAGTAGAATGATGAGTAACCAAGCGGTAAGACAAGAGCTTATAGATAAAAATGCGCCGCTTGAATCAATACAAATAATAGCAGATGGTAAGTCTGAATATATGTTTAGTAACGAAATAGGTAACGGTATAATAGATGATAGAGTAGAGTTTTACGCTGGATTACCAGCTTTATATACGATGTACAAAAACTCTGGTAATTCTGTTGAAGGAGCTTTTAATAAACTATATAGTAAAGATATATTTGGTAAAAAAAGAAAAAAAGTTATACAAGATATTGATAGATTTATAAAGCAATATGAAACGGTTAAAAAAACACATGATAAAGTTGGTTCAACCGTAAAATCTGTAGAAGACTTCATAATAGAAGAGCTAACAGAGTCTGCTAATAAAGAAAGTATGAAGCAGATAATAGGATTGGGAAAAAATTCTCTTGATTTTAGAGACAAACAACAATTAGATTCTTGGAGAGATTCTATGTCGGAATTAGCACACGAAATAGGTTGGGAAAAAGCTCAAAGATTTTTACCATTTTTATATGCTTCTGGAAAAATTGGAGCAACAAAATTTGCTCATGTCGATGGAGTTGGATTAGTTGAAGATGCTTTATTTGACCAGAAACTGATTGATAAAGGTAAACGTAAACAACCTAAAGAACTAGAATCTACAAGATATGGTGGCTATAGAGGTGTTAACGATTTCAATACAAATATTCTATCTGGTTTAAAAGATTGGAACGATAACAATGTTAATACTATATCTAAAGACGCTACACAATCTGTTAATGTAGACGTTTCAACTCCAGCTTTAGCGAAAGTAAATAGAGATTCTGCTAATATAAATAAAGAGTTTTTAGTTGAGCTAATGGATGTTTCTAAAAAACTTATATCTCAAGGAAAAATGAATAAAAACGATCTTGGGATGCTTATGATGTCTTTGGCTGGCGATATGAGAACACCTTTAGCAGCAGCAGCACATGTTGGTTATACAACTAGCGGTCCTATAAATTCAAAAACACATAGATACGAGCATATAATACCTAGAAAAGTAGTTGGTTTATTTTTAGCTAATTACGCTATGGGTAAAACAAAAAAGGCAGATATTAAAAAGTTATTAAATCAATATAGTGTCGCTATAATACCTAAAATACAAGATGATGTAATCAACGATATTGGGTATCAAGATTCTATGCCTGCGGATTGGTTATTGGGAACAGACGTGTTAAAAAGATATTTTAATTCTAAAACGTTTGGAAAGATAAATCTTAGGTTAACAGATGTAACAACAGGAGAAATAAATCCTAAATCAGAGGCTTTTGCAAAGGCTTATGAAGCAATAAATCCAAAAGCAGATAGTTATTTGAAATTTAGCAAAGCTATAAACAAAGCTAGAATACCATCAGAACCTAAAGGTATTACCGTTTTAGATTTTGATGATACATTAGCCACAACAAAGTCTAGAATTAGGTTTACTAAACCCGATGGTACTAAAGGCTCTTTAAACGCGGAGCAATATGCTAGAGATTATGTAGAGTTATCAGAACAAGGATACAAATGGGATTTTTCTGAATTCAGCCAAGTTGTTGGTGGTGAAACAGCACCTTTGTTTAACAAAGCCTTAAAGCTAGCTGGTAAGTTTACTACTAAAGATATGTTTGTGTTAACAGCGAGACCAGCTGAATCCGCAATGGCAATACAAGAGTTTTTAAAAGCTAACGGTTTAAGTATACCTTTAAAAAACATAACAGGTTTAGGTAATAGTACTAGTGAGGCAAAAGCACTTTGGATAGCTGATAAAGTTGGTGAAGGTTATAATGACTTTTATTTTGCTGATGACGCGTTGCAAAACGTACAAGCTGTTAAAAACATGTTAGATCAATTCGATGTTAAATCTAAAGTTCAGCAGGCTAAAGTTAAGTTTAGTAAAAACCTAAACAATGACTTTAATAAAATACTAGAAGAGACGACTGGGTTTAAAAAAGAACAAGTATTTTCAAGAGCTAAAGCACAAAAACGTGGTGCTAAAAAGGGTAAGTGGAAATTATTTATCCCGCCTTCGCACGAAGACTTTACAGGTTTGTTATATAGTTTTTTAACTAAAGGTAAAAAAGGTGAGCAGCAAATGAAATGGTTTGAAGAAGCTTTAGTAAAACCATTAAATAGAGCATATACAGAACTTAATTCCGCAAAGCAAGCTATAGCAAACGACTACAAAGCTTTAAAGAAAAAGTTTCCTGACGCTAGAAAAAAGTTAACAAAGAAAACCCCTGATGGTGATTTTATATTCGACGATGCTGTGAGAATTTACTTATGGGACAAGAATGGTTTTGACGTACCAGGTTTATCAAAAGCAGATCAAAAGAAACTATCTTCATACGTAAAATCAGATCCTAATTTACAGGCTTTTGCAGATGGTGTTGGTATAATAACAAAACAAGAGACAGGTTACGTACCACCAAGTGAATATTGGTTAACTGAAGATATAAGAAATGATTTAGAAACAGCTACAGGGAAAATAGGTAGAGCTGAATACTTCGCTCCTTTTGTTCAAAACGCTGAGACTATATTTTCTAAAGAAAATCTAAATAAAATAGAAGCTATATATGGTTCTAATTTTAGAGAGGCTTTGGAAGACGTGTTATACAGAACAACAACTGGTAATAATAGAAACTTTGGAAAAAATAGATTGGTTAATCAGTTTCAAGACTTTTTAAATGGTTCTATTGGTGCTACAATGTTCTTCAACGCTAGATCAGCTGTGTTACAAACATTATCAACTGTTAACTTTATAAACTGGAGTGATAATAATCCTATAAAAGCAGCAGCCGCGTTTGCTAACCAAAAACAGTTTTGGAAAGATTTCGCTTACATATTTAATTCAGACACTTTAAAACAAAGAAGAGGAGGTTTACAACAAGATATAAACGCTAGTGAGTTGACGTCTTATGTGTCTAAATCTAAAAGCCCGGTAAGAGCTGGTATAAAATGGATATTACAAAAAGGTTTTTTACCTACACAAATAGCAGATAGTTTTGCAATATCAACTGGTGGCGCTACTTTTTATAGAAATAGAGTTAATAAGTATGTTAAAGAAGGTATGAACAAAAAAAATGCTGATCAAAAAGCTTGGGAGGATTTTATAGCTATATCAGAAGCCACTCAGCAATCAGCTAGACCAGATATGATATCACAACAACAAGCTTCTCCTCTTGGTCGTATGATACTAGCGTTTCAAAACACGCCTTCTCAATATGCTAGAATAATAAAGAAATCAGCTTTAGATCTTGCAAATGGAAGAGGTGATTTTAAAACTAATGTTTCTAAAATACTTTATTATGGAGCTGCTCAGAATTTAATATTCATGGGATTACAATCTGCTCTGTTTGCTATGATGTTTAGTGATGATGAGGAAGATGAAGAGTTTTTTGCAAAAAAGAAACATAGAGTTGCTAATGGTATGATAGATAGTTTACTTAGAGGTATGGGTCTTGGTGGCGCGGTTGTATCTACTGTAAAAAATATGATATTTAAATATCAAGAGCAACAAGGGAAGCAATACGGTAAAGATCCTAGCGCTGTTTTAGTAGAGGGATTAAACCTTTCTCCACCAATAGGTATTAAAGCTAGAAAAATAGTTAGCGCACAAAAAACTCTTGATTATAACAAGGATGTTATTAAAGAGATGGAAACTTTTAATGTAGAAAATCCTGTTTACAATGCTATAGGTAATATAATAGAAGCAACAACAAATATTCCTTTAGCTAGAATACACAACAAGGTTATGAATCTTAGAGAATCAATGAACAATGAAAATGCTATGTGGCAAAGAGTTGCTTTGATGCTTGGATGGAATAGATGGGATGTTAGAGTAGATAGACCACAATCTGTGGAGGATGCTAAAAAAAGCGTAAAAAAGAAGAAACAAACTATAAAAAACAACATTAAAAAGCAAGAGCAAGAAATTGAAGAGCAAAAGCAAATTGAAGAAAATATTAAAAAGCAAGAAAACGAAAAGAAAGAAATAGAGAAAGCAAACAAAAAGAAAGAAGAAGAGAAAGAAAAAAAGAAACTTCAATGTGCAGCTGTAAACAAACATGGCAAAAGATGTAGCAGCTCAGTTCAACCCGGTAAATCTTTTTGTACTGTTCATGAAAAGGTAGAACAAAACGATACTGGTAAAAAATCTCAATGTAGTGCTGTTAAGTCTAACGGTAAAAGATGCAAGATGCAAACATCGTCAAAAAGTGGTAATTGTTACTACCATGATTAAAAAACGTAAAAAACAAGTGATTTTACATATAAAGGAAATATTTAACATGAAAAGATTATTAATACTATTATTAACAACTATTTTTATAGCGTGTTCAGTACCTAAAAAGTGCTGTGCTCAACAAAACATAGACGTTAAAAAGCTTTTAAAGTTTTCCACTTTTTACGCAGCTATAAATGGTGGTACGTCTTTGTCTGATGTTAAGGTTTTTTCTGTAGATAATGGTTTATCTACACAAACAGTATCAACACCTTATGATTATAATTTTACTATAGGTCTACGTAAGATAGCGAGGTTTGGTTACGAAAACAAAGCACAAACCTTTTACGACGGTACAGAGTCTAATTATAGTGACGCCGCTACAGTGGGTAAAGTTAAAGGTTTAGAATACTTATTTGAAGTGGATTACAAGCGGCAAGAAGGTAGAAACTACATGGATCAACATCATTTTATTAGATGGAGTTCTGATGACGGTTGCCCCGACGAGCTTTGTGTAAACTTTTTTGCTTTCAAGGTAGAGTATTTAGAAGATGGCTTTGCTGATATTAAATACTTTGAAGCATCTGAAAGGTATAGACAACGTAAAGGAAGAAACTTATCTTGGAACATTGGAGCTGTACATAGGTTGGCAGAACCGTATGGTTACGATCCTTTAGCTGAGTGGATGTTAAGTAACGGTAATATACACTATACGTATCTCGCGATACAAGAAGGATACAATATAGACGTTGCTAATGGCCAATACTTTGATCCTAACGGAGTTTTAGTCGCGACTAGTCCTGAAGTATGGGAAGCTGTTGTAATACCAGAGATGCTGTCTAATTACGTTGACAAAAAAAGAAAAGAATTAGATAGGGTTATACAGCATTCTTTTGTTATTGGTTTTGATTATTACAAGTACACAAAGAAAAACTGGTTGCACGCTTGGGGAAATTTAATGCCTTGGCATTACAATGACGGTAGCGAATTTAGTTACCACAATTTTATTGAAGATGACCAATGGTATGACTATTCTTTTGGTTTAATATATGGAATAAAACAAAATAAAAACTTAGGTTATTTTGTTGAAGGAAAATACAATAAGTATTGGAATAGAGAATGGTACGATTTTAAATTAGGATTAAATTACACAATATTTTAAAAAATGGCAAAAGAATTAAATGAAGAAACAGCTTTTAAAATAAGCATAAAAACACTAGCGGGTATTGCTGCTTTAATATTTACACTAGTTGGTATGTGGTTTACTTTACAAGCAGATATCGCGGAAGCAAAAGAACTACCAGCGCCGCCTGATCCAGAGGTCACGCGTATGGAATTTGATATGAAAGATCAAATGATACGTAATACTATTATGGAAACAAAAAGTGATGTTGAAGAAATAAAAGAAACTCTTGAAAAAATAGAAGACAAACTGTATAATAGATAAATTAAATGAAAAAAATGGATATGTCAAAGTTTGTATATGCTTTATTAATGATATTAATATTTGCTGTATCACAGGCTTTTTCACAAATAGAAGCTACTCATTTTAATGCTGGTTGGAATGAGGCTAACAACGTGGCTTGGTTTATGGATCTTGAAGACTGTAAAACAAAAGGACTTACTGACATAGCTAAAAACGCAGACCAAGGAAAAAAACACAAAATAGCTGTAGTACCTACTATTATAATATTTAAAGACGGCGAAGAGGCTTTGAGATTTCAAGCTGATTTAAGTTTTAAGATGGTTGCAACAAGAGAGGAGGTACAGAATGCTATAAACGAATTATTAATGAGCGACTTTTGACATGTGGAAATTATTTCAAGATAAGAACGATATAAATGAAAAGAATATAATTGGTTTTATATCTTTTGCTATAATGGTATTATTTGCTTTAACAGATCTTATAACCAGTTTTGTATACTCGGGTGATGATGCTTATTTGTTGATAAATGATACAATATATAATTCTTTTGTTTTTGTAACATTAGGGTGTTTTGGTATTAGTACTTTTGAAAAAATAAAAACTAAATAATGCCTGGAAGTAAAAAACAAAATAGTATGTTTAAGAAAACAAAGGGTTACGTTCAAAAGAAAAATCCTTTCCCTGTTACTAGTTGTGGCAGAAGAAGAAATGACGGCTCGCCAATGAAAACAAAGAAAATTAAGAATAAATATTAAAAATAATAAACATGGGATTCAAACTAAAATCAGGAAACAAACCATCATTTAAAAACTTAGGTAGTGGTATGCCTGTAAAAACTACAGGTTTAGGACCTAGAGCATCTTTTGGTGGTTCTAAAAACCCAGAACTTGTATCAAACAAATCTAAACCACAAAAGAAAGTAATGGTTGATGGACCTAAAAATAGAGTTCATGGAGTAGATTTAGGAAAAGATCCGCACTGGCAACCACACCAGTTTACAACATCTCCAAATAAACTTTGTGCGCCAGGAGATACAGGTGATGGCTGTGGTGGTAACTTTAAAGTAAAGAAAAAAGGTAACGCTGTTTCTAGAACAGCTAAAAAGGTTAGTAAAGGAGTTGGCAAAGGTGTTAAAAATATTGTTAAAGGTATTGGAAAAGGAATTAAGAAAACAATAAAAAAACATAAAGAAAATAGAAGGAAAATATATGATAAGAAAAACAAAGGAACAACAACCTATATGAATCCTAGATACATGAAGAAGCGTACTATGACCGCTTCTGAAGAAAAAGCTCATTTTGACAATTAAAATAAAAAAATGAAAAATTTAATATTATTATTACTAATACCATTTATAACGCTAGCGCAAGGTCCACCTAACTGTGTGCCAACCACTATTGTTATAAACTTAGATCAATATCAAAGTGAGACGTCTTGGACCATAGAGGATACGTCTGGTAACATAGTGGCCAACGGTGGTAACTATAGCAGTCAACCTGATTACGCCTCCGTCTTAGAACAAAGATGTTTACCAGAGGGTGATTTGATATTTACAATATATGATAGTTACGGAGATGGTTTAAACGGTGCTCTTTGGGGAGGTTTAGATGGTTCTTACTATTTGATACAGTGTAACGATACTTTAGTGTACGGAGATGATCCTGCTTTTGACAATGATTCAATACATGTTTTTGTATCCGACGGTTGTCCACCCGTCCCTGGGTGTATGGATCCTGCTTATATAGAGTTTAATCCACTAGCTGATACAAGCGATGGTTCATGCACTACTTTAAGAGTTTTTGGTTGTACTGATTCATTAATGTATAATTACGACTCTCTAGCCAATACAATGGCTTTAATACCTAACTGTGACTTTGTTTTAACATTATACGATTTAATTGGTGATGGTTGGGTAGGTTCTTATTTAGAAGTAAAACAAGATACTAACGTGCAATACTTCTATATAGATACAGCTGCTTATACTAAAGATTTTATAATAAATTTAAACGCTCCGCAAATGGTAGAGTTTAAGTTTTATGTTACATCCCAAGCACAACTAACAACTCCACACTGTGGATTTAAACTTACCAATCCGTTAGGTAATACTATAATAGAAGTACTACCACCGTTTATACAACCTATGTATAAATATAAAACACCAACGTATTGTGGTAACTTGTGCGTAGAAAAAACATTTGGCTGTATGGATAGTTTAGCTATAAACTATATAGACTCTGTTAATACAGACGACGGAAGTTGTTATTACGCTCCAGGTTGTACTAACTCTAGTTATTTAGAATATTACACTCAAGGTTTTACTGCCGACTATAATGATGGTAGCTGTTTAACACAAGCTATATGGGGTTGTATAGATCCAACAGCATTTAACTATGATCCATCTGCTAATATAGATAATGGAGGTTGTGTACCTGTTGTTATTGGTTGTATGATTGATGGTTCTTTTAATTTCAATCCACAAGCCAACACTCCAGGACCTTGTACTCCTATAATATATGGTTGTACCTCACCCATAGCTTTTAACTACAACCCATTAGCTAATACTGATGACGGCTCGTGTATTGGCGTTGTTTATGGCTGTACCGATCCAAATGCGTTTAATTATGATCCTCTGGCTAATATAGATGATTCTAGTTGCGTAGAAATAGTTTATGGATGTATGGATGCTACGGCATTTAATTATAATCCTCTAGCTAATATTGATAACGGTAATTGTGTACCGTTTGTTTATGGGTGTACAGATAGCACTATGTTTAATTATAATCCTTTAGCAAATGCAGACAACAACTCTTGTATCCCTTATATTTACGGCTGTACTGATCCTAGTATGCTTAATTATAATCCTCAAGCTAACACGGAAGATTTTAGCTGTATTGCTTATATTTACGGTTGCATGGATAGCACTGCTCTTAACTATGATACGCTGGCTAATACTGAAAATGGTTCTTGTATTGAAGCTATTGTCGGCTGTATGGACCCGAATGCGTTCAACTATAATCCGTTAGCAAACGTATTTTTAGGACATGATTCGTTAGGTTGTTTATACGCTGCAGATTGGTGTATAAATGGATCTGGTAATCCTTTCTTTTTAAACGACGAATGCTACGCTTGGGTGATATCAGTAGATGATTATTGTTGTGAAATTGGGTGGGATACCACGTGTCAAGCTACTTATGATTATTGTCTAGGAACTTGGGTCGGACCAATACCAAAGAGAATAATCAATAAAGAGTTATTATATATATCTGACATATTAGGTAGGCCAGCTAAAATAAGTAATAAAAATCAAGTGTTATTATTTATATACAAAGACGGAACAGTAGAAAGAAAATTTATAAAAACAAAATAATATGGCTGAATTAACAAGAACTACAATAACAGAAGCTGGGGTTGACGATACTAATATGTTGACAGCTGCTAACGGTGGTGATGAGTTTTTAAATACCGGGGTTGAGTTTTTAAAAATACAAAACTTTGATACAGCTACGGCTTATACAGTAAGAGTAGAAGCTCAAACGACATCTATTAAAAATATAACATACGGAACAGTAACTAAGGGACATCAAGACAAAGCGGTGGCGGCGAATGGTAGGACTGGGACGGAAGACGCTCCAGATAAAATATGTTATATGGGACCTTTTAAACAAGGTGCTTTTAATGATGCAAACAATAAAGTTCAAATAAAATATAGTACAGGTACTAGTTATGATGCGTCTAACGCTATTGGTGGTAGTGCAAAACTAAAGGTACAAGTATTATATCTAGACAATTCATAAATAAAAATTAAAAACTATGGCAGTAACAGCAGCAATAACATTATCAAGCGCAGCGGATGATTTAACAACAGACGCTTTAGCGCTTTCAACTAGTTGTACCTTAACAAAAGCAGGCATATCTACAGCTTTATCAAATACTAGTGGTTTAGCTAGAAAAACAACAGCATCAGCAAGTCAATACACTTTGTTTGATGGAGATGCTTATGGCAACGGAGCACACAAAATATATTTAAAAAATACAGAAACATCAGCAGCGTTGTATTTTACTATAGAAATAAACTCTGAGCAAATGGGTAAATTATATGCTGGTGATTGGGCTTTTTTCCCTTGGGAAGCAAACGCAGATACTAACGATATAAAAATACAACCAAGTACTTCTGCTAGCCACACGCTAGAGTACATGCTAATATACGAATAAACAACAATAATAATAATAACAAAAACAATTAATTATGGCAACAACAACAGCAGCGGTAACGCTAACTAGTACAGATTTGTTGACAGATAGTTTATCGCTGTCTGCCACGAATACATTGTACAAAGCAGGTACAACAACTGGATTGGACCAAACAACAGGTATAACTAAAGCTTATTTAACAGCTACGACTCAAGTGGATATATTTCCAACCTTAATAGAAGGAAGTATTGCTTATAAAGGTAAATCTTCTTGGGTTTATATATGTAACGAGTCTACAGACGAAACAGAATACGCAATAATAAAAGTTTCTGGTAACGTTATAGGTAAATTATACGCAGGAGATTTCTTATGGATGCCTTGGAGCATGGCAGAAGACGGAGATACAGATAACAAACATGCGGATATACAGTTAACTCCTAGTGTAGATACTGGAATGTGGTTCTCATGGTGTATGATAAATGAAGGTACAGAATACCCAACATCGGTTTAATAATAACAATATAAAATAAATAAATATGGCAACAATTACAGCAGTATTAGCAGTAAACAGTGATATCTCAGATTACGGTGGTCCTACAATAAGTAAAACTATGACCATGACCAAAGCTGGATCTACAACTGGTTTAGAAAGAACATCTGGTTTACAAAGAAAATATTTAACAGCAACAAACGAAGTTGATCTTATACAAGGCGCGGCGGGTGTCGTAGCAGACATGACGGTTTCAGCTACTGCATCAGCAGCTAAAATATATATCAAGTATTTAGAAGCTGATACATCAAAGCACGTTACTATAAGTTTTG
>Ga0098060_1000405_pt1 | contig 19968 bp, 22 predicted proteins | sample 21_taG_FD_77063 | JGI IMG/M metagenome (GOLD analysis project Ga0098060, IMG submission 77063) | Marine viral communities from the Subarctic Pacific Ocean - 21_ETSP_OMZ_AT15319 metaG | ecosystem: Environmental > Aquatic > Marine > Oceanic | place: Pacific Ocean | collected 2015-01-19 | reverse complement strand
GTCTGATCTTGGAGAAGAACTACGAAAAAAATTACAAGGTAATTCACTTTCTCAAGGATTTCAAGAAGAAGGCCGCAACGAGTATTACAATACTAAATTTAATAATATTATTAATAGCATGGTTTGGGAAATTACATCCGGCACTGAAAGTGTAAGTGATTTTGCTAAAAAAACTTCAGAAGAAGAAAAACAACAATTAGCTGACGACCTGACTGCTTTCTACAGCAAGAAGGTAGGGGACGTAGCTAATGAAGGCATATCAGAAAGAGAAGCATTACATTTAGATTTTCTTGGAGACGATAGAAATATGCCCGGAAGTGTGCGGACACGCAAAGCAGACCTTAACATAGACCGAACAATGTCAAAAAACCCCGACAAAAATCCTTCTAGGCAAACTCGCGCCATACCAAATATTTTAGAACAAAAAGGCAGCGAAGCGTACACAGGATTTTTAGCACCAGAATTTGATCCACTAGCTACCCAACGAAACATTTAATTCCGACAGCCACCTAGAACATATGTTCTGGCCCTGTCATTTTAAGACCAACCGTGGCTACCCATAGAGATATGGCCCCGCATGGAGGTGACTATGATTGATACCCCTAACTCAAACGAGGAACTAAACGAACCTACCCCATACCAAAATAACTATCGGACTCGTCTTGACGAACCTGACGAACCTACGGACACCGAGGCATCGGCCACCCCGGAAGGTAAGGCAAAAGTAGGCAAGACCGATAACGATAACCACAATTTTAAAAAACGATACGATGATCTCAAGAAACACTACGATCAGAAGTTATCGGATTGGCGACAAGAAAAAGAAGACTTGCTTGTTTCTAGTAAGCAGGCAAAAAAAGAAAACATCAAGTTGCCAAAAAGTCAGGAAGACCTTGCAAAGTTTAAAGAGGAATACCCTGACATCTTTGGAATTGTGGAGACTGTTGCACACATGCAAGCAGATTCTCGTGTAAGCGACATTGAGGAACATCTTGAAATCCTCCGTGATCGTGAGCGTGATCTGGAACGTAGCAATGCACAGAAAGAACTTTTAGCTGCTCACCCTGATTTTGTTGAACTTAAAGACAATCAGGACTTTATTGATTGGTTAGAAGAACAGCCTGAAAGCATTTCAAACGGCGTGACACAAAACGCAACAGACGTTAAATGGGCCGCTCGTACCTTAGACCTTTATAAAGCGGACAAGGGTATTTCAAAAACCAAATCTAAACGGTCAAACACTAACTCTGCGGCAAAGCAAGTACGGACTTCTAGTACTACCCGTGAAATTGCAGACCCACAGGGAGACAAAAAGATTTGGACTTCTGATGAAATCTCTCGAATGCGCCCAGAACAATTTGCTAAATTAGAAAAAGAATTGGAACGGGCTAATCGAGAAGGAAGAATTAGACCTTAACCAAAAACTTTAACGGAGACTATTATGGCTTACTCAGTTTCGGCTGGTTACGAAAACCTACCTAACGGTAATTTCGTCCCGGCTATCTACAGCCAAAAGGTTCTTAAATACTTCCGTCGTGCATCGGTTGCAGAAGCAATCACTAACACCGACTACGCGGGAGAAATTGAGAATTTTGGCGACACTGTGAAGATTATTAAGGAACCGACGATTACGGTTTCTGCGTACACTCGCGGTGCTACAGTTAACCCCCAAGACCTGACGGATGCTGAGACTACTCTCACAGTCGATCAGGGCAACTACTTCGCTTTTAAGGTTGACGACATTGAAGAGCGTCAGAGCCACGTAAACTTTGAGGCTCTTGCCACTTCTTCTGGCGCGTATGCCCTTAAAAAGCAGTATGACTACAATGTTCTAAAGGCTATTGCTGACAACGCTACCGCTGGTAGTGGCCTTGGTACTGCTGGTTCTGCTGTTTCGGGCAACACTGGTGACGAGCTTGCTAACTACATTGCTAAGTTTGCTCGTCTTCTTGACGAACAGGATGTTCCTGAAGACAATCGTTGGTTTGTGGCCCCGCCGCAATTCTACGAAGTTCTTCGTCAAGCTGATTCCAAATTGATGGACGCAAGTGTTACGGGTGAGTCGATGAGTCCTCTTATGAATGGTCAAGTTACCAATCGTAAGATTCATGGCTTTACTCTCTACCAATCGAATGCGATGGTTGTTGGCTCACTTGGGACAGCAGCGGCAGCGACCTTTGGTCCTGTTGCTACAAGTGGAGAATCTTTCGCTCTTGCCGGTCACATGAGTGCAGTTGCTACTGCCTCTGCGATTGCCAAGACTGAAGTTGTCCGCGATCCTAACAGCTTTGCTGACATTGTTCGTGGCCTTCACGTTTTCGGACGTAAGGTTCTCCGTGATTCTGGAACTGGTTTTACTGGCGCTCTCGTCGGTGTAACCGATCTAGACAGTTAAAGGAGGGCATAGAAAATGGCTACTTACAATCGTACTTCCTCAACTGGGGGCACTGTCGGTCATCCGGCTAGCGCACTCAAATCATATGTTATTACTTCGCCGGTTTACGACGCGGTTGATAACACGGACCTAGAACAAGGTGACATTGTTCAGTTGATTGATCTTCCTGCCGATACGATGATTATTGGTGGGGCTATTCAAGTTCTCGAAGCTTCGGGCAACGAACAGATCACTTTTGACGTTGGTGTTACTAGTGGTGCATTGACTGCTGATGCTCTTGTTGACGGTGGCGACTCTGATGCCACTGGCTTCACTGGCTTTAGCACGACGGCGCTTCACAGTAATGCAGTTACGGCAGCAGACACCCTTGATCTTCTTGTGATTGACGGTGGTTCGTCTAAGACGACTGCTTGGCGTTTCCGCGCTCATGCTGTTCTTGTTGACATTTCTAAGAATCCGGTTGAATCCGCTACGGTTTCGACGGGCACTTAATCTGTCTAAAGGTTTTGCAGGGTTCCTTATAAAAACCCTGCCCCTTTTTGCTATGTTCAATTTGTGGGGTACATATGTTTTTTTTAAAGTTACTAGACGAAATAGAAGTTAATAAGTGTAGTGTTGGACTAAATAAAGTTAAATATCAAAGTGGCGGTATAACACAACCCACTAACAAACACTACAAGATGAAGCAGAATGAACAAACGGCGGGTGTTCCAGAAGATATAAAAAAACACCTTGTCAGTACTTTGTACAACAATGCTTACATTGATTCTGTTTACTGCCCTAATCGTGTTTCAGTAAATTTTTACAATAAATACGAAGAAGGCGACTACTATGATATGCACGTAGACGCTTTTAAAGCAATACCAAAATCTAATAATGTTTTTTTTGATTACGGATTTTCAATATCTTTAAATAGCGATTATGAAGGTGGAGAGTTTATACTTCAAACAGATGTAGGACAAATTGCTCACAAACTCCTTTCAGGAGAAGTTGCAATATTTCCTATTATTTATCCACATGCTGTCAATAAAATTTCGAGGGGTACTCGACAAAATATTATTGGCTGGTTTTCTTCTAATGTTACTTACGAGCAATCATTTATTTTAAAAAATCTATACGAAGTTAACGCCTCACTGATGACTACAGACAAAGAAATGTTTGTTAAGTCTACTTTAGTTCAAACGTATCTAAAAAAATTGTGGGGTAAATAAAATGATTTTTCAATTACTAACTGACGAAGATATTGCATTTTGCAAAAAAGAACTTAATGAGGTTAGCTACGCTGACGGAAAGCAAACGCAAAACATAAGCAAGCTATACAGCATTAAAGAAAATAAAGAAACGCCTATTGACACAGTTTTAGGAAAGTATATATCAGGCGTATTTCTTTCTAATACAACGCTTAATAATATTTATAATCCTTCTATGGTTAACATGCAAATTGTTAACAAGTACGGCCCCGGAGATTTCTACGACTTTCATGTAGACCCTTTTGAAAACTCTATGACCGGAATGGCAAACAACTTTGGGTTTTCAATTGCTCTTAATGACGACTACGAGGGTGGTGAGTTTGTTATTGATGGTGATGGTGGCCGAGTAGCACGTAAGTTACATACTGGACAGATTGTAGTATTTCCTGTTATGTACCCTCATGCGGTCCAAGAAGTTACTAAGGGTACTCGACAAAATATTATTGGCTGGTTTTCTTCTAATATTAGTTTAGAACAAGCCTACATGCTAAAACACCTCAATGATGTGGTGCAAATTAGTAAGGGTTTAGTCACCGACAACTCAAGCCCTAGCAACAAAGACTTGCTTATCAAAAGTGTACTGTTGCAAAAATACATCAGAAGAGAGTGGTCAAAGTAAAAAAAATCGCTTGACTTTTATACCAAGTTATGCTATAAGTGTTTTGCCCCGCAGGGGGAAACACTCCCTAACATTAAACAATTAGACCAGAGGTATTTTAAATTGGCCCTTAGTGAATCTGACAAGAACAAACTAAAAAAGTATGGGCTGTCTGGTCTTAACAAACCTAAGCGCACTCCCGATCACCCGACTAAGAAAGCTATTGTAGCTATTCGGGAAAAAGATGGTAGTATTAAGATTATTCGCTTTGGTGACCAGAAAATGGGGCATAACTACTCGGCTGAAGCTCGCAAATCTTTTAAGGCTAGGCATGGAAAAAACATTGCAAAAGGCAAGACTTCTGCTGCATACTGGGCTAACAAAATGTTTTGGTCTGGTAAAGGTGGCTCAACAAAATCCCCTCCTAAATCTCAAAAACACGTTAAGGGCGTTAAGCGGCGCTCTTAGCGTTTTTCTGTTTATGGGTACTGCTACAGCCCACGATCAAAATGAAGCAATAAAACAGTACATAAAAATTTTAGATTTAGAACTGTTTAACAGACACGCAGGGTACACAGCACCCAAACTTCCAATCCCTAGGGCTAAACCCTCCAGACTACCTATACCGCGTTATAAACCCACGCATTCTCTTACTTCTTATAGAGATTTGTATGTCTACGTAGTGCAACCGCGTGATTACATTAGCAAACGCACAATAAAGTGTTACTCAATAGGAGTAAATAAGTATGGCTGGATCGTCAAAATCCCGTGCAAAGAAACCAAAGTCCAAGTCAAAAAGCAAAGTCAATGAGGCTGGAAACTACACTAAGCCAGCCTTACGTAAACGCTTATTTAACCGCATCAAGGCGGGTGGAAAAGGTGGCAAGCCGGGGCAATGGTCAGCAAGAAAAGCCCAAATGTTGGCAAAAGCATATAAAGCAGCCGGTGGAGGATACCGAAACTAATGGGCAAAAACTTGACATTAAATGTTGACATGCAAGATGGGTTTTTTATCCTGTATCTTTTGTTTAGGTTTTAATGAAAACCATTACTGAAGATATTTTCACATGGTCAGAAAAGTTTGTAGAAGTAGATAACAAAGCACTGGGCGGTTGGCCGCTTTGCCCCTACGCAAAACAAGCTAGACTGAAAGATCAAGTTAAAGTAGTCGAAGTTGCAGACGCAAAAGACTTTCTTGACATTGTAATACAGCAAGCAAGAACAATCAAAGAACAGCACAAAAAACTTATTATTGTTGCAAGTGATGACTTTGATTTAGAAGCCCACGAGTTGGGCTGTTATGTAGATGCACTCAATCACATCTTTGTACCTGACGACAGATACCTGATGGCGTTCCATCCGTTTGATGACAGCGAAGAAGTTGAGTTTTTAAAAGAAAACGAAGACGATTACATCTATGAAAATGAGTTCTACATGGTGCTTATTCAACCATACAGTGAACTAGAAGAAGCCTCAGAACAGCTTGCAAAGCAAGGTTACTACGAAGGCTGGGAAGAAGAATACTACCAAGACACAGTTTTAAAACGGCAATCTTACAGGAGACTACACAATGGCTGGCAAAAAGAAAAGAGTTAAGGCTATGAAGGGCAAGCGCGTCAAAGCTATGGGCGGTAAGACCATGAAAGGCAAGCGAGTTAAGGCTATGGGCGGCAAGACCATGAAAGGCAAGCGCGTCAAAGCTAGGGGCGGCATGACCATGAAAGGCATGAAGAAAAAGTAAGACAATGGCTGAACAAAAGAAGCTTGAGTCTGACAGTAAATACAATCCTCTTGACCTTGATGGTGATGGAATTGTTAGTGATGAGGAAATGGCAGCAGTAGAAGCACTAGATAAGCACGAAAAGCAAGATGCCCAACGTCGTATGGCATGGATTGCAATGATATCAATGCTTGCTTTTACTGCCCTTGTTTTTCTGCCGTTTTTTCCTGATAGCCGGATCAATGCTTTAGCTGATTTGTTCAGCCTGTTTTACATTGGTATGGCTGGTATTGTATCAGCCTACTTTGGTGCAGCAGCGTTTATTTCTCGTGGTAAAAAATAATGGCTCTCAAAAAACCGCAAAAGTCCTTAAAGTCGTGGGGCAAACAAAAGTGGGGTACAAAGTCTGGGAAACCTTCGACACAAGGTCCGAAGGCAACAGGTGAAAGATACCTTCCTAAAAAAGCAATTGCGGCTTTATCGTCAAAAGAATACGCTGCGACAACAGCAGCTAAGAGAAAAGCAAAAAAAGCTGGCAAACAAGTTGCCAAACAGCCGCCAAAGATTGCGGCAAAAACAAGACAATACAGAAAAGTATAAGGAAGATTTTTCATGGGAACGCTGACTTATCTACAGTACACTAATCGAGTTCTTGAAGATATCAACGAGACTACCCTGTCTGCGTTGTCATCTTCCCGTGGTATCCAGACCGTAGTAAAGAACAGTGTTAATCGTGCCATTAACGACATTGCCAATTCTGAAGTAGAATGGCCGTTTCTGCACAGCGACAAAGAACAAGACACTTACGCTAGTGTTGCTGAGTACTCCTTACCTTCTGACTACAGCTATGTAGACTTTGATAGCTTTATGCTTTTCCCTAAAAATCTTGTAACCAATGGAACCTTTGACAGCAACATAACAAACTGGACAGACGGTTCTTCTGGCACAGGTGCGATAGCCTTTAACAGCACAGGGCCACAGCCCCCGGCGTCAAGGACTGGCGCACTAAGGCTAACAGCGGGTAGCAGTGGCACTGCAATTGCCTATCAAGCCCTGACAACCACAAAGAACAAACAGTACAGAGTTTCTTTTGGTGTTACGTACCCTTCTGGTGGAGACTTAACGCTAAACTTGGGAACCTCTGCAAACGGCACACAGATATCTACAAACAGCGTTACCATTGATGACATCGGTGATTTTAAGTACGTTGAGTTTACTTTTAGTGCTACTGGCACCACTACCTATATTTCTTTTAGTCAGGCGGTAGATACTCAGGTAGACATTGACAATGTTGTTGTGGCCGAAGACTTTCATCCGCACAAGCTTAAATATCTAAGCTACGATGAGTTTCAAGAAACTGTAAAAGAGCGGGATCGTGGCACCAGCATCAGTCGCCTTGGAGTGCCTGATTGTGTGTACAGAACCCAAGATGAAAAGTTTGGGTTGTCACCTGTACCAGATTTAAGCACCTATACTATTGGTTACGAGTACTGGAAGACAACCACCGCACTATCTAGTGACTCCGATACCTCAGACATTCCTGCTCGGTACGAACACGCTGTTATTGCAAAGGCCCGTTACTACGCAGCAATCCTTCGCTCTGACACAGCAACAGCCCAAGCCTCTTTGGCAGAATTTGCAGATCACATGAAAAAAATGAGAATAGAACTGGTAAACAAAAAAGATTACTTCAGGGCTGTTTAGTAATGGGACGTTTTAAAAATGTTGGTGCTGCTCTGTCTAGCACAGACCTAACAGTAGTATACACTTGCCCTACTAACTTTACTGCTATTATAAAGGAAATCTTTATTACTAATGTTGACGGCTCTGCCGCAGTGGACATGACACTTAGTTGGACAGACACAAGCGCAAGCGCAACGTATTCTCTGTTGAGCACACAAAGTATTGCCGCAGATAGTCATCTTAGACTTAACGATGCAAGCATTGTACTAGAGTCAGGTGACATACTCAAAGCACAGGCTGGTGCAGCTAACGATGCAGTAGTTTCAGTATTTATTGAAGAATTATTAAGGCCACAGGGTTAGTTATGCCAGATACATCATTACTTTCTCCTGTAACTGTACCTCTTGGTGGCGGTCTTATCCTTGACCAAGATGACTTTAGCATACCTCCCGGTGCAGCAGTAGAACTACAAAACTTTGAGCCATCTATTAATGGTGGGTATCGTAGGCTTAGTGGCACAACTAAGTGGGATAGCAATCAGGTTAACGGTAGTAACGCCATACTTGGAACTAAGATATTTAACAACGGTGTTGTTGCAGCCGCAGGAAACCTAGTAAGGTTCAGCACAAACGATGGTTGGTCTACGATAGGCACTCGTACTTCTGCTGGTCGTTACAAGTTTGACACATTTAACTTTAATAATACTAACAAGCTTATTATGGTTGATGATGTCAATCAAGCTGCAACATACGATGGAAGCACGTACACGCTAATTAACACTACTGGCGCTCCTGCTGATGCTGCTTCTGTTGCTGTGTTTAGAGACCACATCTTTTTTGCAGGGATGTCAACTAACCCACAAGAAATTGTATTTAGTGCACCCTTTGCAGAAACAGATTTTACTGCTGCTAATGGTGCTGGGTCAATTAGAGTAGATACCAGTGTTACGGCACTGAAGGTGTTTCGTGATGTTTTGTACATTTTTGGGCTTGATAAAATCTACAGGCTTGCTGGTAGTAGTGTTGCAGACTTTCAAGTACAGCCCGTTACTAGAACACTTGGTTGTGCTGATGGGTTTTCTGTTCAAGAGCTAGGTGGCGATCTTATTTTCCTGTCTCTTGACGGACTTAGAACAATTGCTGGTACTGAAAAGATTGGTGACGTTGAGTTAGGAACACTGTCTAAGCCTATTCAAAGACGTATCCAAGATGTTGTTGCTAACAGAGCTAACATTACTTCTACTGTTATTCGTAGTAAAAGTCAGTATCGTATTTTTTACCCTGCTTCTGTTAGTTCATCAGTAGAAGCTAGTAGAGGAGTTTTAGGCACTCTTAAACGGACACCACAGGGCGGCGTTGGTTTTGAGTGGGCAGACACTAAAGGAATTAAACCCTCCTCAATGGACTCTGACTTTATTAGTGGTGTTGAGTACGTTATCGAAGGTGGGTTTGACGGATATGTAAGACAGCAAGAAAGTAGCTCTGTATTTACGTTTGATGGTACAAACATTGTAGCTTTTTACCGCTCACCAGATTTATCTTTAGGTGATTCTGGAATTAGAAAATTAATGCAGCGGGTAATTCTTAATTATGAAGTTGAAGGAACTATTGCTGCTGAACTAAGAATTAGATACGACTCGGACTCTTTTGATGTTGCACAACCAGAGTCTTTAGATATTACCTCTCCCGGTGGTATTGCTATTTATGGTAGTGCTTCTTCTACATACGCCAGTGCTGTTTATGGCTCAAGCGGTGCCCCTATCTTTAGACAGTCAATCGAAGGCTCTGGTTTTCTTGTCGCTGTAAAAATTAATCACAATAGTTCTAATAGAGCTTTTACACTAAACTCTTACCAGTTTGAATTTACACCCGGAGGAAGACGATAATGGGTACAGGTTACGTAAGGCGCAGTACAACTGAGATAGCCACAGGTGAGGTTATTGAAGCCGCCGACTTTAACAATGAGTTTAACGACATTGTTAGTGCTTTCACAGCATCAACAGGACACTCGCATGATGGCACAACTGCTGAAGGCGGTAATGTAACCAAGCTACTTGGTGCTGCAATCACTATTGGTGATGGCTCTGCTGGTGCAGACATTGTTGTAACCTTTGATGGTGAGACAAGCGATGGTGTGCTTACTTGGATGGAAGACGAGGATCACTTTAAGTTTAGTGATGACATTGTTGTAGATGGCACAAAGCGTCTGTATTTTAATGACGAGGGCGGTGAGTATATTCATGGCGACGGTACAGATTTAAATCTTGTATCTAGCGCTGATATCAACATTCCTGCAAACATTGGGCTAACCTTTGGTGATGATGGCGAAAAGATTGAGGGCGACGGTAGTGACCTAACTGTTTCGTCTTCTGCTGTACTTACGCTTGATGCTGGTGGTGGCATTACTATTGACGCAGATAGTGGCACAATTACCTTTGCTGATGGTGGGGTTTCACTTGGCACAATAACCTCAAGTGGTTATAGCGGAACTTCCGCAGTTGCTACCGTTGCCACTACTGTTACTATTACAGACAACGAGTCAACGAATGAGAGCAACGCTCTTATCTTTACAGCCGGTGGTGATGTTGATGGCGGTAATTTAGGACTAGAGTCAGATGGAACCCTTACGTATAATCCTAGCACGGGTAAAGTAACAGCAACCGGCTTTATTGGTGCTTTGACTGGCGATGTCACAGGTAATGTTACTGGTACAGCCGATGTAGCTACAGTTGCTACTACTGTAACGATTACCGACAACGAGTCTACCAATGAAGATAACGCGCTTATCTTTACGGCTGGTGGAGATGTAGATGGCGGCAACATAGGACTAGAGTCCGATGGTACGCTAACGTACAACCCAAGTACCGGCAAGGTTACTGCAACCGGGTTTATTGGTGCGCTAACAGGTACTGCTGATACGGCTACCGTTGCTACTACTGTTACAATCACTGACAACGAATCTACTAACGAGGATAATGCTCTTATCTTTACTGCTGGCGGTGACGTAGATGGTGGCAATCTGGGGCTAGAGTCAGATGGGACGCTGACCTACAACCCAAGCACAGGTGCAGTTACAGCTACAGGGTTTGTTGGTACCACCATCGAGCTTGGACACGCTACCGATACGACACTAGCGCGTTCTGGCTCTGGCGACGTTACAATCGAAGGCAATGCGATCTACCGCGCCGGTGGCACCGACGTACCGGTGGCAGACGGTGGGACAGGTGCAAGCTCGCTGACCGATGGTGGTGTCCTGCTCGGTTCGGGCACAGGTGCCATCACAGCAATGGCTGTACTTGCGGATGGCGAAATGATCGTCGGCGATGGCACGACTGACCCGGTTGCTGAAAGCGGCGCAACCTTGCGGACATCGCTTGGGCTTGGCACTGGCGACAGCCCAACCTTTACGACGGTGACTGCCAGCACAAGCCTAATCCCTGATGCTGCGGGTGGGGCTGACTTAGGCTCAACAAGCGCTGAATGGGGCGATGTCTATGTCGCCGACAACAAGTTCATCAAACTTGGGAGCGACCAAGATTTCACAATTGAGTACGATGAAGATGGTCAAGACACGACACGGGTAGTTGCAGCCGGTGGCGTCACGCTATCGCCGCACGGGACATCAAGCGGTAACACTACTGCTCTCAAGTTTGGCGAACTGGCGGCGGGTGGCACAAACTACGTTGGCTTCAAAGCTCCGGACGCGATTGCAGACGATGTAACTTGGACGCTACCAAATGCTGATGGTTCTGACGGTCAGGTGTTGAAAACCGATGGAAGCGGTGTTCTGAGTTTTGTCGCCGCATCTGGCGGTGTGTCTTTAGCAAACGACACCAATAACTTCGTCGCAACGGCCACTGGCTCGGGGCTGAATGGCGAAGCAAACTTAATTTTTGACGGCGACAATCTTACGATGAAAGGTCCGACCTTAACTGTAGGCGATGCCACCGCTGAAGATACAATGATTGTGTTTGATGGAAACGCTCAAGACTATCGCATCGGGCTTGATGACGGCACGGACACATTAGAAATTGGCTTGGGCAGTGCACATGGCACCACAGCGCACATCATTACAGACGCAAATGGCATTGTACGCACGCCGTTGCAGCCAGCGTTTTCGTCTAGGCGGTCTTCTTCAGGTGCGACGGTTTCCCACGGCGCGACAACGAAAGTAGCCTTCAATACCGAAAATTTTGACATCAACGCAGACAACGCAACAGACACTTTTACTTGTCCTGTGGATGGCCGCTACATATTCACTGCTGTCGTTATGTTCTTCGGGGTCGGAACAAACAACGGCGGTAGACTCTCTCTCTATGTCTACAAAAATGACGCATTGTTTGGCGAACTGGGCCGAAAGGCTTCCATCAGCGGCGCTGGCCTGCCTTACACCGAGATGTCAATCGAGGGCAGTATCATTATGGACCTCGATGCAACAGATGAAGTCTGTCTTTATCTTTATAACAATACCGGAGCGACCGTCACGTTCAACTCTGGCACCGAATTATACAACCATTGGGGCGGCGCTCTGCTTGGGTAAAGGAAAAAAATATGGCAAATGCAAAAGCGACAATTAATCTTGATATGGACATTACAGCTATCGTTAAAGCGGCTGGGAAAACTTGGAATGAGAACACAGCACCTTACACTTTTTGGCTGGCTGGCACAACGCTAACAGTTGCCGATTGCGACCAGAGCGCGTTGGATGCGGCTGTTGCTGCACGCAATGTTGCGGATGACAAGGCTGCCCGCGACATGGCTGATCTCCGGTCCAAGCGTAACGGTTTGCTTGCAGCGACAGATTGGTGGGGAGTCAGTGACCGTACAATGAGTTCTGAGGAGACAAAGTATCGAAAAGATTTGCGTGATTTACCCGCAAACACTTCGGATGCAAGCGATCCTACATGGCCTACAAAGCCTTAACTAAGGCTGATACTAAATGACAACTTTTGTTGACTTGTGGCCTATTATCTCTGGACTCATAGCTGTTGGCGCTATTGGCGTAGCCTTTCGTGCAGAGGTACTGGTGCGTATTAAGGTGTTAGAAGAGAAGGTTGCTACTGTGTTTAGTTTACTGAACAGCAGGGATAGATAATGTTAAAGTATGTTTTTGCAGGATTGTTTAGTTTTAGTGTGTTACTTGCTGTATCTTCTGCAAAAGCGCAAGCACCAATTTGTGCAGAGCGTGAGCAGATTCTTCAAGCAGCAAAGACCCGCTTTCAGGAAGTAGAAACAGAATATGGTCTTGATAAAGTAACAGGTAACTACGTTGGAGTGTTGGTACAGCCCAATACTCGTGCTTTTACTTTTGTTATGTCACCAAAAGATCAGCCACAAACATACTGTATTGTTTCTTCCGGCACACAGTGGGAGCAAACACCCCACTATTCAAGAGGTGTTCTTCCTAATGGTTCTGTAATTAACATTACAATAGATACTGACGATACTTGGAAATTAACGTATTTAAACATTTACAGTGGACAATTAGTAGAAGTAACAACAGGCACTTTTTGGGAACGTGTTATTAATCTTAATGCTTCTTCTATTTAAAATAAGGTATAAATGATGGCAAGATTTAAAGTAGTAAACATTTCTGTAGGAGCAAGCTAATGGAAGCGCGGATTACGCCAGTTGGGAGAGGAAAAGTAGACGTTGAAAAACAAACTACTTCTGCTGGAATAGAAGCTAGAAATGCCCCAATTATTGACATTATGGGTAGGCAAGCTGTCGAACCTGTCCTTCCCCCCGGCAGTGCTTTTGTTGGCGCAGGGCAATTACCACAAGCAAATGAGTTTGTTGATCCTGCTAGTACTACTGTTACACCGACTGCCCCCGCAGCAAACATTGCACAGGTGGCTGCACCTACAATGGTGGATAAACCAACAACGCTTACTACTCCACAAGTTACTTCTACAGCAGTAGACAGTGCTTTTGGCACTATGGATGCTGCCACACAAGCTGCACCCACTCAAACTATTGCTGCACCAACAGGTACTGTTTCGGCTGGAGCCATCCCACAAGCTGCTGTTCAAGATATGGATGAGCAAGCAACAGTTCAATATCAACTTTCTGAACTGTACAAAACTATTGAGTCTGGTAAGCCACTTCCTGCTTGGGCTGCTGGCCCTGCTAGGGCAGCTTCACAAGTCATGCAACAGCGTGGTCTAGGCTCTTCTAGCATGGCTGCTGCTGCCATTGCACAGAACGTCATGGAAGGCGCAATGCCAATTGCTGCCGCTGACGCACAGGGCTATCAAAGACTACAGCTAACAAACCTTAGTAACGAACAATCTGCGGCGTTGCAAAAAGCAGCAATGTATGCAGGAATGGACACAGCAAATCTAAATTCGCGCTTGACATCTTCTGTAAATAATGCTAAGAACTTTTTAAGCATTGATTTAGCTAATCTATCTGCAAAACAATCTGCTAATACCGTTAGCTATAACGCTAAAGTACAGGGCATGTTTACAGATCAAGCGCAAGCAAATGCCACAAAACAGTTCAATGCAAAGAATGAAATCCAAGTTGAAGAGTTTTTTGCTCAACTAGGCACACAGGTTGACGAAGCAAATTCCAACCGTGTTGCTGCTGTTAATCAGTTTAATGCAGGACAGACCAATGCTCTTTCGCAGTTTAACTCTACCTTGCAGGATAGTAGGGACAAGTTTAACAGCAATATGAAAGCGCAGATTGACCAGTCTAACGCACAGTGGCGGCGTCAAATTAACACTGCAAACACCGCAACACAGAATGAAGTTAACAGGACAAACGCACAAGCATTACTTGGGATGTCTGTATCTGCACAAAACAACCTGTGGCAAACCTACCGAGATGAAGCTGCTTGGCTTATACAAGTCAACGAACGAATGATTGATCGTGCCCATCAAATTGCAGTTGTAGCACAAAAAGCAGACATTGCAGAGGATTTGCAATACACAGATAATTTAAGTTCTGCAATTGGAGCTATAGGCAAAGCTGCTTTCGGAAGCATGTTTGATTAAAAATAAAGGTAATTAACTATGGGAATTTTTAGTGGTATAAAAGCAGTCGTTTCACTTGGTTCTGCTCTTTTCGGTGGTGATGATGAAGGCCGTGGTCGTAGCAGTAGCGGCAGTGACAAACAAGCTTTTTTAGATTCGTCAAACCGGCAAATGGACGAGCATACCCGTAAACTTGAAGCTCAACGAGAAGCATCAAGACAAGAGCAAGAAAAAACTGCTGAAGAGCTTGCGGTAGAGGCATTTAAGGGTGACACCAGATTAGCGGGCGCTGCCAAGGGGCAACTACAACAGGCCGAGTGGAAAAACATTACTGACACTATGGAAAACGGGTAGGAATAAAAAATGTCTGTAAAAAAACAACAAAGACTTGCAAAGGCTAGAAAGCAAGCTGACAACTACGATGAGGTAGGTGTTGATCCGTTTTCTCGCGCTCCTGCTGGTTATGGCCTAACCCAGACTCCTGACAAATTGCCGTGGGATAGTCCCCCAACACATACTGTTTTAGAGGACGCCTTTAACGATCTTAAAAGCCGCACACTAAAATCAGAAACAAGGTTTGATCTTCTTCGCCTTATGGATGCTGGCATTCCCATTGAGACACTGGTTCGTACTATGACCTTTGGAGCGTTCACAAAAGGTCTTGTTAACCCTGATGTAGCAGAACTTCTTAACGTGCCGCTGTCAGCACACCTCCTTGTTCTAGCACGTAATGCTGGTATTACACCAAGATTTAACAACAATGTTAAGCTTGACGTTTTACCACAAGAAGATGTCCTTGAAATTATGCGCCGACTTAACCCCAAACGATACAACGAGTATCTCAATGGGACAGCCTTTAAGAATGAAGAGAGCGAACAGAGTAACAAAGAACAGCCCAAAAAAGATATGGGTGGGTTTATGGCTGCTATGACCAAGAGTAAGCAGGAACAGGAGGCCGTCAATGGCAATTAATTGGAGCGCAGTAGCTGGCGGTATTGGCGAGGCTGTTAACTATCATGTTGATAAAAGAGATGAAGAAGCCAAGCGCAAAAAAGCTTTTGAAGATGCTTCAGCAATGGCAGAAATTAATTTTGGATACCAAAAACAATTAGCTGGTATTAAAGCTGGCGGTACAATACAAGCAGCAAGAATAGCCGCAGCAGCAAAAGAAGCTGGCTACAGCTACATTGATCTTCCTCCCCTTGGAAAGTTTGCCCCAGCAAAACGAGTTAGGCACACAGGACAAACCGATGAAATGAGGTTTAGTAACAAAAATGAAGTTATTCAAAGTCATTTTGCTCCCATTTTTAATGCGGTAAAAAATGGAGATTTAAGTCAAGCTGACGCAAGTGATTTGCTTAGAGAAAGTGGAGCTACTTTTTTTATTACCGAGCATATGCAAGATCAACATCTTCGGCGCACTGTACCAAATACACAAAACGACCGGACTGCACCGGCTGGTTCCGCAGTACACGGTGGGTTTTATAACCTAGATTTCAGTCGTTCTATAATTGATGGTTTAAGAGATGGAGTGCGTAGTGACGCGCAAAAGGCACAGGCTGACTTGTGGAATAACTCAATTGGAGAGCAATCTAATGTTCCTACCTACGGAGCAACATTCTGGCCCGTCATACCTATTAACTCTCAGAATCCTTTGGCGTTTAAATTAGCCAGCACACCAGCATTTAGACAAATGCAAGCTCAAGTTAAAAACGGCGAGTTGACAGACCCGACTGTACTTACTAATGCTGCAAAAAGTATTCTTGGCGAAGCAGCAGAAACATTAAGCGGAGAAGAAATAGAAAAATCTATTTCAGATGCTTTTGTTTATTCTGGACAAAGAAATTCAATTGATCGCGGTAAGATTGTACCAAATATTATGTATTCACTTAGGGATAAAAGTGAGACAAGACAGCAACGAGTTGTCCAGACTGGAAATTTTTTAGACGCTATTGAACGTGGTGCTGGAATTTTGATAAACCGAAAACCACTTGTTACTCCGGGTGGTGTAGCGGTCCAAAGCCTTAGTGCAAGATTTTTAGGTTCTCTTACAGAACTTGGAGATATGATTGGCATAAATCCCGAAACTAACGAATTTAACTTGGGGCTGAACGATAACCTTCTTAGTAAATTGACAGAACAAGTAGGGATGTTAGATGTTGAAGGCAAGGGACAAGCAATTACAGATATTGTTGCTAATAACGAAGCATTAAATAAGTTTATGGAACAAAACAAAAATCCTGATGGCACTTATACTTCTGTAGCTTTAGACACATACCAACTTCGCATGGAACAAATGATTATTGCCTATCAAGCGGCTAAGTTTTTTGGTGATTCTCGCGTGTCTAACCAAGATTTTAACAATGTTATGTCTGCTATGTTTGGTTCGTTTAACCCCGATCCTACTGAACAAAGAAAAGATTTTGCTACGGCTCTCATGTCACTACATAATCTTGTTTCCGAACAGTCGGAGTCAGACACCTTGTCAAGTACGTATGCTAAGAGAATAGGGGCGGAGGACAAAGAATACGATATTAGTGTTGGTAGTGGAGCAAGGCAGTTTCAAAAACTGCTTAGAGGTAAAAGGCAAGAACTAGTAAACACGGGTCAAGTAGATGCGTACTGGAGAAGTATAATACCAAATTCTCAGAACAGCCCACTTTTTGTGCAGCCTACCACACCAGAAGTAACTTTTAATACCAGACAAACTGGGGCTGCTGCCGCTGCTGCTGGTGCTGCCCGACCAGTTGTAAAGCCAAATTAAGGAACCCTATAATATGGTTATGAATGCACCAAGCAAAGAAAATAGAGTAGTTGTTGAAACTTCACAAAAACCTTTGGATGCTGACGTAGACCTTAGTCGTGGGTTTACAAAGAACGACCCTTCGTCAACACAAGGCAACGACGAAGCTTTATCTTATGGAGCAATGGACCTCCCTAAAATTGCACCAAAAGCTCGTGCTGCGGCTGGTCTGTCTGGTGGGTACATGCCAGATGAAGATGTTCTTGATCCTGCTGGGTACACAGGAGATGACTTTGATACTGACATGGAAGAAATGTTTTACAGGACATATTCTCCTCAAGCAATAGAAACAATTCAAAATAATTTTGATGCGGAAACCTATGGTAGATTTTATTACCAGAGAGTGTACGACACCGTACAAGAAAACCCAAACCTAAAAAATTATTTGACTGAGTATTACCCAGAAAAAGTACAGGAAATTAATGATGCCTCAAAGAAATATGGGGTTACTGTTGGGCAAACACTTCAAGGTGAGACAATTAGAGCCGGTGAAGATTACTATTCTCCTTTTAATGTTAGTGGTCTGTTCACAGAAGAAGCAACACCATTCAACAACAAGGTTAATGATAGGATAGCAAAAGGGGCCAACGTCCAAGATGTTAGCAACAGAGTTCTATATGAGTTTGGAACAGGGTTGGTAGGGCTAACAGATTTTATCAGTAGCCCACAAGAAAGAACAATTGAATTTTTAACCCACTGGGGATATCTAGTTGGTGCTACACCCCAAGGAATAGCAAGACTCCACAACGATTTCTTTAAGGCTACTGATGCACTAACTATTGGTGGCGATTCTGGTATTGCTCAGTTTACTGACGAAGAAATAGAAGGAATGACATGGGGAAAACTGGGCGCTTCTGAAGGCACTGTTACTGTTGGTGAAAAAGTACAAGACTTTATTGCGCGTTCTTTTCCTATTAACGCACCAGAAAACTCATTAAATTTTCCTCTCATTAAAGCTGCTCCTGAAGGGCAGACCCCAGACCAACAACTTGCTGGTCCCGGTAACTACCCAATGGGTCAGGGGCCAACAGCCATAATAGAAAATTACGTGGGGGCGGCTTTAGCTGTTGCGGGTGGTAGAGGAATTTTAGAGGCAACTAAAGCTGTAGCAAGAAAGTACGGAAAGTTTGTTGATCCAAAAACAGGCAAGTACGATGAAAAGGCACACCAGATTGCAATCAATAAACAAAGTGACTCTTCTGCTTCATCCCTTGGTAGAGCTTTTGCAGGGTGGAGACAGGGCGGCTTAGATAGTTCTCGGAATCTTTTGCTTACTGTTGGTAATGAACAAATGTTGGCTGCGGGGGCTGTTGCGGCTACGCACGAACTTGGCTCGTTGGGATTGTTTGAAGATAACCCACAAGCACAAGGAATTACCGCTATGGGTGTAGCTCTTCTTACTCCCATTATAATGATGGGCACGGGTAAAATGGTTAGTAGTTTACTTTATGACAACCTTGCTCCTTTTGGAGAAGCTATGTTTAGTGGTAAATACGCAACTGTTGCTGAATTGCTTAACACTAAAGGACTTAACACTGCATACGGTCGTAGGACAGTAGAAGAAATGGGCCGTAGTATTGCAACAGTAAGACAACAACTGCCGGAAGACTACGATGTTTTAACATTAACTTTTAAAAAGTTTAATGAAAACAGACAAAAAGTTGAAGCTGGGTTAATTGAAGGGGGAATACCAGAAGCCCGTGCTGAAAAAATGATGGGGCTTATGAGTGAAGCCTATTCTAATGGTTGGGCGATGTCACATTTTATAGGTGCCCAAGAACATGTAGGAAACATGAACAAAGTCAGGCGCGGTGCTTTTAATGTTAGAGCTAAAGGAAGCATTAATTCTAATGTTGATGAATTAAAAAATATGGCTGTCGGTGTAAGAATGGCTCAAGAAGCAGAAAGAGCTATTCAAATGCAGGGCATTATATTAACTCAATTAACTAATGAATTTACTCAATTAGAAAAAGAAGGTTTTGGTGTTCCAACAGATATACGCACACTAGCTATTAAAATGAGAAGCTCTTACGCAGCCAAGCTAGGTCTTGAAGAAGGAGAAGCTAACAAATTTATAACTGCTTTAGATACACTCTACAACATTGGAGAGCGTTACAACGCAGGAAATCAAGACACAGCAATAGCTGATGCAAGACGGTTGTTTGAAAGTTTTGCTCCAGAGGATAGAGGTTTATTTTCTGACTTAGTTAACAAGCGTCTTACAAATGTTGAAAACTACGGCGGCTTTGGCGCAAAGCTAAAAGAATTTGAATCTATCCAAACACTTATTGATAGAGATAAGGGTTTAGTAGATCAAATGTACGCTCCATTGCGGGAAAACGGTATACTTAATGATCTTAATGTACTAGACGTTAAAAAACCTAATACCGGCACTATGAGAAAAACACAGACTTCTCTTATAGATACAGTGTTTAAAGCTAATAAAGATACGTCAGACAACAACTACAAAGCTGTGTTTGACGATGCCGGTGGAGATTTGCCTACTGTTAATATGCGTCAGTTTGCTGCCATGCTTGTAG
>Ga0098060_1000402_pt1 | contig 20015 bp, 7 predicted proteins | sample 21_taG_FD_77063 | JGI IMG/M metagenome (GOLD analysis project Ga0098060, IMG submission 77063) | Marine viral communities from the Subarctic Pacific Ocean - 21_ETSP_OMZ_AT15319 metaG | ecosystem: Environmental > Aquatic > Marine > Oceanic | place: Pacific Ocean | collected 2015-01-19 | reverse complement strand
TTATATAACAGGTACACATTATATGTATCTTCAATGGAGTAAAATTGATGTTGGTGCTCCAGACTTTAGAGAAGCAAATAGATTGTTTTATATATTTTGGGAAGCCTGTAAAGCGGATAAAAGATGTTACGGGATGTGTTACCTTAAAAATCGTCGATCTGGTTTTTCTTTTATGAGTTCTGCTGAAACAGTTAATTTAGCCACTCTTGCAAGTGATAGTAGATTTGGGGTGTTATCTAAAACGGGTGCAGATGCTAAAAAGATGTTTACAGATAAAGTTGTACCTATTAGTATAAACTATCCATTTTTCTTTAAACCGATTCAAGATGGTATGGATCGACCTAAAACAGAATTAGCATATAGAGTACCAGCTAGTAAGTTTACAAGAAAAAAAATCACAGCTAACGAACAACTTGAAGATATACAGGGATTAGATACAACTATTGACTGGAAAAATACTGGAGACAATAGTTATGACGGTGAAAAATTAGCTTTACTAGTTCATGATGAATCTGGTAAATGGGAAAGACCTGATAATATATTAAACAACTGGAGGGTTACAAAAACATGTTTAAGATTAGGTAGTAGAATAGTTGGTAAATGTATGATGGGGTCAACTTCCAACGCCCTAGACAAAGGTGGAGATAACTTCAAAAAACTATACAATGCTTCTGACGTTACCCAGCGAAATCGTAATGGACAAACAAAATCTGGTTTATATTCTCTTTTTATCCCAATGGAATGGAACTACGAAGGCTTTATTGATGAACACGGATATCCAGTCTTTGATAGTCCAGACGATGATGTACTCGGACCAGACGGTGAATTAATAGATGTTGGAATAATAGAGCACTGGCAAAATGAAGCTGATGGTTTAAAACAAGATCACGACGCGCTAAATGAGTTTTATAGACAATTTCCTAAAACTACAGAACACGCGTTTAGAGACGAAGCATTAAACAGTATATTTAATTTAGTGAAAATATACGAGCAGATAGATTACAACGAGGAGATGTCTAGAACACTAGGAATCACAACTGGTAATTTCCAATGGGTTAACGGAATAAAAGATACACAAGTTTTGTTTTATCCAGATCCAAAAGGTAGATTTAAAATTAGTTGGGTACCACCATCACATTTACAAAATAAAATATTTTTAAAAAACGGTGTTAAATATCCAGCAAACGAACATTTAGGCGCTTTTGGTTGTGATAGTTACGATATATCAGGAACAGTAGATGGAAGAGGATCGAAAGGAGCTCTACATGGATTAACTAAGTTTAGTATGGATGAAGCTCCGGTTAGTCATTTTTTCTTAGAATATATAGCGAGACCTCAAACCGCAGAGATATTTTTTGAGGACGTTTTAATGGCATTAGTTTTTTATGGAATGCCTATATTATGTGAGAACAACAAACCTCGTCTTTTATATTATTTAAGACGTAGAGGATATAGAGGTTACAGTATGAACAGACCAGATAAAGTTTGGAGCAAATTATCTGTAGCAGAAAAAGAAATAGGTGGTATACCAAACTCTAGTGAAGATATAAAACAAGCACACGCGGCAGCTATTGAAATGTATATACAATCAAACGTAGGTATGAAGCAAGATGGTAGTCATGGTGATATGTATTTTAATAGAACGTTAAATGATTGGGGTAGGTTTGATATAAATAAAAGAACAAAGTTTGATGCAACAATAAGTTCTGGTTTAGCTATAATGGCTTGCAATAGGCATTTATATGTTCCAAACGCTAAAATACAAAAAGAACCACTAGATATTAGTTTTGCTAAATATAGTCAAAAAGGTAATATGAGTAAAATAATTAAAAATTAAGTATGGCTGAATCAGTGATAAATAGACATTTTCCTAGTCAAGTCGTTAGCGATTTGGAAAAGATGAGTTACGATTATGGATTAAGAGTAGCTAAGGCAATTCAGCATGAATGGTTTTCTAAGTCTTATGGCGGAGACAATAGTAGATTTAGAGGTAATATATCTAAGTTTCATAGACTAAGATTATATGCTAGAGGTGAGCAATCCGTGCAGAAATATAAGGATGAGTTATCTATAAACGGTGATTTGTCCTATTTAAATTTAGACTGGACGCCAGTTCCAATAGTACCTAAGTTTGTTGATATAGTTGTAAATGGTATTGCAGAAAGATTATACGAAATAAAAGCTTTTTCACAAGATCCTTTTGGTGTGGTTAAACGAACTGAGTACATGCAGAAGATAGAAAAAGACATGAAGTTAGATGAGTTTTTCACTTTCTGCGAAGAGCAATTAGGTGTTTCTAGTAGAGAATCAGGTCAAAAACCATTACCAACAACAGATGAAGAATTTAAACTTCATATGCAGTTGAACTATAAGCAACAAGTAGAAATAGCAGAAGAACAAGCTATAAATATGTTAATGCGTGGAAATAATTACAATCTTATAAAAAGAAGGTTTTATCACGATATAACTGTTTGTGGTATAGGAGCTGTTAAAACAGGTTTTAATACTTCCGAGGGTGTTACTATAGATTATGTTGATCCAGCTAATCTAGTGTACTCTTACACAGACTCTCCTTATTTTGATGACATATATTATGTTGGAGAAATTAAATCTATACCAATAAACGAACTTAAAAAACAATTCCCATACTTAAATGAAAAAGAATTAGAAGAGGTAGCTAAAAGCAGTAGTGGTACTTTTTCAAATTATTATGGTAAGTCTAGACCAGCTGAATCCGATAATAACAAAGTAGATGTTCTTTATTTTAATTATAAAACCTACATGAATGAGGTTTTTAAAATTAAAGAAAATTCTATGGGTGGAGAAAAAGCTATAAAAAAAGATGATAGTTTCAATCCTCCAAAAAGTTTAGAGGGTACTTATGAAAAACTATCAAAATCTGTAGAGTGTTTATACGAAGGGGTATTAGTTTTAGGAACAGATAAACTAATAAAATGGGAAAGAGCTAAAAATACAATGCGTGAAAAGAGTGATTACACGAAAGTAAAAATGAATTACGCTATTGTAGCTCCACGTATGTATGAAGGTAGAATTGATTCATTAGTAAACCGTATAACTAAGTTTGCTGATATGATTCAAATAACACATTTGAAATTACAACAAGTACTATCTCGCATGGTTCCTGATGGTGTTTTCTTAGACATAGACGGTTTAGCAGAGGTTGACTTAGGTAATGGAACGAATTATAATCCACAAGAGGCTTTAAACATGTTCTTCCAAACTGGTAGTATTGTTGGTAGATCGATGACTATGGATGGTGATCCAAATCAAGGTAAAATACCTATTCAAGAAATAAACAATAGTGGAGCATCTGGGCAAAAAATGCAAGCTTTAATACAAACGTATAACTATTATTTACAAATGATACGTGATGTAACCGGGTTAAATGAAGCCACCGATGGTTCTACACCAGCAGAAAGATCTTTAGTTGGTGTGCAAAAAATGGCAGCGGCAAATTCTAATACAGCTACAAGACATATATTAAATAGTGGTATGTTTTTAACAGCTGAAGTCGCAGAACAATTAGCTTTAAGGATATCTGATGTTATAGAATATTCTCCTACTAAAAATGCTTTTATAGAAGCTATAGGTGCTCATAATGTCGCTACGTTAGAAGAAATGTCTAACTTACATTTGTATGACTTTGGTATATTCTTAGAATTAGAACCTGACGAAGAAGAAAAACAATTATTAGAAAACAACGTACAACAAGCGATACAACAAGGTTCTATTGATCTTGAGGATGCTATTGATTTAAGAAACATTAAGAATATAAGATTAGCAAATCAAGTATTAAAGGTTAGAAGGAAGAAAAAGATGGTAGCTGACCAGGCTAATCAATTAGAACAAACTAAAGCTCAAGGTGAATCGCAAGAAAAAGCAGCGGCTGCTCAAGCTAGAGCTGAAATTGATAAAGGTAAAGCTCAGATTGAAAACGAAATCAAACTTGAATCTATTAAAACAGATGGTAAATCTCAAATACTAGCTCAAGAAGCTGCTATTAAAGAAAAATTAATGAGGTTAGAGTTTGATTTTAACATGCAATTAAAACAAACTGAGGTTGCTGGTAAAAAAGTAGTAGCCGAAACAACTGAAGATAGAAAAGACAAAAGAACGGCAAAGCAAGCATCTCAACAATCAGAACTTTTAGAACAAAGACAAACAGGCGGCGCGTCTAGAAACTTTGAGTCTAGAGGTAACGATTCGTTAGGTGGTATAAGTTTAGGTCAATTTGGACCTAGATAAATTTATTAACTATTATTATATTATATTATGGCAAAAAAGAAAAAAGAAGAGCCGAAAGTGGATAACGAAGTAGGCCAAATTAAAGTAAAAGAAAAAGTAGAAAAACAACCAGATGGTAACGAGACCAAAGGAGACGTTACTAAGATTAAAGAAACAATGAAACAACCAGTTGTAGATTTAAGTAAAGAAACTATAACAAAAGTAGATTTAAATAAACCACCTAAAACAGAAGAAGAAAATGAAACCGTGCAGGAAGTGGTTGAAGAAGCACCACAAGAGCAAGAATCTGTCAAAAGTGAAGACACTCCAGTTGTTGAAGAAATTACTGAAGAAGAACCTATAGAAACAACAGTTGAAGAAGTAAAAGAAGCTGTTGAGGCCGCTCAGGAAGAAGGTATTGAACTACCAGAAAATATACAAAAGCTAATGGAGTTCATGGATGATACCGGTGGTGATTTAAACGATTACGTAAAACTTAATCAAGATTATACCGAAATGGATAATCACACTGTTTTAGAAGAATATTACAAGCAAACTAAACCTCACTTATCTGCAGATGAGATTGATTTTTTAATGGAAGATCAATTTGCATTTGATGAAGAGGAGGATAGTGAAAAAGAAATTAAAAGAAAAAAATTAGCGTTAAAAGAGCAAGTTGCCAGCGCTAGAAGCCACCTGGACGGGCAAAAGTCCAAATACTACGATGAAATTAAAAGTGGATCGAAGCTCACTAAAGAGCAACAAGAAGCTATTGATTTCGCACAAGAAGCAGTTAAACGTACTCAATGGGAGCAAGACGTTAACGCTAAGTTTATACAAAAAACTAATAGATTTTTCGGAGATAAATTTAAAGGATTCGATTACAGTGTTGGTGAAAAGAAATTTAGATTAAACGTTAAAGATGTAAACCAAGTTAAAGAAGCGCAGAGTGATATTAGTAATTTTGTCTCAAAGTTTGTAGATAAAGATTTTAATATATTAGACGAAGCGGGTTATCATAAAGGCTTGTATACAGCTATGAACCCAGATACTATAGCTAACCATTTTTATGAACAAGGTAGAGCTGATGCGTTAAAAGATAACGTAACAAGTGCTAAGAACATAAGTATGGCTCCACGTCAAGAAATGGGAGACCATAAACATGATAGTGGAATAAAAGTTAGAGTATTAGGTGAATCGACTAACGACTTCAAGTTTAAAATTAAAAATAACAAATAACAATTTAAAATTACAAAATTATGGCAATTACCCCTGGAGGTAGTTTGAATAGTGTACCTGCTCAACAGCAACAAGCACTAACATCAAACTACATCGACTTTACTGCGTCAGGTACAAACTGGGCGCAACAATATTTACCAGATCTAATGGAGAAAGAAGCTGAAGTTTTCGGACCGAGAACTATTTCAGGTTTCTTATCACAAGTTGGAGCTGAAGAATCTATGGCTGCTGATCAAGTTGTTTGGTCAGAACAAGGTAGATTACACCTTTCTTATAAAGGTAAAATGACTGATGCAACATCATTCTTAGTTCAAGCTGATATTGACGGTGCTGACTCTGATAACTCAGGTATTTCTAACGGTCACTCTGAAGTTAGACACGGTATTAGAGTTAACGATACTGTTATTTTAGCTGATGCTAATGGCGTTAGCAAATGTCTTGTTACAGCTGTTGGCACAGATGATATTACTGTAGCTACTTATGATAATTCTACTATTACCGCTTTAAATACTAACCAAACTACTACTATACTAGTTTATGGTTCTGAATTCGGTAAAGGTACTAATTATCACAGTGCTGCCGCGGCTGATACTGATCAAAGAGGTGCTAACGAACCAAGATTCAAATCTTTCACTAACAAACCAATCATAATCAAAGATTACTACGAAGTATCAGGTTCTGATACAGCTAGAATTGGTTGGGTTGAAATTACTGGTGAGGAAAGTCAATCTGGTTACTTGTGGTATTTAAAAGCTGAAGCTGACACAAGAGCTCGTTTTACTGATTATTTAGAAATGGCAATGATTGAAGGTGTTAATGGTGACACAGCTGGTTCTGCTGACACTTTAATTACTGGTGCTGGTAGTGCTTTTGGTACTGAAGGTTTATTCGCTGCTATTGAATCAAGAGGTAATACCACTTCTGGTGTTACTGGTGTTAATGCTGCAACTGATTTAGCTGAGTTCGATGCTATTTTAGCTGAGTTTGATAAGCAAGGTGCTATTGAAGAATACATGATGTTTGTTAACAGATCTACTAGTTTAGCTATTGATGACATGTTAGCTTCAATGAATTCTTATGGTGCTGGTGGTACTTCTTACGGAGTATTTAACAACTCTGAAGATATGGCACTTAATTTAGGTTTCTCTGGATTCCGAAGAGGTTCTTATGACTTCTACAAGTCTGACTTCAGATACTTAAACGATAAGGCTACTAGAGGAAGTATTAACGATGCTAACGAAGCTAATGCTGTTAGAGGAGTTATGATTCCAGCTGGTACATCTACTGTTTATGACCAAATGTTAGGGAAAAACTTAAAACGTCCATTCTTACATGTTCGTTATAGAGCTTCTCAAACTGATGATAGACGAATGAAAACTTGGGTTACTGGTTCGGTTGGTGCTGCTACATCTGCACTTGACGCGATGCAAATCCACATGTTATCAGAAAGATGTTTAATTACTCAAGGTGCTAACAATTTCATGATAATGAAATAAGCACTATTATTTTAAAGAGACTGGGATTAATTTCCCAGTCCCTTTATTTTTTATTAATTTTATTATATATTATATTATGGCAAAGAAAACAAAAAAAGTGGTAGAACCACAAATAGAAGAAACGTTCGAAGAAACGTTTGAAGAAACAATGGTTGAAGAACCAAAAGCAAGAAAAAGAATTAAACCTAAAAAAGAATGGGAAATAAAAGATAGACTTTATCTTTTAAAAAGTGGTAAAAGACCAGTTTCTTATTCTATGAGATCTTCAAGTATATTTTGGTTTGATGAAGAAAAAGGTTACGAAAGAGAATTAAAATATTGTGAAAACCAAAGAACGCCTTTTGTTGACGAAATGAAAGGAGATCAAAGACTTGCTCATATTGTTTTTAGAGATGGCAGCTTACTTGTGCCAAAAAATAAAACAGTTTTACAAAAACTATTAAGTTTATATCACCCACACAGGGATAAGTTATTTTATGAATACAAACCAGCAGCTTTAGCTGAAGAAGAAATAGACGTGTTAAACATGCAGGTCGATGCTTTAACTGCAGCTAGAAGTATTGATATTGATATGGCGGAAGCTATTATGCGTGTAGAAAAAGGTTCTAGTGTATCAGAGTTGAGTTCTAAGGAACTTAGAAGAGATTTACTAGTATTTGCTCGTAATAATCCTAAATTGTTCTTAGAATTAGCGGATGATGAAAACGTAATGTTAAGAAACTTTGGTATTAAAGCTGTTGAAGTTGGTATATTAAGATTATCTTCTGATCAAAGAAACTTTTTATGGGGTTCTAACGGGAGAAAAATAATGACAATACCATTTGATGAGCATCCGTATACCGCTTTAGCACATTGGTTTAAAACTGATGAAGGTATGGAAATATATGCAAATATAGAAAAAAGATTGAATCAATAATCAACCTGTGGTAGACAGTCGCCCTACGGGGCGATTGTTAACTACATAAAATATTAAATATGAATAAATCTAGAGGATTAGGCGACTCATTAGCAAAATTTACCAAAGCAACAGGTATTCATAGTTTAGTAAAAGCAGGTACTAAAGCTATGGGTAAAAAAGATTGTGGATGTAAAAAAAGACAAGAAGCTTTAAATAAAAAGTTTCCATATAAAAAATAAAAACGATGATAAACGTAGATACAGTATATCAAACAGTACAAGCACTGTTAAACAAAGAACAGAGGGGTTATTTAACACCTCAAGAGTTTAACTTGTTCGCTAATCAAGCGCAACAAGATATATTTGAACAGTATCTATATGATTTAAACGCGTTTAGAAAAGCTGGACCAGAACAACAAGAGTTAGGTGATTCAGTTGATCACTTGAGATCTAAAATAGCACCTTGGACTAGTATACAAACTATAATGAATTGGCAGTTGTCTCAAACTGCTCACGCTGTAGGTAAGATATTTTTAGGTCAAGGAACTAGTAATAGAAGAGAGCTAACAGAAATAAGTCCAGATCAAATAAAAGATTTAAGAGCTTCAAGATGGCACAAAGCTGGTTTCACAGAAGCTGTGTTTTTTAAAGACGGTTGGAGAAGAATACAAGTTTGGGACGGTAACGGTCCTATAACAACCAATTTAAGACATGAGGTTTTCGACGGAGAACCAGGATTGGTTTTTTGGGGATATGTAGTTGTTAACCAAAAACCGTTGTACGACCCATCATCTAGTCAACACTTCGAATTAGATATTTCTGAAAGACCTGATTTGATTATAAAAATATTAAAATTAGCAGGTATCTCTATAGAAGATCCAGCTATATACCAAGCAGCGCAACAAGAAGAGCAACTAAATATGCAACAAGAAAGTAAATAACTATGCCTATACAATTACCTATTCCTAATTCAACCGGTGGTAGTGGCTTTGCTAATAACGCTTCAAGTTATTACACTGGCACTAATCAAGGTGAATTCCAGTTCGTATCGTTAGAAGAAATAATAAAAAACTTCACAGCTGTTTATGTTGGTGAGGGAAAAATATTAGAAAACGCTTTATCTGGTGATATAAGTTTTCATGCGCATAGAGCTTTACAAGAACTGCATTATGATACTTTAAAATCTTGCAAGAGTTTGGAGGTAGAGGTATGTAACAATTTAAAAGTACCATTACCACATGACTATGTTAATTATACTAAAATTTCATGGGTAGATGCTAATGGTGTTTGGAGAAACTTATATCCAACGTCTAAAACTGGTAATCCATTTGCTATAGAACAAAACCAAGAAGATTGCGTTGATTGTGGTGATACTTCTGAAACATATCAATTTGAAGGTGCTGATTTAAAAGAGCAAGAATTAGCGTGTGCAGATGGTTCAACTACTTGTGCTATGAATTTTAATCCAAACACTAAAGGTGTAGACATTAGAAGCAATTATCCAAGTGTAGACTACACTCTATATGGTTTGTTAAAAGCAATGGAATGTTATGGAGAACCTTTGTATTGGATGAATTTACAATCAAGAACAGAAGTTTTCAATCAGTTTTTTGGAGCGCTAAGCAGTTGGTGTAATTGCTTAGAGCAATCTCAATCTGATTGGAACTGTGGACAGGTTATGAACTTTGTACCGGGAGTTGACGGAGACGGAAAACAAATAAACACTATAGCAGAATATTGGGCGAATTTTAGTTTCGACCCAAGCAATAATTATATTAGCGGTTTTACAGCAGATGTTGCTGGTGAGTTTCTATATAGTGGATTAGTAGAGTTTAATTGGGGTCCAAATCCAAATCCTCCTTCTTCGCCTATATTAACAACAGATGGAGATGACGTTTCTTCTAATATATGGGGTGTTGATGCATATCCTATTATTAATGGATTAGGAACTCAATTATCTGGTGACATGGAAGATCTACCCGTTATAACGACAACACTTAGTTCTTCTTCAGCGTCTTCAAACAGTTGGTCTAATTTTAAAGGCGGCGGAAATACAAGCGTTGCTTTAGATACGTCTTTAACGACGTCACCAGCTGTTGATAGCGATAATTATCATACTAGTATTGGGGCTAGAAGAGGTATAGATCCTCAATATGCTCAAGCTAATGGATCTTATTTTATAGATTGTAGAAACGGTATGATACACTTTAGCTCTAACATAGTTGGTAAAACAGTTGTTATACAATATATAAGCGATGGACATGGTACTCCTGACGAAATGATAGTACATAAATTTGCTGAAGAAGCTATGTATAAATGGATATTATATGGCTGCCTATCTTCTCTAGCTCAACCACCAGGAAACATAGGTTTAGTTAAAAGAGAGAGAGCTGCTGAAACAAGAAAAGCAAAAATAAGATTATCAAACATTAAAATTGAAGAGATTGCCCAGGTATTTAGAGGGAAATCTAAATTTATAAAACACTAAAATATGCCGGAGTTAAAACGTACTTTCAACGGTGGCCGTATGGATAAGGACAGCGATGAAAGAACCATTGGTAATGGACTTTATAGAGAAGCTTTAAATGTATCTGTTTCTACTTCAGAGGGATCTGACGTGGGTGCTGCTCAAAATATATTGAGTAATATCAATATAACAGAAGCTGCCTCTGGTCCTAACTTCTATTATAGTCCTTGTTGTGGTGTTGAAAACCTACTACACGGGAGATATAGTAAAAACAAAGGCGACGATAGAACCTTGTGTAACAAGCATATAGCTGCTGTTATAGATCAGCAAACAGATATGATGTATAGGTTTATAGCTACAGAAGCTCCAGACGCTGGTGTTTGGATGGATCGAATATTAGAATACGATACCTCTGCTTTGCCAGAAGACGACAACGACGGTGCTTACGGGAAGGAGAAACCTGTAATGATAGATGTTTACAGGGTTGAAACAAGAATAAATAACGTTTGGGAAGAAGATAATGATCCAAATATAGTTGGAGACGAGTGTAATAAATCCTGGATAAGAGTTTGTAAAAATCCTTTTCAATTAAAACCTGGAATGGTGTTAGGTTGGCACAACATGCAATCAACAACCGTCGCTGGTTGTGAAATGCCAGAAGAAGTATATATAGAAACAATACGTTGGGAAGACACTGGTTGGGGACCTGAAGCTGTAATAAGGTTAAGTAAAAATATTATGAAAAACGCTTCTTATGCTTGTTTGATGCATACTGATATACGTTTTTCTAGCGATAGAGTGTTAAACTTTAGTCCTAATAGAGCTATAACAGGTTTAAATATTATTGATGGAATGATATTTTGGACTGACGACTACTCAGAGCCAAAAAAAATAAATATAGAAAGAGGTAAGCTAGGTTCAAGCCACGATCCAAGTTATGGAGGTAATAAAAACACTAATCTACACGAGTATGGTGGTACCACATCCACTGGCTCATGTCCAAATGGAGATGCTTTAAACGATGGTATAAGCGCTAATAGATATTTTTACTTTGATATACCTACTAAACTTATAGTTGACGGACAACCTGTAACAGAATGTTTTAAAGATGAATTAGAATGTCCTATAGTTGGATGTATGGATCCAACGGCTTTAAACTACGATCCTACCGCGGTTGTTGATGACGGTAGTTGTGAATATTGCGTTTATGGATGTACAGACCCATCTGTAGGAGCGTGTGGTGGTTATGATCCACTAGCTACTTGCGATGATGGTTCGTGTTGTTATATTAGTGGGTGTACAAATCCTTACTCTTCAGCCTACAATCCCGCTGCTTGCTGTGATGATGGTAGTTGTGAAGATTGGCTTGGTTGTTTTGATCCAGCGGCTGATAACTATGGGGAAGCTTGTGATGGTACTAATTTACAAACAATAGTATCTAACGCAGGTTTGAGTTGGCCACCTTCTGGAGCTCAAAATACATGTTGCGAATACAAGTGGTCTTGTGTTCCACCTGGATATCAAATTGATGATTGTGATGGTGCATTTGTGCCAGATGGGCCAAATCCATTTCAATATCAACTCCTAGGTTCTAACCAATCTCAACGTTGGGGTGATGTTCCTTTTGCGGTTTTAGATTATCACGGTACAACTGGTGGGTTTAATTTAAACGAGTATTGGTGGTTTAAAGATCAAGCTTGGCCACCGCAACCTAGTTATTGGAATATGGGAATATGTGTGTTTCCTTCTCCAATAGGTAACAAAGTAAAACAAAAAGGTGGTTTAATTAAACTTAGCGATACAATTATAAGAAGTGATTCTCAAAGAGTTACGAGTCAGAATGGTTCTCAAGGTAGTTTCTCAGGGAACACAACATTTGTAGGCACATACAATTGGCAGGCAGAACCTGGTGTTAATACTCATGATTACGGTGCTGGTGCTGGTAATGATGCTAACGGTAATCCAATGGGTCTACATGTATTAAGTATAGATTTTGGAGCTGGTGGTCCATACCAATCAAACGCAAGTAATATTACAGATGTTTCTCATGGTATTTTATCGTGGGATTACATGGTTGACTTTTTAGAAAACGAATCTATATTTGATGGTAATTTTCATCATTGGGATATAAATACAGGTACATGGCAACAAATTCCACACGTTAACACGTGTAGTACTTGGCAAGATCTAGAGAATTTAGTAAACGGATATACTTACAGACTAACTAGTGGATCTAACGAAATGCAAAAATTTGAGCAAAGATCAATTATGTCGTCTTTTACCTGTTCTTGTAGTGGTAATTACCAAGAAGATTGCGAGTGTCAAAAAGATGAGAATGGTGTATTTAATACAGAAGCAGAATGCCGAACAACTCCAACTACGTGTTGTGGTCAAATAATTACTCATCCTATAGCTGACGACCCAGTACTTACTCCAGATTTTCCAGTAGGAACCGGTCCGGGAACACCTGGTTTAGGAGGTGGTATAGATACACCAATAGAAATAGACGACCAACCGTTTAGTGCTGGAGTAGCACAATCAAGTGTTAACCCTAGAGGTGGTGGTGGTGGTGGAAGAGGTTTATACAGTCCTTTGTTGTACGACCCGAGTCCTTTAAAACTGATAACATTTCAGCAAATAGTAGACCAAGCTATTAATTGGCAAATAAGTGTACCAGCAACAGGAGGTCCTTTAAGAGGAGCACCAGTACTACCTATAAGTGGATTGAACGAAATTGGAAGAGGACCAACAGTAACTATCGAAGAGGTTGAGCAACATAAAATTTGTAACTATGTGTATGTACAAGAAAAGCACATAACAATAATTAGAAAAGGACCAACAACACCTATAAAGCTACAAATGTACAGTTGGAAAGAAGAAGCTGATATTAATCCAATGTACAACTATAGCTCGACTGGAGTTCATCACGACGTGAGATTAGAAGTAGATTTTACTGGTGATCTAATGCCATCATCTGCTAACAATGTAACCAATCCTGGTCAAGGTACAGCTGCTGATGGGTCTGATAAAACAATTTTTTATACTGAGCAGAAAGAATTAAAATCACCAGGAGACACTATTATCATACCTATAGATATCCAAAATCCAGTTTCAGCTATGGACTGGAAGGTTGGTTATCAAATAATAATAAGACACGAATATACAAACGTGTTTGGTGTTCCAGTAACAGCGACATGTAGAGCTCAGATTATTCAAATGGCAGCATACGATCCTGCTACGTCAACATACGTTGGAACGTTTCAAGATCCAGACACTCTCTACAACTCTGTACAGTGTCAAATAATGGGTATAACCGCAGGTTTTCCTATAACTGGTTATACATCAGCTGAGATTTATACTATTGAAACAGTACAAAAACCAGCTATATTCGAGAAAAAATTCCCTAGATTTGGTTATAGATATAAATATGAAGATGGTGAATACTCTGTATTTGCACCTTGGTCTGAAGTAGCATTTATACCTGGAGACTTTGATTATCTACCTAAAAAAGGTTATAACTTGGGTATGGTTAATCAATTGAGAACATTAAAACTTTTAAATTGGAGACCTAAAGACATACCGCATGATGTTGTACAAGTAGATATATTATATAAAGAATCTAACGCGCCTGCTGTTTACACTATCGACTCTCTTCAAAGAGATGATTTAATGCCAGTTGGTGTTGATAGACCTTGGGACATACCTGGTACTGGAAATAATTTTGGTGAATATACTGTTGATTCAGAATTAATACACAAAGTTGTTCCTTCTAATCAAATGCTTAGACCTTGGGATAACGTTCCTAGAAAGGCAAAAGCTATGGAAATAACCGCTAATAGATTAATATTTGCTAATTATGTAGAAAATTATAATTTAGAAGCTAGAATAGCGAGTGACGGTAAGTTAAGACCTGAATTTGAAGTTTCTTTAAAAACAAAAAACCTTTCTTGGGACACTCCTGGTGGTTGGCCAGATGATGAAGCATATAATCTTATAGGTCCTAAAAACGCTATAAAATCTTTAAAATCTATGCGTACGTACCAAATGGGCGTTGTGTATAGAGATAGATACGGTAGAGAAACACCTGTATTAACGTCGTCAACTGGTTCTATAAAAATACCTAAAACAAACGCAAACGTACAGAACAAGTTAAACGTTAGATTAACAACACCCGCTCCTTATTGGGCAGAATCTTACACTTTTTATATAAAAGAAACAGCAAACGAATACTACAACGTTCCAATGGATAGATGGTACGATGCTGAAGATGATGGCGTTTGGATATCATTTACATCGTCGGAAAGAAATAAAATAAGTGAAAGATCAACTTTAATACTTAAAAAAGAACATAATTCAGACAAGTACGTTAACACAGATGTAAGATACAAAGTTTTAGACGTTCAAAATGACGCTCCTAATTTTATAAAAACAAAAGATAAGTACTGGGGTAGTTTACCTATGATGTTACCACCTCCTGGTTGGGGTTATAAAGAAAAGGTTGGTAATTGGGACTCTGGTATGTTTGCGCCAACTGGATTGCCTTTACCAGGTAGACTGTACTTAGATATATACGCAGAATACTTTGATCAATCAGTATTATCAGGTTTAATGAACCTAGAAAGTAGAGCTAATGCTCAAGTAAGAATAATACAGTCGCCTAATCAATCTAGTGCTTATAATTCTTCGATGGCTCCACAGCAAATAAATAGATCCAAATGGTATGATATTGCTAATATAAATTACATAGGTACGCCACAAGATATGTATACAGAGACTACCACTATAGCAGGTATATCTGTTAACAAAGAAGTAGAGGTACCTGGTCAACCTGAGCAGCTAGTTAGAATAACTGTAGATCAAGGTATGGGTATGGATATGGCTTTCTGCGAGCCAGATGGAAGTTTATCGTTAGCTAGAAATTTATCTTTAGAAGCTAGAACACAAGAAAAGGTTGAAAAATCTCAATTTGAAGGTAGATTTTTTGTAAAGATATTACGTGATCCAGATGTAGAAAAACATATTGTAGAACCAACGCAAAAAACAGAAGACGCTTATCAAGTGTTGTTTGCTAGAGATCTTGGTTATATATGTATGGCACACCCTGGTGTTCAAGATTGGATGAGTGGTGCGGTTGGAACAATGGGAGCTGGAAAAGGTAAGTACTACAACGTTGGTCACAGTGAAGACTTAAACTATTTACAAGTTGCACAAGAGTTTTTTAACCAAACTGAAGGTCAATACACAAGACATGAGGTTAGTAGTTTGAGTGGGAATCATGGTGAAGCTTATTACAAAAAAGCTAATAGTGGTAGTTGGACTTTAGAAGGACCACCTCAATCAGGAATGTTATGGCCTTTTGGTAATAGTATTGATATGAACCTTGCTTTCGCTAGACTAACTGGTGGTGGGCATGATTCTTGGTGGATGCAAACGTATCTAGAATACATGAGACCAGATCTTAACAATTGGCTTGCTAATTTCCGAGACCATATATCAGATTCTTTTGTTAACTTTACAACAACTTTTGACACTTGGAATAGAGATGGTAACTTAAACACGGCAAACAATAACATTGGTGCGGCTATAGCAGATGCTGGAACCGCAAGTACTTCGTATGAAAAACCTTGGCCTGCTTATATAGTTAGTTCTTTCAACCCGTGGACCTGTGGGTCTCTCGCGGATCCTTGTACCGGTTACAACGATGATGAATTTCCTTCTGGACATATGTCGTCTGCTATAGATTTAAGTGATGGTGGTGCTAACTCTACATTGTTTCAAAAGCAATATGGAGCGAATCCTTACAACTTACCAGCTATATGGGGAGATCAATCTGATTTTACAAAAAATACAAGTTTAATTTGGAGTTTATCTGGTTCTACAAATAACAAGGCTACTTACGACGCAGATACAATCGTTAAGCTAAGACAAGATTGGTATTATCTTTGGTATGGTAGAGACAAAATGGACAAAGCTTGGCCTTTAGCTAGACATTCTACATTTAGATGGTTTATCGACAAGGTTGGTGGTGCTAAAAATTATTCTGGTAACGGTATATGGGACGAGGGAGATGTAAGTAAAATGGATATATCATATTGGGGTATAGGAAATGCAAGAAAGCACTATAGAAATTTTGACATGCTGTATGCTCAAGATAATGAGTATCACTTGTTTGAAATGTTAAAAACACCAGGTACGCAGTTTAGATTCAAACAGGATCCAGATCAGATTGTTTACACAATAACCCAAGCTGAACACTTAGACGTTTTAAATTACGAGGCGCAGCACGGTTCTTGGGGATATGACGATGGTACTGGTGTTATAGATGGTGGTGGTGGTATCGGTACTAATACAGCGCCTCCGTTCGGTTCTGATGAAAGGTCAGGAAGTTCAATAGCGGGCGTGGGAGCATTTTACTCTGATATGTTTTTAGACGGCACAAGTGCTTGGGAACACACCGGCGGATGGCCTGCTAATTACAGAAAAAGAATAACGTTAACTTTAGATAAGAAAATTGGTAGTCAAGGCCAAAGTAATTTCCACCCTATAGAAAACCACGTTGATCAAGATGGTTTTTGTAATGTCAAAGGTGGTGCTAAAAGGTATTGGGCTGATAATGCATTGGATAATTCAAACGGTAAGTGGATTGGTGAATATGAACCTGACGAAGAAATTGGTGGTACGCCTAGTGGTGTAACATTGTTTAACTTAGAAAGTTGGTGGGAAGCTCCTGCTGGAGCCGCTGTTCCTTACACTCAAGATAGTAATCCTGCTGCTATGTTATCTGGACAGAGATTTGGCTTGCATGAGAGAGGTTTGAATCACACAACTATAGAAATTGTAACACCTTATAAGGGTGAAGACGCAGAGCAACCGCCAAGTGACAATCCAGGTATTTGGGAAACAGAACCTATGGAAGACGTAGGTTTAGACATTTATTACGCAGCAAGCCCTACATACCCTGTAAGTTTAGAAAAATATAGGTGGGATTATAGAGGTGCTCAAGGCGCTGCTCAACCAGATCCTTTAGATTTTCACGCATGGAATCCTGCTGGAGAAAATTCAATGGCTAATTGGTATGATTATGGTTTTAGAGGTGAAGAAATGATACCTGTTGGAGCGAAGATATCTATGGCACAACCATATGTATCTACTTTCTCTTCTCAAGTACCTATAGTTTTAGGTGTACAAAATAATATGTTATGGTTAGATAGAGCTCCGTTTTTAGATACATCTACAGTTCCAACAACAGAAATACCTTACCAATTAGGAGATAAGATAAAGTTAGAATGGCCTGGTGAAGGTACTTTTTACGGTGGACAAGAAGACGTAAACGTAATAGGTGAGTTTGGTAATATCGAAATAACAAGAGTTATAAATCCTTTTGAGTACGAAATAACTACTAACTCTCACAATTTTAACCACACGTTAGCTTATTTTAATTGCTATAGTTTTTCTAATGGTGTTGAATCAAATAGAATAAGAGACGATTACAATGCTGTTACGATAGATAAAGGTGTTAAAGCTTCTATGCCTTTAGCTGGTAAAGAATACGAAGAAGAAAGAAAAGGTAGTAGTTTAATATTCTCTGGTATTTATAATTCTAGAAACGGCATAAACAGATCAAATCAATTTATACAAGCAGAACCAATAACAAAAGATTTAAATCCTGTTAATGGTACAATACAAAAGTTATACACTAGAGATTCAGACTTGCTTACATTCTGTGAAAATAAAGTGTTTAAAATACTAGCTCAAAAAGATGCTTTATTTAATGCTGATGGAAACACAAATGTAACTGCTAACAATAGAGTTTTAGGACAAGCAATACCTTTTACTGGTGAGTATGGTATATCTACAGATCCTCAATCTTTTGCTGCTGAATCTTATAGATGTTATTTTACTGATAAATTTAGAGGTGTTGTGGTTAGATTATCAAGAGACGGTATAACACCTATATCAGACGCTGGTATGAAAGATTGGTTTAAAGATCATTTGAAAAACGCTGAACAGTTATTAGGTAGTTACAATGAAAGAGAAGGTCATTATAATTTAACATTAGAAACATATAATGATGATTACGAATCTTTAAATTATACAGTAAGTTATTCTGAAAAAGCTAGAGGTTGGGAAAGTTTTAAAAGCTTTTTAACACAAGGTGGTTTAAGTCATAAAAATTATTACTACACGTTCCCTTCTAACAATTGGAGTTTTGTAAGAGCTAATGATATCTGGGGTGTTCCTTACTCAGGAATGGATTTTAGAAGACACTCTGTTAATTCTGATAATCCGCAATCAAGAAATAATCATAGATGGGTTCCTTTCACAGATCTTTATCCGCAGCTTCCATTATATGGCGGTGAAATGTTTATACATAACATAGATACTGAAATAACAAGGAATTATGATAAAACAGGCGAAACAGCTGGTCAACTATGGGGTACTTCTGGTTGGGGCTCTGCTTATGTTAATGGTTGGATTAGATTAGACCAACCTTATGATGGGCAAATAAGAATAGGTATGAACGTAGAAGGTAATGGAATACCTTACGGCACTGTTGTTAGTGGTGTTTATGATTGCGAAACATATGCTTATTACACTCAAGTTGTTAATGCAAAAGATTCAAGTCGTGAACCTGATTATTTTGCCGCTGCTTGTCCTAGACATGGGTTTTTCCCTTCTGCTTCGAGATGGGTGAGGCTTGCCAACTACAAAGAGGTTGATGGGGATGGTGATCCGGATGATGAAAACTGGACAATGGTAAACGTTGAAGATAATACAGAGCTAAAGTTTACCTCTAGAAGAAATCAATTCTATGGAGTAAGTCATTATTCTCAATTAACAACTATCCACCCTGGTGATCCTGCTATGGTTAAAAGATATCAAAACATTAGTTACGAAGGATCTCAAGCTGCTTTAATTGGAAACACTATGGGTCCTGGTTCTCAATATCAATTACACCAAGGCACAGGTGTTGGTTCTGGTGTTAACGTTGGAGCTGTGTATTATGATGAGTGGATGAAAACAGGCTGGTTTGTGGAAAAGATAGAAACCGATATGCAAGAAGGTAGTTTACTTGAGTTTATCGAAAAAGAAAACAAATGGTTCAACTATATACGTGGTGTAGAAAATGTTGAATGGGGTGATGATTTAGATACAGCGGAATTCTCACTACAAGGTTTAGGTTGGATTGGTGATTATAGCCCTGTTTTAGATTCTTGTCCGTCTCTTGTTTGGTCAACTGGAACACCGATAGCAACACAGCTTGATCCTACACTTGGAACTATGGCATTTTATATAGAACTCGATGAGAATTTTTTCACACAACCTTCTGGCGAATCTATAGCAGACGCTGAAGTGTCTTGGGAAATTGGATGTAGCTTTGGTACTATTGGTGGTGATGCGTTAAGTATATATAGCATGATATCTCAAGACATGATGGATTACACTTCTTTGAAGCCTGCTCATCCAAACAACAATAATAGAATAGCAATACAAATACCAGTTACCACCGTTCTTGGAGCTTTATGTGGTGATTCATCTTTCTATGGTGGTTATGTTGAGTTTGTGTGGAACAGAGGTAAAGCCGACGAAGTGAGATGTAAAAGCAATCTAGCGGACTACGAAGTGAAGCTTGGTTGTACAGATTGGAGCGCTACTAACTATAATCCTGA
>Ga0098060_1000401_pt1 | contig 20086 bp, 15 predicted proteins | sample 21_taG_FD_77063 | JGI IMG/M metagenome (GOLD analysis project Ga0098060, IMG submission 77063) | Marine viral communities from the Subarctic Pacific Ocean - 21_ETSP_OMZ_AT15319 metaG | ecosystem: Environmental > Aquatic > Marine > Oceanic | place: Pacific Ocean | collected 2015-01-19 | reverse complement strand
TTTGTTTGGACTGTGATGGGAATTGAGGATGAGTACCCAACAGAACATACTTGGATTGAGTTTAATGATGGAACACTTTTTGACCCTTCAATAAACCAATTTGATAAATACGGTGGAATAGAAGAAAGAATTAGTGAAGGAACACCTTATGACGAAGTAACAGAGGAATATTATGAAAAGTCTGTTAAACACTATTCACCAAAAGAATATCTTAAAATGTGTAAAGAGGAATAAATATGTATCAACAACCGAACCTAATAGGAACTAATGTTCCAATAACACCAAATCAAAGCAACCCAAGCCAAATGCAAGCATTTTCTTTGAATAAATTTTTACCTAAATTACAACAATTTAGAGCCGCAGGGAATATAGCAGAATATAGTTATGATAGTATTAAACCTAAAAAGAAACTAAAAGAAATTAAAAAGATTTTATACCCTGAAAGAAAAAGTTTTTTTAAAATTAAATACGGTTTTAAGTTTAACTTTAAAGACATATGCGTTGTTTGTGGGACTCATCATGTTTGGGAATCGGGAGACTTTTTGAGGCCACCTATACCTTTAGATAAAGTAACTAAAGGAAGGCCACTAAGAGGAACCTATTGTCAAAAACATGCAGGTGTTCACAAACAAATGGAAATGCTTCAACAGCAGATTTTAGCAGAAGAACATGGACTAGATTTTAAAGCATTTATTCCTAAAGCAAGAATGCCAAAGATGTTATCGAGGTCGGGGCCAGTAACTACTTTATCAAAAGAAGATATATTAAATCTTACGGCGGGGGGATGGTTTATAAAACCACCCGCCATCACAGACAATGAGACTACTATGGCTGAAATAGTCAGACTAATAGTTGAAATAGGTTTAACTACCGAAAGATTAAATTTTTTAATAGGTAATAAGGAGGAATAAATATGGGACTACTAGGAACGAGTAATGGAAGTGTAATGAATGCTGTTAATGCACAAAGCGACCAACAGTTTAAGAATGTAAGTAACTTACTTTCTTTGCAAGAAAATCATGTCGAAGAGTTTTTTCAGTATCATGGAAAAGAGTTTTTAACGGCTATGGAAAAACTAATCGAAGATGTTGTGGAAAGAGCAGTAAGTCAGATGTTAACTAAGTTAGTATTCGTGCAAGACTCTACTTCGGGTAATATGAAATTACAGTCAGGTTCTCTAGCAGAATTTGAGAAAATTACTCAAGAAAACATTGAATTGGATTTAACAAAACTATTAGATTCAGCAATAAATACAGAAGTAATTAATCAAAGAAAGATGGCTAAACAACAATACTTAGAATCTCAAGGATTTTCTTCTCCGCAGGGAGGTCAACAAGTTGGAGTGGGTTTAGCAGTAGCGGGATTAACAGGACAAACTCAGCAATTCCAACAAATGCAAAATGCTACCAATAATGGCAGTGGCTATCCTATCCCACCAAACGGTACAGACGGATATGGTAGGCCATATTGGATAGATGCTCATGGTAATATGTCACTTGAACCACCATCTTCAGGATTAGGTCTAGGAGGCGCAATACAAAAAGGTGCGGCTTGGGCTAAATGGCTAATGTGATGGTGATTAAATGGAAATAATTTACAGTGGTGCTGGTGGCTCTGCCGTCGAATGGACTACTGAATACGCTAATAGACAAATGCAGTATTATATTTTTAGTAAATACATAGATTCCAGAAAAAAGGATTTGAATGATATTGATAAATACATCGAAGCCGTTCCTAAAATAAATGAAAGATTTGATGCTGATAAATTTAGACAAATAACTACACAAGCATTTAATGATATTAAATCAAAAAAGATTAGTGATTTTTTAGTATTACAAGATGAAAGTAGTAAATTTTATTTTAAAGAGTTAGTACAAAATTATACAATTGAACAACTATCCAGAGATAAGACCCTAGATAAAATAACAAGAGAAACTTCTAGAGTTGACTTTTCTGATGAAATAGAAGATGGATGGGGAAATATTGATACTTACTTTAAGATTTTATGGGAAACTAAAAAGACAGAAAAAGACAGGAAAACTAAAGAACAAGTAATGCCTGAAAAGGAAACAAAAACCAAGACAGGTCGAAAAACTAGAAGAGTTATTATTCTAGATGAACAGGAGTTAAAACCTGAATTGCCAAATGAAGGCACACCTAAGAATAAACTTGAAAAACTAAGTGACTTAGGTTTTGATTGGATTTATGGTCAAACTATAATAGGCCGAGATATTAATTTAAAAGACACTAAGGTAGGTCATGAAGATGTTATGCGATTCGGTAAAGAAGGAAGACCAGCGCAGATTATTGATGCTGATTTAATGCAATCATTCGATAAGTTCTATAATAGGGCTAAAAGAGAAAAAGGAACAGGGGCTACTGCTCCTAAACAGGTATTCGATTTACCTTTTATATTTACAAGGACTCTCTATTTCATAGAAGAAATCAAAGAAGATTTAGATAATTGGTTAAAAACTTGGGAAAGTTCTAAAGGCATGAGATTGTCTGATAAGGAAAAAGAAAGGAAAAAGAAAATAGATAAGTACTACAAGTTAACTAAACCTATACGAGAAGAAATGAATAAAGAAATGAAAGTATATGATGAAGTTGACAAAGAGTTTGATGATATAGAAAATAAAATAAGAAAGGGCGTTCTTCTTAGTGAAGAGGAATTAACCAGAATAGATAAAATTAAAATTACAGAAAGACCTACCTTAAGAGTAGATTTAGATGAAGACGAAGAATCGGAAGAACCTGAAGAAGAATCGGAAGAAGAATCTGATGAAGTTTCAAGAAAAGAAAGATATGTTGAAACAGGCGAAAAGATAGTATTTAGAGATGAATACGAAACCAATAAAGAAAATTTAAAGGATGAAAAGGTCATAAAACATTTACTTGAAACCTTTTCTTATGCTACATCAGCCTATGATGATATAATCGAAGATAAGTGGAAAGGTTGGTTAGGACAATATCAAAAATTAGGTAAGAAATTATTTAAAGAGTTTGAAGCCAAACAAGGTATAAAAAGAGAAAAAACCACTTTAAGTTCCGCCGATGAAAAAAAGGCATGGTCTAACCCTAAGAGTTTTATAAAAACAAATAAAAATGTAATTAGAGCCTTAAATGATTTAAAAACATTATACACAATAAAGTTAATAGTAACAGAAACAATTACCAAAGATAAAGAAGGAAAGGAAAAGCCGCCCAAATATACAGTGAATACCTTTATGCTATCTCCAAAGCAAGAGTTAGTCCCTCCTATTGTTCCAAAAGGAAAAGGCGGAGGAAGCGAAGCCTCTCCTTTTAAGCAAAGGGAATCAATTCCTCATATTAGGGGAGAAGAGTCTCCTTTATCTGGGTTCGATAAAAAACCTTATGAAGTTAAAAATGACATTAACTTATTCGCTAAAAGAATAAATAAAAAATTAAAGGAATTAAATATGGTGATTTGAAATGCCGATAGCATCCTCCCCAAGTGACTATACCGCAATTGATGTTGATTACTCAGCAGGAAAGGGTTTCTATACAGATAAAGGTGCAGTATCGGACTTACTACAAGTACCTGCATTTTCATCATCAACTTACCCAAGTCAAGCACAAGTAGGTTCAATAATAAAAACTGTTGAAGGCTTAGTTGATGAAAAGGTAAAGCGTTCTTTTAGACCTATCATATGGAAAAATGAGTTTCATAATTTTGAATTTATTCGTCACCCTATGCAATCTTATTATGGGGGATATGTAGGTTTTATTCAATTAGATACTCTAAAGGTTAAAAAGATTATTTCACTAAAGGTATGGCAAGGAAACCAATATCAAGAATTAGCATCAGCATCAGCAAGCATTACATTAGACTCATCTAACTATAATGATTTAAGAAGCATCACATTACAACTACCTAACAGTGGCTCGTCTTGGATATTATACTTTACAGGAGAAGGAGGGACTTCTGCTAACAATACTTTCAATAACAGTTTTGGTTCAAAGACTACTGCACAAGAGATATGTCATTTGATAAACGAAGAATATCCGGCCAATACTGCTCAATTTACTAATGCTACAACTAACAAGTCTAAAAATTCTGAAGCGGATTCTTCTATTGCTATCTCTGATTTCTTTTATGCTAGTATTGACCCTGATGATGGTAACAAAGTAAACATTTCTAGCCTTTTAGCGGGCGAGGATGGCTCAAATTGCACCATAGCAATAGCAGATAAAGCGGGTGAGACATCAAACACTACCTCAACTCCATTCACTGATATGCAAGATATGAAGAGACTTGGTTCTTTTTGGACTATTGGGGATGAAGGCCGAATCTTTTTCCTTAGAGACTATCCTTACCATACTCAAAATTCAATCATAGTAACTTATGTTGCGGGTGATGGAAGAGTACCTTCATTAATCCACAAAGCAACTACTATGTTAGTAGCGGCTGAATTGTTAAGACATGACGACCAAACTATTCTTATTGCTGAAACAGGCGGCAATATATCAACTAAAGAGAAATATGATATATTAGTTAAAGAAGCAAATGAATTAATTAAAGGTAAAGGGGATATGGTATTCCTTATTGATTAGGTGTTAGTATGGATATTGATGCTTCGATAAGGGGATTTAGAAAATATCTTGATATTGAAAAAGAAAGACAAAAGGGACTGAAAGAATTATCCGAATTGTTAGGAATGGACTTTACTTTTAGTGATGAAGAAATGATTAGGAATGCAGAAAGTAATTTTTCTAAAGCGATTGACAAGGAAATACAGAAAGAAATAAAATCTGCTATCAATAATATGACTAAAATAGGTTCAACCGGTACTGCTAAAAAAATAAACCCACCATACTAAGGAGAAATAATTATGGATGAAGTATCTTTGCTAATAGATTTAGTAAGTAGTAAATGGTCTTCTTCTGTTAGTACTTTGCAAAGTGCAGGGACTATTTCAGCAGACCACGCAGGTACTCCTAATTTTGTTGATGTAAGAACATTACAAAAAAATAAAGGGGTAAGGTATGATTTGACCGCTAAAGATGTAATTATCTTTTTTGAAGATGGTCAGAATATAGAATACCCTACGGTTAACTTTGATATTAGAAATGAGACTTATACTTTCACAATGCACATACGCACGATTCACGATGAAAGAGCCGGAACGGATGCTGATTTTGGAAAAGATAGGCTAAGGGCTTTATACTTGATTGCCCGTCATGCACTTGAACGGGGTCGTACAGGTTACACTGCAAGCGACGGTTCTAACTTTAATCAAATATTTGTAGGTTCTAGAAATGAAAGTAATGACCGTTCAAAAAGATTATTCGGATATAAAATGAGCATAGAAGCAAAAAGATTCGCATTAACACTCCCTTAGTAAGTTTGTAAAAGGAAAGGAGAGATTAAGTATGGCAGTAGAAAACAGTAGTATATTTTTAGGTAGCGGCGCATCAATGACTTTTGTTCCAGAAGTGGACTTTTATTTTAAAGCAGAAGGAACAAGTACAACAGAAATTCAAATTGAAACAACCAATGCGGTTCAATTTCAATTAGTGGATAATATGTATGTAGGTTGTACTATTGATTTTTATAATGCTTCTGATAGTGGAAATTATACTTCTTCTCACACAGTTACTTCTAACGACCACGATACTTTTACTATAACTCCCGCCATTGGTGAAGCAGTAGCAAGCGGCGATGAATTTGTATTAAAAGGATATGGCGCACCCTGCCCTGCCCCCGATTCAGATAATGACGGAACAGGAAGAGTAAGACTTCATGCCGACAATTGGCTTGGATTAGTTGAAACTGCGGCATTCCCTAACATTGAAGTTGAAATGAAACAATTAAATCTTTCTCTCGGTGGTACAAGAAACTTTACTCATCAATACAAAGGTATTGAAACTTCATCTGGCGGTAACTTGGCTTTGATGTGTAATCATGTAACTTGGCTTTATTACGCATTAGGTTTATGCACTGAATTAAGTGTGGCTAATGCAGTTACTTCTGAACACCCTGCATCTTATCATGCTGGTACTGACGGTGCTATGTATTTTCATGGCACTTCCGCTACTTCTCATGTTGATGAGGGGCCGTTTATTTATCGAAGGAACACTGTAAGCGGAGCAGGGCATATAGTTCCTCCTTTGCTATTTACTGTTGATGATACAATAGGCGACTTAGATGCTATTCCTACTACTAATGGAGAAATAGTAGCATCCGGTGGACTAATAACATATAAGTTTGCAGAATCTAATACTGCTCATTTACCTTCTTTTGCACTTGAATATTCTCTAAGTAAATTAGCAGGTGCGGCATCGACGCACTATACAACTGATACTGACGGCGATGCAGAAGATTTAAACTTCGTTAGGGTAGCAAGAGGAAATAGAGTAAATACTCTAACAATGACCGCTAATGAAAATGAAGAATTAAAAATGACTATGGACTTGAATACAAGAGCCGTTTCAGAAATCCCGCAAGGCACTAATTATGACTCTAGAGGCGGATTAACTTCTGCTCAAAACTCAAGCCTATTTAATTTCACATCAGTAGCAAACCACTTAGAACCGTTCTTCTTTTCAGATGGCTCAATAAGCATCTTTGGAAATACATTCTTAAAGATTACTAACTTTACACTGACTATCAACAATAACTTACAAGATAAAAGATTTATCGGTGTTGGTAATAAGTCCATTAAAGACGGTATTCCAGCGCAAAGAACATATGAACTTGCTATTACTGCTATGGTTACTGACGACACATTATTTACTGAATTGTTAAACCAAACAGAAAACACAGGTAGTACTGAGAAAATAGCCTTAACATTTACTAAAGACAACACTGCGGGAGAAACCTTCACTTTAGAATTTGAAGATTATTTCCTATCAACTAACACATGGACTGTTCCTGACGATAAAGGGCCAATTACAGTGGAAGCAACATTAATGCCAAGAACACTAGGTACTTGTACCACTTCAACTCATTGGGTATTGCAGGGGTGATTAAATGGTATCATATCATGAAAAATATACGGCTAAACAGGCTAAGATTGAAGCCGCTAAAAAAGCCCCTAAGAAAACCCCTAAAAAAGAGACTACTACGGAGACTAAAAAAGAGGAACCTAAGAAGTCTAAGTTAGAATAATATTCCACCAACACCGTTTGTTCGTTTGTTGGTTTTGTAGGTGGAAAAATATGTTAGATAAAAAAGTTATAACAGATAAGAATGTGCTATTTGCACTGAGCGAATCGACACTACATTATATTAAAGTGTCACCCGAATTAGATGAATACCTAAAGGTATGGGTTAAAGAACCCACTTGGCTTGAAGCCGAGAAAGCCTTAAATTCAGTCATGAAAATTGACTCTCGTACTCAATCTTTTGACCTTGACCTAAACGGCATGTATAGGTACATGGTTGAAAACTTTATTGAAAAGACGGAACCTTCATTATCAACTATTGATATGTTGCGTCTTAGCCCATATGTGGGTAGTCAGATTAAAGAAATCCTTCCTAATCCAATGAATCTGATGCAGGAGGATGACGAAAAAAAGGATGATTAAGGGCGCATTTAAGGGCAAAGATACAAGCCCTAAAATAGCCTCCTTAATCACTGTTTACATGCTTTCTAAGGCATTGGCAATAAGTCCTTTAGAGGTGTATAAGATGCCTGTTAGTCTAGTTAAAGACTTATTACAGGTACATGGAGTTATCGAAGAAATAAAATCCGAAGAAATGGATAAGATAAAAAAGCAAGCAAGGTGATTAAATGGGTGAAGAAACGATTGATGCAATATCTCAATCGTTATCCACTTTAACTGCTAATCTTGCTCAGAATCAAAAAATAATGGAAAAGGGTAGTAATACTCTAGTTTCGTGGGCCAGTTCCACAGGACAGGCTGGTAAAAATTGGACTACTTTTAGCCGCCTTACTTCCGGTACGGGTATTTGGAAGTTACAGAATTACCTTCGTGGTGCTTTAGAAGTTATTGGTAAGTTTAGTGATTCCACTAAAAATCAAATAAAAGAACAGACTGAAAATGAAAAGAAGTTAGCACAGACTGTTAAGGGTGTTAAAAAAGTAAATGAAGAATATTCCGCTTTGCAGAAAACTTTTAAGAATCAAGAAAAATTAACAGCCAGACTTGAAAGAACAGACAAGTCGGAACAAAAGCAATTGAAAAAAAGACAGAAGTTAATTGACGAAGCAGAAAAGAAAGATAAAAAACTCATAGCAAGCAAAAAGGCATTGGCTGATAGTAATAAAGTATTAGCAGAAAAACAAAAAGAAATTAACGCCTATCTAGTACAAGAGTCTAAAGTAGGCAAACTTACACTTGAAGATGCTAGACACCTAAAAGAAATGCAAGATAAACTTGTTTTAGGCAAGAAGGCTTTAACTAAAAGTCAGAAAGAATATGACGCTGCATTAGAGAAATCAACGGGCCAAGAAATAATATCAAAAGAAGCAATAAAAGAAAAATTTGCCGCTAGACGAAAACAACACGAGGAATTAGCGAAATTAACTGACCAGCAAAAAGAGGCATTAGAATCCACTAATGCTTACAATCAAGCAATAATTACAGGTAAAAGTGAAGTGGAGGCTTATGCCGAAGGCTTCAAGCAATTGACTGAAAATGTGGATTTAAATAACAAGACTTTTGATGAGTTTAAAGAAAAAATGACCAAAGCCCAAAAGGTAAAAGAAGCATTTGACGCAGGGATTCAAAGTCCTGAGTTTGCTGAATTAGGAAAAGATGTTAGAAGTGAACAAAAAGAAACGGGGAAAGAAGGCTTTAAAGAAAATAATGAAGAATTTGGTAAAGTATTAAAAAATGTAGGTAAAGGTCTTGCCGCACCTATTGTGGGTGGCTTTAAATTCCTTAAAGCCCCAATAGAAAATATAAAAAAATTAGCACCTATGCTTGGGCAATTGAAGCGCATTCCTGCTTTAGTAAAAAACTCAAAATTGGCTATGAAAATAAGGATGAAAGGATTAGCATTCCAAAAATTCATGAAGCCCGTTCTTAATATGGCATTCAAATTCCTAATATTCGGTATATTAGGAATGATTGCATTATTAGCAGTTGCTAAAATAGCCTATGATATTATGGGGGTGATGGCTGAGTTCGGTATATTTGATGATATGAAAGAAATATTCTTGGCGGGTGTTACCATATTGACTTCTGTGTTTGGTATAATAGGCTCATTTATGGATGGCGATTTTTCTGCTATGTTTGATTACTTAGGAACAATAATGTCATCTTTAATGACAATAGGTTGGAATTTATTACAGATATTTGTTAAAGGTATTTTTGCTATTGCCGTTGGTATATTCTATTCTATCATAGATATGATGGTTTGGTTTTTTGACGGCGGTTGGAAAACAGCACTACCAGCACTACTAAAGATAGGAGTTACATTAGTAGCACTTTACTTTATTAAATACTTAGTATCACAAGCACTTTTACTGATAGGAGTTTATGCTTTGCCTATTATGATGTTTGTTTTAGTAGCCGCCCTTATTTATGCAGTATTTAGAATGGCGTATAAGAAGTTTGAACCTGTTAAAAAGGCAGTTGATTTTATCGGTGGTTTATTTAGTGACCTTTGGGGTTGGATTACAGGTATTTGGGCTTCAGTAAAAGGCTCTATTAACGATGTATTAGATTGGTTCGGTGCAGATACATTAGCAACAGGTGGACTAACTGATGGTAATACTACATTAGTAGGTGAAAACGGGCCAGAAAGGGTCAGATTACCAGCAGGTTCAAGAGTTTATTCTAATTCACAAAGCCGTTCAATGTCGAATGGTTCCACTGTAATTAACAATAACATTACTATTAATGCCAAAGATACTTCAGACCAAGAGTTAAGAAGAATTGCAGATAAGATAGGCACAATGGTAAATAATAAAATTAATAGAAATGTTTCTTCTAGGACTTTGGGGTGATTAAATGACATATGTGTATTTAAAATTCGGACAATATTCAGAAACAGACAGTAGTGATTTAACTATCAATACAATACCTTTGAATGTTACATCAGTAGGAGTTTCTGTTAGTAAGACTATACCTTCATTTCCTATTCCTTTCTCTGGTATAGTTACAGGAGAATCTGTAACTGCTGCTTTAGATTTAGGAATGGCTACTAAGAATATAGATTTATCAGGATTTATTTCTGAAACTACTCTTAGAAAAACAAGAACTGCTTTTGATGGTTCAACAGTGGATGACGAAACTGCAAGAGTTTTTACTGCACATGAAATCGCACAAATGATTGCATCAGGTGTTGATTCAACCGGATTACAGAATAACCAATCAATGAATGAATTAGTTATTTTATATCCTTCAAATGTTGATGAAAAATATAGAGACAGAGATGTTGACGGAACTGGTAGTAGAGGTCATTTAATTCCGTTTAGTTTTGCTTCAAGAGGAACAGAAGGATTTGGGGATAATGACGGCGTATCATTTAGAGGTTCAAAATTTCCCGAATCTTCAACTAGTACAGGAATGACAGGATTTATACGAAGTTTTAGTTTTAACATGGAAGCAGAAGCAATTGATATTAGTTTCAGTATGCAATTTGAAGTAGCAGTTATTGGGCCGTGATATTATGTATGAAGCCTTGACAGGAAAGCAACGCTCTTTGGTTTTTCCAATCATGTGTAATGCGTTTGTTAAAATGGACTATTCGGATAATGTACCCAATACAGGAAATAATTTAACAACAGAAGATGATGTAGGTTATGGTATTTGGGCGCACAAAGGTTCGTTTACCTTTGAAGCATTAATTACTCCTTATGAAATTAATGGAAACAATGCTCATCAAGCGGCAGTGGCTTTAGGTATAAATGCGTTAGGTGTAGGTAATGTAACTACTAATTTAAGTAAAAAGATAATGTCTGGCCTACCACAATCGACTTACGCATTAAGTGATGGAGATAGTAATGATGAAACAGAAATGCAAAATGATTTATATTTATCAAGGTTTAATAGACTAACCCATGAGATGATGATTTTTAATAATGATAATTTTAAAATATCATTACTAAATGCTACAAGTACAACTCAAAACCAACCTGCTCAATACAAAATAAAAGTTGATGTTAAATTAGGGCCATCTTTATTCACTAAAACAGTTACTTCTGATGTTGTAATTGCACCAAGTCAGGGCCATGCTTTTAGATATAATGCTACTAATGGTTCTAATTTATTTGATGGATTTAATAGTAAAGGAAGAGTAATGTATGCTAAAGTGGCTACAACTCATAGTAGTTCAAGTGGGGCTATGGCAGAAGGTGGCAATACTTTTACACTTGCTAGTGCTACTCATCCTATACATGGAAATCAACAAGACCTCTATGTTCGCAGTGGATTTACCTTTACTTCTTTAGGTGCAGTTAGTGGCGTTAGTGGCGCAGACATTACATTAAGCGTAGATGGCACAAGGCCAGCAGTGGCAAGCGGTACAGACATATATTTACCAACTTACAAGCACCCGTCGTATATAGACCAAATGTTTCATGTAGGTTGTGTTTTTAATGACAGAACAGAAAGAATAAGTTTATACTTAAATGGAGTTGTAATTAAAGAAGAAACCCACCAAGTTAGCACTACTATTCCCTTTGAGTTTTCTAAAACAGATACTTATATTGGTTCTAATGGGTTAAATGATATGACTACTACCGGCATTACTGATGCAATTAGTGGAGGTAGTGCTACCGGCCCAACAGCCGCTACTACATGTAAACAGTTTATGGGTGAATTTCATGAAATGTGTATTTCTAATAGAATAAAAAATATTTCTGAAATAGATAACTTAATGCCTACATATAACGATGCTTTATTATATTTAAGATTTGAAGAGGTGGATTTATGAGTCGTATTTTTGCTGAATCTATTGAAAGGGTTGAAGTGTCGGGAGTAGCCACAAGTTCTTCTTCAAACCAAACAAGAATAACTAAGGCTTCTATGGGTAACATATATGCTGGAATGGGAGTTTCTTACAAGACAGGTGCTTCGGCTACTACTATTCCCGATAACTCATATATTACTAGCACTTCTCACAGTTCCAATTATGTCACTATGAATAATAATAGCGGTCAAACAGATTCAGACCATACAGTTATTTTTAACAAAAGCAATGTTAATGTTCCTACTAATCCTAAATTTAGAACCTTTGGTGCATATTCTGGAAGTGAAAGACTATACACTATTATTTACGAACAGCCTCCATCGACTACTGAAAATTTTATTCAACAGGCTACGGTTGGAGAAACAGAACATTCTAATTTAGAAACAACAGAAGGTTTTAGAATTAAAAATTACAGTAATATACTAGATGAAGGTTATCAGTTAAATGCTGCTGATTTAACTACTGATAACTACTTTGTTCTTATTCATTCTGACGACCATCTAAAACACCACTTCGCTAAGATTACTGAAATTAACGCCGATGATGTAGCAGGAGATTCTTTTGATTTTGAACCAAGATTAGGAACTGAAATTCCCGAAGGGACTAAGTTTATGATATTTAAAGGCCCACCTGTTTCTGACAGTGGCAGAAATTGTAAAATCTTAGCAGTATCAGCAGGTATTAAAAAAGACTTACAAGATTCATTAGTTTGTTCTTCTCCTTTATTTTATTTCTTCAATGATAACTTAGATAAAGATAATCAATTAGACCACAATATTAAGTATTTTATGAAGTTTATAGGAGCAAGTAATACAGGTGCTAGTACTGTTAATAAAACAAGAACACCTTCTATAACAAATACATTTGTTACTTCCGCTTATTTCCAAAATAAAATAAAAGATTATAGTAAGTTTTCTATGAATATTTCTTTAACTGATAACCTAAAGAAAATAGATTCGCCAGATTATTATTTATCTGGAAATGCACCTTTAGCAATAACTAACGAATTTGCTAATGGAGATACCTTAACTGATTGGACAGAAACAACTGATTTTACAGATTATAACGAGTGTTTTCCTAATGCTAGAAGAGACACTGATAACGATGTTTTTAATACAGATTCTTTAGACACTTTAGGCCCAATAAGATATATTCATTATGATTTTTCACCAACAAGAGCAAATAAATTATACAATGTAATAGACCTGCATCTAGAAGAATCCATAGGTTCAAGAGGAACCTATGCAGAAATAAAGGCAGTTGACACTAAAAGAATACTGCCCATTAAAACTACTGCCTTCGATGATTTAAGAATTAGGCATAGATTACATAAAGGAAAATTTAATGATTGGTTTGCACTAAAAGCATTTATTAAAGCAAGAGTGGGTACTACTAATGAATATACCTTTACTACTGAATATGATTTAGCCACTATGTTTAATGTAGGAGATGAAGTTAAAATAGGTGACATAATTCTTATTGTCGATACAATAGATGCAATTAATAATTCAGGGGCTAGTGGTAAAGAACAGGATATTACATTCAGAGCAGAAACTAGGCCGGACAATTCAGAAGTGTCTGCTTCTAAATTTGCTTCTTCTAGTTATGTTTTAGCGGAATCCGCAGTTATTTACAGAAGGGCTTGGAATAGCGTAGATAGCACTCTTTTAACTTCTTTCGACCTAATAGAAAACAGAAATAATAATCTATATGTTAAATTAATATCGGGTAATTTCGGTTTCTTAGAGGCCGCCGTCACTGCTTCTGATAGAAATAAAGAAATGTTAACTTTAGATTTTACTACAACCAATAGGTCAATTTCTTCTTTAGATTATATGGAGGGTTCTTATTACATAGAAGTAGAAAAGTTTTCAGGTAGTATTGAAAAAATAGGTTACTACAAAGAAAATGGACAGACTATTATGGATATTGCGGGGCGTTCAGATATTAGAAAATTACTAGGCCCAATTATTAATAAGAATACTTTACATTCACAGGACATGATTTATTCAACAAAATCTCCTTATTCTGTTCTTACTAAATCAGGAATAACCGATGCTAAAATAACCTCTGCATCATTTACCAGTACCAGTGTAACTGTTTCTGATTTAGGAGGGGCATTAACTAATGATAATAAAGGAGTATTATTATTCGCATATACAGCCGCACACGGTCATTACGCTTATTTAGGTGAATTACAAAGCGTATCTAGCAATACTATTACTTTAAGGCATAAGGCACTCATGGAAATTGGAGGACTTACGGCTCCAACAGATAGCGGCATTACTTATAATTATGAATTATATTACAGTAGCACTACTCATTATATGTTCAATAAATCTCTTTCAGCCAATACTAAAACAAGCACTGTCTCGACTTTAAGCGGGTCTTCAAGTAAAGGATTATATTTTAATGGAGGTTATTCTATAAATACTAACTTAAATGGATTTGAAGGCTCGGAACTAGTTAATACTAGTGCTAACACAGTTAATGCAGAATCGCTAGGATATTATATTTCATCAGTTAAAGGAGTAAAGGAAAGTCCTATATTTGAAGCGAGATTAGACGATAATAAAACTAATACTGGAACTCAACAATTTTCTACTTTTGATACTGTAAACACTCTGTTAGATTTCACAGTAGTTAGTACATCGTCTGAAGGCGACAATACTGTAATTGAGTTAGCCCCCTACATCCCATTAACTTTAGGAAGAGTCGATATAAACCATGCAAATTTGTTTGATACTGATTTTAGTACAACTACTTTAGGGACAGTTTACTCAAGTAATGTAGGAGAGTTTTATTTTAGAGTAGAGAATAGTAGCAGTACTGAGGCTCTTTCTGGCATTGCTAATACTAGAAAATATCACGGAGAACCCGTATATGCTGATAATAATGGAACCGTTACTTATTTGGGTAAATTTATTCAAGCAGATATGCTTGAAGATGGCACTACTCATTACATTTATGTCAGTAAACCTCTACCAATAGACATAGATGGACAGGCTATTAAAGTATTAAATTATCAAACTGATGGCGAAACTAGTCACAAAACTCATGAAATGAATTTTTTGAATGGAGCGCATTTACACGGCGGAAAAACAATAATGAGAATGCCGTGTAATTTTTTAAGTATTAGTGAATCATCTATGGGACAATTAGCACCATTTAATTATTCTCTATACCAAGGCGCACCAACCGAAGAAATATGTTATGTTGATAAATATGGTTCTCCCCATTATCGAGTATTTAATATAGAACATGGAGATTACAATAAAACCACTGATATTATCTCTTCTTACCCTACTAATGCTTTATATTATAGTGAAAGTTTTTCCAAGATAAAATACTATGCTAATTCTTATAGGGGAGTAGGTCATAATTTAATTCTTCATAGCGGTAAAACAGGTAAAAATGCAGATGATAACCATATTTTACCCGAAAGTAGGGGTTGGTTTCCTGCTAGCGGTTCTAGATTCTGGGATAAAACAATTTATTATTCAGGGGAAACAGAAGACTTAGTAGGTTTATACCCAACTCCTGCAACTAATATGACAAATGGGGGATATAAATATGTAAGGGGTGAAAGTCCATATACTGCAAAAGACAATATGAATTTTATAGACCCTAAAATCGCTAGAATGTTCTTGTTTGTTAATTCTGATATTATGGGATATTCTTCTAATAGAAACGATAGCCTACTACACCCTACTCTTTCTAGAAACATTACAGGATATAATATAATGCTTCTAAATGAACCTAGCACAACTGACCATTCCGACAATAAAGAAGGAGTATTAGGGACAAGTAAAAATATTAATTTTACAGACTCTCATTATACTAGTGGGTCGATTTCTTCCTGTGACACTGATGTAAGTAGCCTAAAGCAATTTTCTATAATGAGATTAACTGAAATGGTAGTTGATTACTCCTTTAATCAGATAGACCCCGAAAATACAGTTAATAAAAGCAAAACATATCCTATATGGCATTATAACGGTAAGTCTATACAGAATTTATCTGGTGCTTTTACAGGTAATGGCCCTACAACCGGCAATTTTGTTTCTAATGCAATAGAGTGTGATAATAACCCTTCTTCACTAGTTTCAGTCAGAGATATTATTTATGATGCTAGAGGAAGATATATCGGCCAAGTAGATTCTACAACCGCAACTGCTAGCACAGGAGGTTCACCTGCATATAAAATTAATTTAGCAGACGGCCCAATTAAAACAAATGCGGGTGCATATGTTAATAATGAAACTATTTATGTTGTTCCCGATGGCGCACCTCCACCGTGGGGCGGTGGTGGTACTGTATTTACTACACAATCCGCAAGAATAGAAGGTCATGGCCCTGCTGATACTTTTGCGGGGTTCGATAATGCAAATCATATGTTAAAGACAATGGTTGCTAGAAGAGTGGGTACTAGTTATTATGGAGAATCCGGTGCTTTTGAAGATTATTATGGAGGTGACTCAACATCGAATTTAGGCGAAGGCGGAGGTAATTCCCATCGTGACCCTAACTTGTGGCTTCCTGTTAATATGGATGCAACTAGTGTTTTAGGGGATGGTAGTTCTACTATAAATTGGCATCCTTCCTTAGTCTTTGAAAAATTAAAAGCCTTTAATTTAGAAAGTGAATCAAATGACTGTTCAGCAGAAGAATTACTTTACAAAGGAATGTTGCCTTTATTCTTAGATAGGTTTAATGTTGAAAATGCTGATGGCGCAAAAGCAAGTAAAGGGATGGTTGGTCAGCCTATTATGGGCAGTAGTTTTAGAAAAATTGCACAAACAAGTTTCAAAGATTTGGCTATTGTTAGTATGAAAACACAGTTTGACTTTGCTAAATGGGAAGACCAAAGTTTGGAATCTAATTCTCATGCTGATGGTAAAACCGCAGATGGAGTGTTAATGGGATTCAAACCGAGATTGTATATTAATGAAAATGTTGATTTCTCAATGACTATTGCGACTAATGGTACAGCAGGTTCGGGCAGTACTTTTGGCAGTAATCCTAAAATTATCCAAGTAAGCAGTACTGCTACTTTAAGAGTGGGAATGCAAGTCGATGACCATTATAAAATACCTGCTAATTCTTATATTACCCAAATAGATAGTAGTACTTTATTTAGAATAAATAATGATGTAAGTTCGGGCGCAAGTTCGGGGTTCTCTGCTGATTTTTCAACAATGAAAAGACAGACAGGAGGACAAGTAACCTACAATTATGTTATTGATACTTCGGAAGAAATAGCCGTTAATTCTTTACTTAACGGAACTTCAACAGCAGAAGGAAATATCAATAGAATGTGGTTGGACTTAGTTAATGACTTAACGGGTTGCTATTTAGTCAGCGAAAAAGGCAAGTATTATGATGATTCTAATTCAGTTCAGTCTTATTCCACTAACCTTGTAACTAATCCTTCTTTAAACAATCAAACTCCTGATATTATAGCACATATTATTTCTCATGAGATTGATACTACTAATACTGCAAGTAGGCATATAATAACTACTGACAAAGAATTAGATTGGATTGGTTGGTATAGAATAATGCAACCTAACCACACTTGTTTTTATAGTCACTCTCCTAAAGAAATACGATTGAATGAATTATCATCAAAATACACTAAAATAAATGGAGAAAATGCTTGTTATACAGAAATCCAAGACTATACTTTAGTTGATTCCGCAGGTAAAAGGACTTTAGGAACAGGTATTGGTTCGAGTGCTACTGCCGACCATAATAATACAGGAGGGCAGGAAGCAGCATTGTCTATGTATATTTTAGTCGGCGTTGACCAAACTGATTATTCAAACACTAAACCAGTTGTTACTGATGTAACAAAATCAAGAATCATGATTACAGGCTCAACAACCGCAGGTCTAGGATTAGATACTTCTATGGTATTAAGTGATGGAGATAATTTTACTAAAACTTCAGTTAAATTTACGGACAATTCTGACGATATTGGATTTTTCTTAACTTTTGGAAATCTACCAGAACTAAACGGGGTAGTTTCTATTAGCGAAACCTTTAATGTAACAGTTGATATAGATGTCTCTGATGCCAAAAGAGCATTAATAGGAACAGGGACTACTATTTGTAATGAAGCAGAAGACTTAATTAATACTTTAATGGAAGAAAATGATATTGAATTTACTTCTACTCCTGCGGATTATCCTCTATTTTTAGCACCTAACTATCAAGGAGTGGATTTATTTAGCGCAATAAATGATTTACTGGCTAAAAAGAATAAAGTTTTATTTCATGATAATGATACTTTTCAAATCAAAGATAAGGATGACGCTTCATTCTATACGGGAGTTTTAATTAAAGATACAGGAGATACTGAAATTTATGATTATGAAAAATCAGAAAACATGTTTGATTTGTATAATGAAATAATAGTGTATGGAAAGAATGATAAATCTACAAGAAGGCAGGTAAAAAGCATCAATGAAGTAGGTAAAAAGACTTTAGAAGTTTATGACGACACCTTGAAAACTCAGGAAGAAGTAGATACAAAAGCCCTGCAATTATTAATGTTACACACAGACTTGAATCAAAAAATAACAGTAACTTTAGGTCATAAAAATGTATCTCAGATAAGAGCAGGAGATATTGTAGAATTAGAGATAAGCAGAGAAAATATTCATAGAAATCAACATATCGTACTTCAAGTAGAACATTTATTACACGGAAATATGAAATTAGAATTAGGCAGATACTCTAAACAACTAGAAGATAGATTTGCAGAGTTAGCAATACAACAGAAAAACATTAGAGCAAATATAAGAAATAGCGATTTCGATACAAGTACTGTGTATAATACTTTCTTAGAAGAGATTAAATTGAAACCCATGAGGCTTTTAATTAGAGAAAGGAAGAGTAATGGCGGAGCCACTTTAGGCTTCGGGACAACTCTAAATACCACTGTGCGCCCATTAGGACATACAGGTGGTATCGGCGTTACCATCACTGATTTATTGGAGGAAGACTATTGATAAGTGATAAATTCAAATCGTTATTAGCGGCTCAAGCAGTTACCTTAGTTACTGCTGGAAAGGTAGGGCAAGGTGGTAATTCGACTAGCCCCACATCCACTGATTTAGATGTTGACATTGGAGCATCACCCTCTTCATATACAATTACTAGCCTAAAAGCCGGAGAAAATACTGTTGAATTTGGATTAAAAATAGCAGGTTCAGATACCTCCATAGTAGGTAAAGTAATTAGAGAAGCAGGTTTTTTTGATTCTTCTGGTAATATGTTAGCAAGATTTAGTTTTGATGGTATAGGGCCACTTACAACTACAAGTGATTTAGAGATATTTTTTATAATGGAGATTGAGTAATATGGTTGAAAATAATCCGCACTTTATTAGTGCAAATAGCACAGGAACATTAGGACAAATAACTGACGGGATAGATTATCCACATACAGGTTTAATAAAATCATTAAGCCAAATGGCAAGAGGAAATATAGTAGTTAAAAATAACTCAAATGATTTCGATATTACACAGGCTAGTAGTGGAAATGTTATACAAGTCAGTGCAGGTTCTTATTTTAGAGATGGTAAATTATACACTGCTTCTGCTGCTAATTTTACTACAAGTGCATTTACCACAACATACGATAAAGGCTATCATATGTTAGTAGTTAATTCAAGTAATGCTCTTGCTATTAGACAACCTACCGCTAATGATAGGGTTCCTGCTTATACTGCGGGAGATACTATTATTGCTTTGATTGAGTACACTAGTGCTACCGCTTACGGTTCTAGGTTAATACAGTTTTTAACCACCGATAAAACAGAAAACTCAATAAATATAGGCTATGATAATAGCGGCGTATATACTACTACTTCTGAAATTACAGGTGCTTCTGGCGGAACTACTATTACTAACACAATTGGCGATTTTACAATAGATAACCAAGATACTAATGACCAAATAATTTTACAATTAGGTACTGATACTGATGCTACCGCAGTGGTAATTAAAGACAATAGCGGAAATAATAAATTTGCGGTCACAGGTGATGGAAAAACTGAAGCAAAGGGTAGTTTAGAAGTAGGTACTGATTTAAAAATGTCTACATCTTCTGACCATGCTATTATAGAAAATGTAACCAGTAATAAGGATATTATTTTTCAAGTAAATGATG
>Ga0098060_1000400_pt1 | contig 20127 bp, 15 predicted proteins | sample 21_taG_FD_77063 | JGI IMG/M metagenome (GOLD analysis project Ga0098060, IMG submission 77063) | Marine viral communities from the Subarctic Pacific Ocean - 21_ETSP_OMZ_AT15319 metaG | ecosystem: Environmental > Aquatic > Marine > Oceanic | place: Pacific Ocean | collected 2015-01-19 | reverse complement strand
TGTCTGAAGATACTGCGGGCCCAACCCACATTCTCTAGACAAGGAAATATATTCCCATTCCCCCATGTTAGTATCCAAACTCGCCGCATACCTGCTGAACAAATCGTCCAAAATATCGGCATTGTAGAACCCAACTACGTCCCCATGAGGCTCAAATCTTGTCACCGTCTTTTCGTCGTTATCGAATATGATGGCGTTTGCATGATTGGGCCCTCTATCAGGAGAGATGTTAAGGATCGCTACAGAAAACCTGTATTCCCTTCCGCAGTTCGAAAGCACATCATCCACCCAATCTTCTATAATCAGCTCTGGTACGCCGGTCCCGTTGTTATAATTTTCGTTATATACAAACGCGTTTGGGTTACCTGATTCTGTTTGTATATCTACTAAGCACATAGTACCTTCTGGTAAAAATGAGTAAAGATAAAGTAACCAACCCCACTCCCACAACTCGTTTCCCCTAAACTTCTCGAACTTAGATCTATCGTGTGGGATGTAAATATTCGCGCCGTCTGGAATTGGAGCGATGTCCAACTCTTTCATCGCTCTTAGATTTGAACATATATCTACTTCGCTTAGTCCCTCCGTTGGCAATCCCCATCTTTCCGCCTCTGGTACCAGCTCGTCCCTTGTCCACATATTCTCGGCATAGTAACATGGCCTTCCCTTGTATAGATTATTATCTAAGTCGTAATCCAAGAAAGTATATTCTTGGATCGCAGGTAAGTGTCCAGGGGTTCTCGATGTCGGAATTCTTTTCCCCGAGAAGCGGAGTCCTTCGGATAATGATCTGGAATATCGTAGCTGTTTGGGAATATCCATTTATAAGGATATTTTGTGTGGTGTCCCATGGAACTGCCATATATGATAGACATCTGGCAACTTATAATTTCGTCTTGCAAGCGTCCGTCACCTCGCTGAACTTGCCCGGGCAGTTCTGCAAACAGTTATCAGCTCCTTCGATGGGCTCAGGACAAACGCAATTTTCGTTGCCATCTTCACACAACTTGGCTGTTGTGGAATTAGCACCGGCCAGACATGACAGAAGCCCGGTATTTCCGTCAGCGGCTGTGGAAAAGCAGTCGCTCTGGTCGTTATCAGTAGAGTTATTTTCACATTGCCAGTCATCCCAGCACCAGATGTTCGGATTTATACTGCAGTAATATGCTGTATGATACTTAGACAAAGCCATTATCGAGATAACGATAGTGAGTACAAATAAAATCGCGAACGATGTTGCGTAAACAACAATAGCAGAAACCATATTTCATACTGCATATTTCGTGCGTTGTATGGCAACTTTTGGATGTATCCACTAAAATATATTGTGTATATATATATATCATATCCAAGTACTTAGGTAAGATAAAGAATGGGTATATCATTTCGGGACAGATAGAGCAAAGGTCCAAAGTTTTGAGTATGTCCAAGAGAATGTGCATCTCGAAAGAAAAACCTAGTTGGGTTTTTTTAACTTACCTTATTTTAGGAGGAATATCTTGGTTGTTACCAACACCTAAGCAAAAAGTACTTGCAAATTCTGGGTTCTTCCTAGGCGTTGCCCTCTTCCGATAAATTGTGCGACGGTATCTGGGGACGTTCCTGGTAAGACTATTATATGTGTCAGATATTTCAAGTTAACCCCCGAAAGGCCACTGCAGATACCCAATTCACAATCAGAAGTTTCAAAACTCGAAATGTTGCTGTTGGATATAACGACAGACTTAAGCCCGCGCGCCTCCCACCTGTCCGAAAATTCCTTCGCCAAGATGAGTGCCTTTATCGGCACCCCTTTCTTTGGGGGTAAATCTACAGTGCCTCGCAGCAACTTTACAAAGTAACTCGGATGCTCAACCTTTTCGAATCTATGGTTACCTTTTACAAAGTCAACGACTTCCTTTTCAAGAGGAAGCATAACATTCTTGTATAACACTTCCTTACAGACCTTGCATTTGAAAGTGATGTCTAGGTCTGTTGGGTAATTTTCTTGCGTTTCTGCAATGTAGTAATCACATACATCGCACTGCGGCGCATCTATTTCATCGCATACTTTGGAAACCTTGAGATGCTCTTCGAATAGCTCCACTGCGCGATTGTACTTGGTACATTTGTCACAAAGTATCTTTGATATATCTGTCTTTCTTGAGTATACATCTATCTTAGGAATTTCGTACTCCTTGGAGGTGAAGCCATCTATACACTTGATATTGGCAAATAAGTCAAAGAGCTCCATATATCTTTCCATATCTGATATGGAAAACCTCCCCAGCGCCACATTTTCAGATTTGTACTTATTTCCCTTCTTGTTACCAAACTCCCTTGTTGAACTTATGAACCAGTAGAACACAGCATTTGGTAGCGCGGCATACTTATCCATGTTCAACAAATCGTAATCGTCGATGATGACTCTATTAGACACCTTGTCACCCAAGATTCCCACCAAGGTGTCTACCAAAAGCTTGCCGTCTATCTTCCCATCTTTTACAAGGAGGACATCTGGTATATCTCGCGAATTGTATCGCTCGATAAACGTCTCCAACATCTTCTTGGAAGTTATCTTCATGACAGAGAGGTTTGTAAGATTCTTCAAGTTGGTTTCCCATTCCTTCGCCGTCTTAAAGTTGCTTATAACTATATTCATCTTCTCAGTAGGAGAATCCAAGAAAGATAGGGGATTGATTTTTGGGATAATAATTCCCGGTTCGTTGACGGAAATCTTCTTTAGGTATTCCTTGTCGATTTCTGGCTTATGTGCCAAGAGCGCACAGCAGAGATATGTTTTTCCGAAGCCTACTCTCTCGGAGACAACACCAGCCCTCATATATAAATCCTTCTTCATAAAGTTAACTGACCTAACAGGCTCGAAATCTAGCATTCTCTTCAAGACAGCCGCCTGTGGCGGGTATAGCCTCGACCTAAAATTGTTTGGGTTGACCACATCTGAGTTTGGCGTAACCAGGTTCCTAACAGAGGAACTCGTAATCTTGTTCACTGAAAGCCTGGACTGTAAGTCTTCTTCGCTTACTTCGCCGCCAACGTTGGTGGCGTATGCTAGGATGGAGCTCATAAGCGAAAATGGTAGCAAGTGCCCAATTTTATCTTGAATTTCTTGGTCTAGCGAGGATATAGGAACGCCTGGTTCCTTATACTTGTCTAGGTCCATATCGCTCACTCCTAGATAATGCAAGTGATTCTTGACCATATCGATATAAGGGACCTTAAACTTCCCGCGGATAATGGCCGCTTTGATAGCGTCAAATCCTTTCAACATCTTGTGTTCGGATGGGGATGCTATATTGGTAGAGTCAAATTCTTTCGACATCTTATGTTTAGAAGGGGATTACTAGTAAAAAATCATTTTGTGATTTTGGATATCCTTGCTACTTGGCGCGGAATTAAGACGGCGAGTAGCAAGGATATCTAAGAAAAGTCATGGACCCTAAAATACAGGACGGTGACTATTTTCCGTTCCAGCGCTTTTTCGTCGTCTGTCATCTCTCTAAGATTTGGAGAGCAGTTGTTGTTGTATATCTTATTTGCCATAATTTCCGAAACGTTTCTTATATCTGAGGCACTATACTTATTCTGGAGCATATAATAGGCTGCATATGCCATGTTTTTCGCGCACTTCTCTTCCCCGCTATTTGCTGACATGGATACCAAAATAGACGGAAGAGCTCCTCTGGCAATTTTCGGGTTCACGATGACCCCCCGATTTATCTTTTCTCGCCTTCGGATAAATGGTTGAGCTAATATATCTTCTATCTTAATTCTTCTGGCTGGGTCCACAGCTAACATCCTGAGCAAAAGGTCGTTTATCTCGCCCATATTGCTGTTGTACCACTTCTTATTTAGCCTGAACTTCTTGAACGTTGTCTTCGGATTTTGCATCCTGTGTACCAGGTTGCTCGGCAGTGGCTGCGGGCCTCCTGGACAGTTCTTGGCCCAGTCTAGAATGGAATCTACAAAGCGCTCGTTTATCAGCTTCTTCGCTTCTCTATCATGTCTATTGGATATATCATCTCCTTGGTAAGGGAATAGGGGCTCCCCGTAGGCCATGGAATAAACAGTGCACCCAAGCGACCATATGTCCAGAGGCTTTCCCCAACTCTTATCCAGGATGTCTTCTATCGGCCTGTAAGCTGGGGTGCAAACGGTGTGGGTTTTTGGGCGGCTACCTTCTATGACAGACAGAGAAAAGTCTGTAATCCGAGGCACATCATCTTCGGATAAAAGTATATTCCCAGGCTTTATATCTGCATGGACAATGTCCAGCGAGTGCAGGAAGGATAGTCCCTCACATATCCCCCTTACCATCTTTCTAAGTTTGGAGATGCTAATATTGGTCCTACATTTCTTTCTTAGGTCCATAGCTGCAAGTTCCTGTACTATGTACATATATTTATTTTCCACTACTATATCCACAGCACTGGCAATGTTGGGGTGATATATGGTCGCCATAATACAAGGCTCTATTATGTTCGAGATGCCCGTAGAACCATCTATCTCACAACGCTTGATAGCGACGTCTCTAACACGGCCGCTAATGTGCTCTTTGCCGATAAATACGCTCCCATAGGACCCTTCTCCTATTTTGACATCAGTGACTATATATTTCTTCTCTTTAGAAGTACCAGAGCGTCTATGACTATGGCTCCTGGCGATATCTACCATCGCAGAAGTTTTCATCTTTCTTTGGCTATTCTTTTGCACATGCAATTGTCTAAAAGGTTTACCGATCTTTTTGCTTTCTTCTCACGCGACCCTTACCAGAGCAATGTTGCGGGTATGTTGGAGGACCATATACATTCCTAGGGAGATATTTGGCATCTTGTGTATATTCCGCGACCAAGATACTCTTGTATATATAGAATATATTACCTAGCGATACAATCTACATACCATGGTCTAGGAAACTATAATATCCTGTTGTTAGTAGGTATTATTTATGATATATTGTATACTTACGAAACGGGGATCCGCCGCCATCGAGACAACGAATATAAAGTGCTCGTACTATATTCGCAGATGAACAAAATATTTAGGTAGAAATGGACCAGTATCTCCGAGAGAATAAGTTGAAAAAGGGAGACCTTGACGGGATCACAACCCGCGATTATGCAGAATTAGTGGAGAACATATTGTTCGATTTCCGCGGGAAGACATTCTACAACAAAAATGTAGTAGATGATCTTGAGCTGGCAACTAGTTTTGGCGAACAAAATCATAATAGCGGAGAATATGTGTATTTTTCGGATCTTAATCTTGGCGATGATATCAACGATTTGGTAAAAGCTAGGGATTATGTATTTGGTGAAGATAACACCATGTCTTTTACACTTAGCCCAGTTTTGCGCGAGCGAGGCGGTACTCGCCTTGAGTTCGCGCTATCGGTCAACTACTGGAATTTGAAACGGTTCGGACCATCCGCCTCCTTCAAAGATTACGTCACCATAAATACTCTTAGCCCATACGCTAAGAACATGATACACCCAGACCCCGAATACATAGAAAGACTTGAGCAAGCCAATCTAGATTTAGATCTTGGAAGATTCCCTGTAAAAGATTACGACTCTACTTTCGCAGGATACATCGACAAACAAAACGCCATTAATCTTTTGAACCGCGCCATCAAGGGAGGCTACAAGATAAAGGCCCCAAGTAATGATTGGGAATTCGTCGACTTGCTTCCCACACTGGGCGCTAGACAAAAATCCGCTATGACCAGAACATATAAATAGATACCCGACTACCATCCCAGCCTTGTGAAAATCCTTTTGGGATTTTAAATAACGCTTTGACCACGAAGGATGCTAAAATTACCGCTGAAAAATGGTCGCGCCTGGAGAGAATTATTTGTCAGCTAGAAACTCAAGCCTCGACCCTAGAGGCCTTGAAGGTTACAGCACTTACGAATTCTTAGACACTTTAGAAGATGTTGTCATGGGATACTACAGGAGTGGAGATTATGATCCGGACCTTGTGTTCTTACTTGGAACCACAATAACATTCACAGAAAGAGTAGAATATGGAGACAACCATAGCATATTATCATCTTTCCCGCGCGGAACACTCGGACAAGATATAGACGACCTCATCGAGGCCAAGAACTTGGTTTTCGGAGAAAGGGCTAGGTTGGAAATAAAGTTAAGCGCCTTCATGGATGATGCCGCACGAGAACCAGAAATAAAATACGCGCTTTCAGGCCTCATCCATACCGGGGCCCATCGACACGGTTCTCTTAACTTAGAGATATTAACATTTCCAGATAGGTTACACTTTGAGGGTGAAAGTGGATTACCCCAGGCCGAAGAAGATAAGATTAGAGAAGTATACACTAGATTAAACCTGGGAAGGTTTGGGTCTTCTGGAAACGGGGTGATAGGCATCCTCGCTAGACAAGATGCATCCAACCTGATAGAAAGGCTTTTGATAAGTGGCAATCTACCACGAAATTCTTCAAGTGAGACTTTCAACCTGCGGGCCACTCCGATATCAAGGCAAAAATCGGCGGCCAATACCCGTCGATTTTAGGTACCCTCAAGATGTGGTGATCTAGTATATCTCAAGAATAATATACAAGAATACAAGATATCGGGAATTTGGGCCAACAAATGAGACAGATGCGGACAAACAAATTACTCGCTAGTGAAGTCAGAGGCTTACGCCCTTACGACTTTGTAACAGAGATAGAAAGTAGGATAACCGATATCAACGAGCATGGGGGATACAATCCGCGCCTTGCAGAGCATATGGGACTGACCTTAAACTTTGCGGAGAATTCTTTGAGGGTTCCTATTTCCGAAAATCTAATAGAGCCTACGTTCCCCGTAGGAATTTTGGGGCCAGCGATGGACGATATTGTAGAGGCAAGGAACCGTGTGTTTGGACAAGATGCCAAGATGTACCTTGCGTTGGTTCCCACATTTTTAGGAGTTGGACCTTCCAGCGTTAATGTGGGGTTCGAGTTGTCTGTGGTTATGGATGTTGCCGGATACGATGATTACTTAGACCTAGATATACTAACATACCCCAAAATAGGGAATATAAGAACCAACAACATTCTCCAGCCTGAACACGCTTCCAGGATAGAAAAAGTATATGTCGATCTTAAACTTGAGCGATTCGAACACAGAGGAGGCGTCTTCTGCACGTTGGACAAATATGGTGCCATAAGCTTGATAAACAATTTGCTTGTGGCTGGGTTTCTCCCCTACAACCACGATTTGGAGAAGTTGGACCTAGAACCAGACTTTGGATCCAGACAAAAGTCGGCGACTAAATGATAAAGTGCCCCACTAGGATTCGCTCTCGAGAAATGACGAGCGATGAGTGTCGGCCAGAAAAAACTTCTAGAAGTTTTTCCATCGGCGGGATTGTCCCAACCCTATTTCTTCAAATATATTCTATAGATAAGACAACCCTGCGTCCTGAAAATATATTAACTAAGATTCAAACCACTGGCCATGCGAAACTTGACTGTGATGCGCTGGCGTTCCTATAAATCGGGAATATGACCACTGCGTGCGAAGATATGCGTTTGGCGCGCCAATTATCGCTCGATCACATGGCGGTATCAGGTATGAATGCTTATGAATTTCTCGATGTAGTTGAAGATCTGGTAATCCGATACTATGATTCTATAAGGTCATTTAATTTACCTTGGGACCAGGGCCTGATATCCTTCCTCGAAACGGGTATATTTTTTAAAGAGAATAGTGTGGATAGACATTCGTCCGACAAGAGTGGGTTTCCTAGAGGAGTACTTGGTCAAGATGTGGATGACATTATAGAGGCCAAGAATGTAGTTTTCGGCGACGATGCCTCCTTAGAACTTTCTCTTGGCACTATTATCGTTATTATAGAAGATGCTCTCGGCGTAAATTACAGGCTATCTGGGACTATCCATGCGCCAGGAGGTGATATTGGCCTGGAATGTTTCACGTCTCCTGGCAAGATATATCCATATGTGTATGAGGGGTATGTGGAAGATCTTCCTGAGAGGCTATATGAAGTACAGCGAGATCTAAATCTAGGCAGATTCTCAGGCCACGAAGAAAACTTTGTGGCAATACTGTCGAGACAAGATGTTGCACAGCTGACCAACAATATGTTAATCGGCGGGTTCGTGCCCACAAATATTTACCAAAATGTTTTCGAGCTAGTGTCCATAACGGACACCTGGCGCAAATCTGCCACGAATAGATGAGACGTCCTAACCCTCAAAACTTCTTTTTTCGATACGCCGACATCTGCGGCACAAGGCGGCCTTCTAAAATTCTGCGAAGCATATATCCTCTCATAAAAACCTCGATGGTTTTTCTTGCTACTTAGGTAACCCAAGATGTTAATATTGTATAATCTTTCTATCGCCATAACCCACTCAAACGAAAAGGTATAAGCACCCCGAACAATGCGGCGAAGTGGTTAGGTAAGAGAGGTAAGAAACACGTTACGATTGCCCAATAGTCATCAAAGTATCTTGTAGGGTCTCTTAGGAACCCTTCATCAGCAAAGTAGTCGCAAAGAGAATTTATGGTGCCGGTAGTGTCATACACCTCCGACAAGAACTTTATTGTGGTGTAAGATCCAGCGGAACTCTTTTTGTATCTAGCCCTCTCTTTGAAGAGGAGACTAACATTTGATCGCACATCGCTTATGTGAACATCGCCTATGTCTATGTCGTTTATGCGTCTGCCGGAGATCGTTATATTTTCAGGCTTGTGGCTACTTTCTATTCTGTCGAAAAGTGCCTCGAATGACACGCGCTTTCCCAGGATATTTACTTCCAAGTTTTCAGGATCATCTACAAGATCTTCGTTTCTCTCTCGTATACGCAGCATTATGGATCTCAAGAATCTCAGTTCTGTAACAAAGTGTTCCTCAAGGTGGGAATATCTATTTTCCAACATACCGTAGACTATGTCTTTCGCGCGTTTTGACACCAAGCTATCTGGGCCCGCATAAATCGTGTTTACAATATCCTTTGAGCTCTGCCCTTGGTCAGCGGCAACAACAGACATAATGGTGGAAATGACCATGGCGTCTCTTATGGGATCGCTGCTGTGTGAGAGCTTTCTGTTTAGATTGTCGACATGATACCTTTCCAAGAAAATGCTGTCCACAAGAACGTCTCTGAGCCCTACATTATAAAACTTTTTAGAGGAAGATGCTAGGCATGCGGGATTTGGACGGTACTCTTCTTTTCCATCTGCGCCCAATTTCATTTCCAGGCATTCTTTGGTGGATTCTTGGAACTCAAGAGAATCCACATATTGTTGTGCTAACTTGGTAGATATACCTACGGGTAGTATAACTTCTTCTTGCCATGGATATGCAGATATAGATGGAATATACAGCAACGGGAAACGTTCGGGGATGTATATTTTTCGGACACAGCAAATTTGGTCTCCATCAACAGTCGCAAAGTCTTTCATATAAGGCAGCACGTCTTGGTTGATCGTTGTTGAACTAAAGATGATGTTGTAGTAGGTTCTCCCTATATCTATACTATCTGTTTCGAAAAATCGAAGGCTACCTATCGCGGGAACAGGTACCTTAAATCCCTTCATATAGAAATTATAGAGAGGCCACCTAGGTTCTGCAAGTGGGGCATTCAGCAATATACTTTGGAGGGATAAAAACTTCAGCCGCTTATCCATGTTAAGTTCGAAGCCGTCGTTTTCTAGGAACAAGTTATTTTCTGCCGCCGCTCGATTGATGGCCGAAGAATCCCTTGTGTAGTTGTAAATCAAGTAACGAGATTTCTCAGGTAGAGACCTCAAATACTCCAAGGACTCCCTTTTTAATGTATCTTGCTGGTACATTTAGCGAACAAAAATAGTCTATGCCAAGCGCAGCTTCGACAAGTCCGTGTAAGTTGGGAAATCGCGCTTGGCACAGAGATATCCCGGATATATACCATGTTCTAAAAAAGATATACAAACTATGCCTTACAAGCTCCATGAACAAAAACATTTTGTGTTTTTCCATCCTCGCACATGCGCACTTAATTTGCAGGATCGTCAAAGATCTCGACAGCGAATCTGCAGCCGACATCCAAAAGAAGGGAAACTCCTCCATTTCCTCCTTCTTTGTATTCTACTGTAACTCCGATTACATCATTCTTTTCCAATTTACCGTACCAGTCAACCGCAATTGTGTTCTCGTCGTTGTTTCCAGTAGCAACAAACAATGCGGACTTTGAACCGTGCAAAATTCTACTGCCGTTCCTTGTAAAATAGAGATTAAAGACTTGTCTGTCGCCTTGAGCAGTGCCATTGAGCGCGAAAAGAACCTGGCAATGTAGTCCGACTTTACAATCTCTTGGCGTAAGCCATTTTTCGCGACTAATGAGGTTAGTGCCGGGAAATTCCGTAGAATCCTGCGCCAACCACTGGATATTGTATTTACTTCCAGATAAAATCTTATACTCTCCTACGATTCCGACAGCTGTGTCTAGCATTTGGAAACCTACGAACTCTTTTATATGTTTAACGATATTACCAATACCTTATTGAACATATAAAAGAGGCCTCGGTAAATTACTTATCATGACCCAGAATACAAGTGACAAATCTATGACCACCAAGCCTACACCTCAGAGAGTTTACAAGATCAGAAAACTCATCGGCGAAGGATCTTTTGGAGGCGTCTTCAAATGCGAAGGTCCCGATGGGGCTCTCTACGCCTGCAAGAGTTTTCGCCGGCGCGGATTCATGCTCGACCGCCCAGTAGAAAAACCTTCCTTCTCGGTAAATAGAAACCTTCTCTTGGAGAAGAATGGCCTGGGTCAAGAAGGCGCTAGGGAAGAATACATTCAGGAAGCCACCATATTTAGGTACCTTGACAACAGGATCCCGGGTATATGTAAGAGTGTAGAATTTGGCTCCGGATGCATTATCATGGAGCTATACAAGAAAGGAAATTTGCGAGATAATGGGCCCTGCGCCGAGCGTGGGGAAAGGAATTTGCGCACTATCTGTGGCAGGTTGTACAAGCTCTTCAACACAGTGAGACTTTTACACGAGAGCCATTTGGCACATTTGGACATCAAGCCGGATAACATAATGGTGTCCGATGAGGGGGACTACATTTTGGGAGATCTCGGTAATTGTGCTTTTGTAAGGCAGCCAGTATACGATTCCTGCTCTTTTAAAGAGAAGATACCAGACATTGGCCTGATGCCTCGTCTGGATAGAAATATAACAATGCAGTTTTGCCCGCCAGAGGGGCTAAAGTCCACGATGGTTAGTTTCCACGGGGGTCTCTTATATAGACCTGAGAAGGAAGCACAGCTGCAGCATATATGGTACCCCGCCGATGTCTGGTCGCTCGCCTGTACAATATACACCCTGTTAACCGGTGAACATTTCACAGAGTATGGGCGAGATACTAGACGTCCCCACGATATGTCGTATATCACAAAAGTTATGTCCCCAGAGATGAAGCATGAGGGCTTCAAGCTTTACACAGCCGAATACGAGAAAAAGCATTCGGTAAAGATGAAAACAGCTCGTTGTAAAGTTAGTCTACTGGATAGGGTTAAAGAACTTATATGGTGGACAATAAGAGACCCAAGCGAAAAGGTTATAATAGAAAACTTGGCGGATCTCATGATTTACATGCTCGACCCCGACCCAAGAACTAGACCCACTATGCGGGAATGCCTTCAACATCCAGTCTTTGGAGAGTTTCTCTCAAAGGACAATATTATATATACGCCGATAAACCCGGTAACCGTGCCCAAGAAGCTCTGCGTTTCTACACGTGGGCCCGATCGCAAAACCCTGAAAATCAGGAGGGGTATGATGGCTTATCTTAACAAGATATTCGAAGAGGGTAAAACTGGATCTGACTCGGCCTCTCTCGTCGTAACTGTGATAGATAGAGTGCTGGCAGACAAGGAGGCATATGATACAATATTTGCGGAGAAAAGCGATTATGACATATCCAAAAATGGAGCTTTGGTCGTCCGAGCCAGTCTTGCCATTTGCGACACTCTTTACTACGGAAGATACTTTTATCCAGACATCAACGGGGGAATAGATTGGCTAGAGGACGAACGCCTGGTCAGGTACATACGATACATATTTTCTTTTGTGCTAGATAAGAATGTCTATGCCGTGTCCGTATAAAAAACCCGCACGTTTTTTCTCTGCCGAATACAAATGGATATCTGCTGGCGTATTTCATTTATGGAACTTCTCTTGGAGCCCGATCAGGATGTGCCTGATGTAGAACTTATAATGTCTTCTATATTCTCATCTATACAAGATATATCAGATGAAGAACTACAAGAAGAGGTATGCTATCGCATGCTCGACTGCATACCTTTACTCAAGCTATGTATCGCCCATCAGCTATACGTTCAATACGGAAGCGACAAAGGCTCACCATTCAAGAGCGAAGCAAACGCAAACATACCAAATGAGCAACAGCTCTCGATATTCGAAATAGCCTCCCCAATACGGGCAGAGAGGTTCTTGGATTTTATAATTTGTTCCGCCAAGATAAGGCGGTTTTGGATCATGAGTGGAGAACAAAATCTGGAAATATTTGTCCGGCTGTCAGATATAGGGATCGCTCTAGAAAGTGGTGCCAGTATCCCACCGATCCTAGAAAATATCTACCGCAATACAGTAGAACACGAATTATTTTTGAAAGAATATGTGAGGAAACATTGTGATTACTTTTTTATAGACGAAATCGCCCCCCCATTTATAATAAACCCTTACCAGGAGCCAACATTGCACATCGCTGAAATAGAGGCCGGTATAATCCTGCGTCCCCATCTTATATACCGCAACCCACATGCACTTCTCATAGAAGATGCTTCTGAAAACAACGCAAGTGCAGTATTCTTTGGATCTGTAAATAGCATAGAATCGTCACACCAGGATTTATACCCCGCGAGAGGACAGAGGTTGGAACCAAAAGATTTCGAAAGATATAGCCAACCTTACATCAGGCATCTTCTGGAGGGTAATATAGAACCGAACGACCTTCTCCAATTTATAAACGTCATTGCTGACTTGGAAATTCCCTTGTTTGTAAACAAACGAAAAGTATTGCTGGTGGCCAAGCTTAGAGCGAAATCGGCGCGCAAGTAGGACAAAAAAACTCTAATGTTTTTTACTGTGTGGTGTAACCTCTCAAATTCCCGGATAAATGTATCCGCTCTTCTATGCAAAATAAGCGTAGCGGGCCATGATTTATTATTTCTATGTTAAGTTACTTCTTGCGCAGAAGTGTAACAGATACCGTTAACGAGATATATATATAACGCATCTCTCGTAGTAAGTATCGCGGTCTATCACGGGAGGATATTTGCTCATCTTCTCGTCTCCTAGAGATAATCTATACTTATATATCAACAGCCCCATGGTGTAGTTTCCATGGTTCGAGTAGCAGGTTTCCAGACGATTAAGGAAAGTGTTCATCTCAGATATCTCGCTTCTTAATTTCTCTGAAAGGCCATAGGTGTAGTAACCGTCCATCCAGACAAACTCGTTGATAGGTATATCGCATAATCTTTTTCCCTTGTGTTTGCCGATGGTCATCTTGGTTGTCGGCGATTTGCGGTCGCGGGCCCAGGATTTCCAAGCGCCCGAGACGTATTCATTATCTGGTGAGATACCATATAAAATATCGCCCGTGATCTCTAGTAGCCCGTCAGTAAAATCAATAGTCTCCATGATGTAAAATGCCTTGTATACATCTGGCGGAAAATGTCGGCCCCTTGGAAGGTATCTTTTTCTATTACTCCTGTAAAAGTTGCTAATGTCACAAGACATACACACGTCGCTATATTGCTCGAGCAACCAAAGTGGGTAAGGAACTTGGCATTGCTTACACAGTACGGGCTGGCAACAAGACTTGTCGGTTGTAGAATAACCACACCCTATATCCTCCAGGCAAGAACCGCGACACGGTAGATCATGCCGACGCGATGGTTCTCTCATATAGCCGCTATCAGAGACGCCGCTGTTCGGTCCAAGGCCTTCAAAGGAAGGCCGCCCGCAAATATTTTCCGCAAACTTTATTTTGTGTGCGAGATCAGGAACCGGGCATCGGCCACAGTGGTATGGTCTCGTGTCTTGTAGCGACACTTCATTTCCGGCGCGCATCTCGTGCATCTTAGATAGTATTTCATCTGCGTGTATTTCGTACCATTCGCCGGGGCGCTCCAGAGTTTTGCTAGTCTTGTATACCTCGAAGATATAACGTACTTTGTCTTGTCTGATGACAGCGACGTCAGCTCTTCCGCCGTTATTTGGAATATTGTACTCCGTTCTAATTGCGTCTCCATCCTTAATCTCAACAAGAATGGTATCCTTTGTACCAGGGCAAAGTTTATTGGAGCAAGGAGGGCCGGTTATGTACAGTTTACATTTTCGCGATAAGAAGTCATGTAGAGCGTACTTGGATAGCATATGGGCATCTGATTCTCCTTTCCTCACGCATTTAGTATTTTCTATTGCACATGCGCTGCCACATGGGAGATGGGCAAAATGCCAACGCTTCTTTGTGCCTCGTTTTGGGCGCACTTCTTCCCCGCAGGACAAGCATTCATATCTCTTGGAGTAATCACTTGCCTTGGAAATGGGTAATATGTGATCTATTGGAAACCCTTGTGGTAAGTGTGAATATATATCAGGCGAGACAGGATACACCACTCTGCCGGTTCTTTTATCCAGCGCTGGGTGATAGACGACAACTTCTGTTTGCATTTCCAATTTAAGGGCGATGAGATGTTAATTTCCTTGCATATGTTCCGACAAATGGTGCTGGGTCATAGATATATCTAAGATAACAAACCGGTTTGCTAGATATGGGGTCTTCGATTCGCATGTCTTTGCCGATGCGTGAAATGGTAGCGGCGACTAGGATTTGTATCTGTAGTATCTGTAGTTGAAAAGTCATGTACCTAGGCAAAATATAGGGGGCTGGATATTTATATGTATACTCATCGCGGGTAGTAAGTATAGATAGCGGCGGGGTTACCAAAACATCTATGAGCGAAGCGAATATTAACGATAAAGAAGAGGCTTTAGATTCTGTAAGAAAGAACGGGCTTGCCCTGGAATACATCTCGGAGGATTTGAGAAATGATAAAGAAGTTGTCTTAGTCGCCGTGGGTGAGAATGGAAATGCACTTAGATTAGCTTCGGAAGATTTCCGGGAAAATAAAGAAGTCGTCTTGGCCGCAGTGAGGAATAAAGGATGCTCTCTGATCTTCGCTTCAGAAAATTTACGAGCGGACAAAGAAGTCGTCTTGGCCGCAGTTAGCCAGAATGGCTTTGCCCTTGAGAAAGCATCGCAAGACCTTAGGAGAGACAAAGAAGTTGTCTTAGCCGCAGTACAGCAAACTATATATTCCCTACAGATGGCATCCCCGACTATGAGAGAAGATAAAGATATCATGTTGGTGTCCGTGGCTAATGACGGATGCAACCTGAACCTAGCGCGAGGGAATCTAAGGGATGATAAAGAACTTGTGTTGGTGGCTGTTGCCGATTGCGGACTCTCCCTAAATTACGCCTCTGATAATCTAAAGGAAGATAAAGATATTGTGTTAGCAGCTGTAAGACAGAATGGATACGCTTTAAAATATGCCTCCGATTATCTCAGGGATACGGAAGATATTGTGTTCGAGGCTGTAAAGCAGGAAGATGAAGCCATTTTGTACGCATCTGAAAGAATACAAGAGAAGATAAGTGGCCTGGAACACTACGGGACTATGGTCGAAATTTTCCTGTACTTGGATAGAATATCAAGGGTTAAATCGGCGAAGATGGGAAAGGTAGTGTAGACTAAAAAAACTCTGAAAGTTTTTATTCAGGATCCTTACTGACGGTGTTAAGACTATCTCTGGAGATGTGATGGATATCCAAGTTGTCAATAATGTTTATGTCTGAACGGCTGTCTATCCGCCAATACTTCTTAGTGCGTCGATCGATTATACCCGAAAAAGAAGTTTGTATTTGCATGTTGTAGTTATAGAAAGATAAAGTACATTATTTTTGCGTCCAACTATCAGGGCAATATGATACAATCCAAGAAATATAGAATTACCAAGCTTATGACCCGAATCCGACACACATGGACAATGTAGACATCTAGAGCACAGGCGACGTATGCTACATATTAACATTTCTGTCTTATCCACACCATACTTAGCGCTTGGTTACCTAAAAAGTAAAATAACGCAGTTCCAATCCACATACGGGAGAGACAAAATAATTCTTCGTAAGGTACATTATCCTTCCAACTAATCTCTAAAATAATACCTGATGATATGCCAAGTAAATCTAAAATAAAAAGCCGACTTCGGTAAACTATGGTTGTTTATTGCAGGGATTGTAAGGGATGTTTTTGTTTTATGTCGATCGACGCACAACGCATTCTGATAGGTGGCGAGAATAACCAAGGGAATATCTCCAAGATGGGTGGAGACATTATACACAAGGATATTTTTCCCAGATGCGATCCACATGATGACAAACTCGGGATAATTTTAAAGCATTTGGGGGAATGTTGTGGCTTTTCTCTACTTATCGACGAGCTCTACCCCATAGAAAATGACAAACGGGTTGTTGGCTATAATTTTCTATTGTTCTTAGAAAATTTGGTCCATATATTGGGTGAACTTAAAGACGACAATTCTTACGATAGATTGTTGAACAGCGCTTCTTTTCTAAGGACATCTATGCGCCATTATCTTTTCTTATGGTGCGAGCGCTGGAACGAAGATAAAGATATAGAGAACATTTTTTCTAACGGTAATGCGACAGTGGACTCGTTTCTAAATTTCATAAATTGTTGCGAAGATATATGCTACTTTAAGAGGATCATGGGAATATGGGATTTTAACGTGACAGTTGATGGCTCTGCTATCAAACAATTACTGGAGAATGGTGGGGCCTTACCGGACGAAATTCTTTCTGCTTATGAAAATATAATGAACATTGAAGGGTGGGGAGAATGTATCTTGCGGGCAAATGGATTAGAGAATGTCGGAGCCTTGCCAGATGAAATTCTTTCTTCTTATGGAAATATAATGGGTACTGGAAAGTGGAGAGAATGTATCTTACAGGCAAATGAAATAGAAAATGGTAAACATCAAGACATATGTATCGGTTTCCAGATACAGATAGATGCATTGAAACTCGGCCCCATAGATGAAGATCTACTCAATGCAAATAATAAAGCAAAGGCATCTCAACACAATATATTTCCTATATTTTTCGTAGGTGCAAAGGTCGGAGACCTCACTATTTTCGAAAAATATAGCTACGAAGAGTTTCGCGAATGCTATAGTTACTTCGGATACGGAAACGTCAGCCCTGCAAATGCCGAAGTTTTACAGGACAAATTACCCGATGGAGACTCTATGTTTAAGGGGATCGATATCGGCGATCTACGCGAATTGCTGGAATCGTTTGCTTGTCACGATTTACCTGTATTTGTAAACGAAACTAAGCTGTTTTTGTCTAATACGCTTAAACAAAAATCTGCCAGAAAGTAATCGGGCTTTAAAAAACCATCAGGTGGTTTTTGGATGCCGTGCCTCGTGGTATCATGTTGGTAACTTGGAAAGAATAGAGTATCCATATACCCGAGTGACGCGTTCTCACCTTTAATCTAGGGCGAGTCCGTAAGTATAGTAACAGTTATCGTAGTAGTATATTTAAACCTTATGTTTCCAGATAAGATAACGGTTAGGGAAGCGATATATGTCGCTAATCAAAGATAAAAGAGAAGCGATAAGTGCCATGAGGAATGGCTTTAGTTTACATCATATTTCCAAGGAACTACGCGGCGATAAAGATGTAGTGCTAGAAGCTGTAAAGCGATATCCATTTGCTCTAGCGAGAACCACAGAGAAACTCCGCGGTGATAAAGATGTAGTGTTAGAAGCTGTAAAACAGGATGGTAGTGTTTTATTATGGGCTTCCTGGGAACTCAAATGTGATAAAGATGTAGTGTTAGAAGCCATGCGCACTTGCGGAAATGCTATAGCACATGCATCGCAGGATTTTATGGATGACAAAGATATAGTTATGGCTGCTGTAAAACAAAATGGACGTGCCTTAAACTACGCATCCCAGAATCTCGTAGAAGATAAAGATATCTTATTGGCGGCTGTAAAGCAGAATGGTAGGGCGTTGAAATTCGTTCCTCACTACCTCAATACTAAGGATGTAGTTCTAGCAGCGGTGCGCGAAAATGGAACAGCCTTACATTTTACTCTGGAAATCTTCCGAGATATGGAAGAGGTTGTATTCGAAGCTGTGAAGCAAGATGAAGGATCTCTTAAGTTCGCGTCCGAAAGAATACAAGAGAAAATACGCGGGCTAGATTGCGATGGAACTATAGTTGAGAAGTTCTTGCTACTCAAGAAAATGTCGAGGGCTAAGTCGGTAAATAAAACGTAAAACCTATTGTGGGTGTTTCTGGGAGTATTAATTGGCAGCGATTTTGGACATCTTCTCACCCGTAGCAATTTTGGATAATATGAGTTGCAACGTGGAGACAAGAATGTCCCTAAATATTCTACAGGATATTTTTTAGAGCTTGATGTTAGATATATCTTGGCGAACCCAATATGTGTGTATATATCTAATTAAAATGAAGATGTTCCTACATAGGAGAAGAATAGCATTATCATGCTCAGCATAAGCCCAGATAAATGTAATGTATACGACAAGCACAACTGTGAAATGAAGAGATGTTGTGAGGTACTTGGTACCCGTGGTACCACGGACAAGGAATGTAAAGAAATCTGCAAGGCCCTCCCTGCAAGCGAGATGTTGCATCATATGAGGGAATGTTGTGGACATGCCCAATTCCTGGATGAGTTATTGGAGGGGGAACATCCCGAGGATCTAAATAGCAAAACCTTTCATGTTATGATGTCAAACTTTGCAGTTATCTTGGATAAAGAGATATCAGGTAAGCCTGTGTATGACAGATTGTGGAATTGTATACGTATAATAAAGGCATCTAATTGGTTGTTTCCTCCAGAACAAAGGTTGTCTATATATTTAATGAAGCCACTAATGTATTCGATCAGCTCTAGCGAGATGGCGGACTTAATCGCGTGTATGAATGAGCTACCGAAACTCAGTAATATCTTGATTTTTGAGCCATGTCACATATCTGTACAAGATGAGTTTTTACGAAATATGGCACACGTCGCGCCGGATAATATGGACCTCGCAGTATTTAGGTTGTATCAAGATGTATTTTCTGAGGAACCTAATAACGGAGGATTCCGCTGCATTGCCACCGATAAAGTAGTAAAACGCGCCATGATAACCATAGACACAAAAATGTCGTCCGGTAAGATTTGCGCCAAAGCCCATATTGCTTACCATAGTGGCATAGGAGAGTATGGGATAGAAGAGTGTGATGAATTGGGCACCCAATATATAGATTTTGAGGAATTCTGTCGTACACTGGACGCCTATGCGGAGCATCAAATCGTAATTGATACGGGCTTAAAGATGCTTATTCTGCAACAGAGTATATCTCCTAAATCGGCTAGGAAATAGGCCGATTTAAAAAACCTCTCGGGAGGTTTTTGGGTACGCCACATTATATCACATTGACCAAGATAGCTAACTCCGATATTTGGCTGGGTATACAATATTTGGCTGGGTATACAATATTTGTCAGGGTACAGTATTCTCAAGATCTCAGCAGTTTCATCGGCTAAGATGCAATCTATATAATTAAGCTATGGTGAAGATACCTTCAAACCAAATATCGTTTCGCACTTAATGTGGAGTGTGTCGATTTGTTATATTTATATCTTGCACTTTCGGACAAGATAATAGCTAAAATAGTGGCAAATGGCGGACATGAACATTAAGAGAGTTGCGCGCGCGGTTGAACCCTTGAGATGTACCCGTCGGAATCTAGAAGAATATAAAAGGGTAGTTTTAGAGGCTGTAAAGCAGGATGGCGTTGAACTAGAAAACGCCCCCCGGGAACTAAGATGTGATAAAGAAGTAGTTTTAGAGGCTGTAAAGCAGAATGGGTATGCCCTGGACTATGCATCCCGGGCTCTCCAGGATGATAAAGAAGTGGTCTTGGCGGCTGTAAAGCAGAATGGGTATG
>Ga0098060_1000399_pt1 | contig 20159 bp, 13 predicted proteins | sample 21_taG_FD_77063 | JGI IMG/M metagenome (GOLD analysis project Ga0098060, IMG submission 77063) | Marine viral communities from the Subarctic Pacific Ocean - 21_ETSP_OMZ_AT15319 metaG | ecosystem: Environmental > Aquatic > Marine > Oceanic | place: Pacific Ocean | collected 2015-01-19 | reverse complement strand
TACCCATTTTTGATTACTTGTAGATATACCAGTTACATCATAATATGTTTGTGAATCATCACGTGGATCAGTTCTTACAACAGAAGTAGCAGCGTAAGGAATTGAGTAGTGGTAGCTGTTATGATCAACAACACTACCACGAAACTGAATCAACGTACCATTACTAATATCGTCACCAATAAAGGCTTGTTGTTGACCAGGAATATTATACTGCTTAAACCCTGACATGTCGAAGGAAGTAAGCTTGTAACCAGTGCTAATACCATAAGCAGCATCAGCATCTTCAATCATTTTATTGATATCGTTATGATTACGGAGGTTAGTAATACTATCAAAGTCGATTGTTGTTGAGGCAACGCCCATAAAGATAAGCTCGTCATCAACAAGGGCCATAAACGGTGATCCAGAATCGCCACCTACTGTATATTCATGCCAGGCTTGTAATGAACTATCTACTGGTTGTGTATAGACTGTTCTTGAGTTATCAGCAGTATCATATGTATCTGGATACTGATCAAAGGCGATGCCATTTGCAACACCAAAATCGAGTGAATTCATCCTGGCAATTAGAGACTTCTCTTCCTGATCGGTGTATATGATAGGTACATCAACAGAACTAAAATTTGCCCTTGCAGCAAGAGACCCTGTCGTGTTTGTGAAATAGATTGGATCGATGTACTTGTAAAGGTCTGGTGGGAAGACTTTCATTGTCTCAATGTCAGATGGAACATCTTGATCAAGAACTGCAATTGAATAATCACCAAAACCAGAAGAGTAAGTAGCATTAGCAACAGCTTTAACCACTCTAACATGCCTTACGTTATCTCTACCGAAAAAGTATATAACAGTATTAACTGTATGTGGGTCGTGTCTAGACGAGATAACGTGTCTTGGTGTTATAAGAGCACCATTAACAACAGCCCCTGTTACATAACCACCACGTGCCCTACTGTTAAGAGCTGGTATACCAGTTGCACCAACTAAGTCATGTATCCAGTTATCAGTTGTTCTTGTCATCGTTGATGACGTACCATAGTTATTGAACATCAACTTATCTGTCGATGCATCATATCCGTTAATTGCTGTAAAAACGGAGTCTGTAAGTACTGTTGTTAGGTCTCTGGCCATTTTAATATTATATGTCTAAGTTTGTAAATACGATTTTACGGAGTGTTTCATGTTGCTGTGTAAGACCGCAAAGGTATTCATCTTCTACACCACATGAAAGAGTGTAGAACGGGCAACCAACTGTTATATTCCAGTTAGATGAGGAAAGGGGTTCAAATACTTCAACAAGTGCTCTTGATGTATCAGTATCTTTATAGAATGATGTTTCAACTGTTAATGTATTACTAACATATGGGTAACCATCTGGTGCAAGGGATTCAAACTCATTATACTTACCGTACCCACCAGATGAAAGCAGGCCTGTAATGAATGTATCTCTTGAAGCACCCCCGTAGTCGAAGGATTCATTACCAATAAAGCCTGAATCGTGCTTAACTTCATCATCTAATGTAATAATAAAGCGGTAAGGGTCACCTGTAGTAGAGTAATCTACATCTACATCACCGATAAATGCTGACATCTGATATAGGAAAGTACTTGGATAAAAGCCTTCCGGAGAACTTACAGGAACTCCGCATGCGCCATCAGCACAACCAACATGAGGCTCCATTCCTAAGAAAGGAAGTAATGGTCTATCTTCTTGTGTCGGTACACCTTGAGGTACAAGTCCAAGAACACCTGTATCATTTGTAAAAGGTTCTAATGGTGTAAACTCTAATGACTCACCTGTAATACTATTTTGATTACCTTCAACGTGGAAGCCATCAATAACAATCTCACCAGTTACAGTAGCTGCATTAACTGGCTTAACAAAGGAAACACCTGGTCTGTATCTAGTACCACTATCAAAGGTAAGGTTAACATCCTGCTTAAGTATAGGAGTAAAGAACTCTTCACCTTGTTTCTTATAGTCAACAGTTAACGTTCTACCATAATTACCAAGTCTCGCTCTAACTGTCTTCTTACCTTCTTCGATAAGTTCAAAAGCTGATAATGACTCAGTAGAAACAATATTACCATCAGCATCTCTAACATGAACACCGTTTGGCACTACAGCAGAAAGACCATCTCTTGTATCACCACTACCATAATCATCAATAGGTTCACCAAATGCTCCTAAAGTATCAAAACCTACACCAAGAATCTTACCACTCAAAGGCTCTGCTTTAGAAGTAAGGTCATATGTACCAGTAAAACCTAAATCAGGACCAACACCACCACCAGCTACTGCTGAGAGAGCATCTTGGAGGAACATACAAAAGCCAATCTCATCTCCTGGTGTAGCATTAGATAGTTCATATGTAAATGACCAAATAATATCATACTCAGGAGACATACCTTCTTCGAAAACAGCTACAGCAGCTGCATCGGCAGGGAGACCAGTTGGATATACCATACACTTATTTAATCGTGTGTATGGGCTTTACAAGAGATAAATTACATTCCCCACTCAAACTTGACCATTCCTGGAGCTGTGTAACCAAAGGTGCCACCATGAGCGTGATTTGAAGCACCTGGTGCGCCAGGTCCTCCCCAGAATGAAGCATTACCATTAACCTCTTCATCACCGCCACCATCTGTATCTTGACCACCAAAGGCGCCAGAGAGCATATGTACTGCGAGAATGTGATCGTCAGTTGGGTCAGAAGAGCCACCATTTGCAGTAAGTGTTTCAACCCAAGTCCAATAGTCAGGCATTGAAGCTCCGAATGAACGAGCAAGTTCAACAGTCAAACCACTTGACAAGTAAGAAATAAAAGAGTCATCACCTTTTGTCATTGATGTTGTAACACCATCACCAACAAAGTAATCGATTGTTGTTCCAATAGGAGCTGAAAGTATACCATATACAGTAGCAGCTGCACCACCTGCTCTACTACCACCAGTAGAACCAGATCCTGTTACCCAGAACTTTGTATAAGTTGCCTGAGTTGTAAATGACCCAGCACCAGCTGTATCATAAGCTACAAAACCAGGAACTGGAGCAGCAATAACAACCTCATCAGCTAGAGGTGAGAAAGAATCACCTTCAGCAATAGGAGTACCATCTACTGTAGCCTTAAGACCATTTTCAACCTTGAAGGTTGGTGAAGCAGTATTGTCTGGAAGAGCTTTAATAAATACAAAGCCATTAGCACTTTCGTCTGGAAGATTAAAGGTAGTATGACCAGCATTAGCACCATATGTATCACCAATAACAGCGGAGAGATCAGGATAATCAGCTCCTGCAACTGCCTGACCATCGGCAAGCAACCAACCGGTAGGCATTGCAGTAAGAGCAGCAGACTCAACCATACCACCAATTGGAACAGTACCTGCAGAAGAGTTAAAGAAAACAGTAGCGTTAGATTCAGGAGCAGCCCATTTAAGATCACCTGTAGGCTCTACTTTAAGGAAGCTATTAGCACCACCAAGACCACCTGTCGGGAATTGATAATCAACAGCATTGATGTTCAAGTTCTGGGGCAAATAGAGGTGTGAAGTTGTATTAGGAGTAACACGATTTGTCTTAATTTGTGTACCACTCAAAGAAATCTTACCACCAACTAACTCAATTGAGTTACCTGTAATGTCGGTAGCACCGCTTAAGTGCTGTGATGATAGAGTACCAACTGCAAGTGTACCTTCTGCATCATTAACGATAATAGAACCATCAGCAGCTTCAAAGAGAACAGCAACACGATCCCAACTATTACCATTCTTGGAATATAGTGTATTGGTTACTGTATTAAAAGCAAAGTCACCATCAGCTCCTTCTGTTATTGTTTCATGGTTAGCAGATGAACCGAGAAACTTATTACCGGTAATAAGACCACCGAGAGTGGAACCATCACCTACAAATAGTCTTTTACTATCTGTAGTAAAACCAAGTTCACCTTGATCAAGTGTAATAAGTTGACGATCTACATCTGTACCACGACGTACAAGAAGCTTAAGAAGAGTGTTTTCGAGGATTTCGATTTTCTTTGACATGATTTTTAGAATTTAAAGACTGGAATTGCAAAATTACCTTTATTACCAGAAGCAATCTGAATAAAGCCAGCAGATGAAAGGGCAATAGCAACACTATCTCCATCAGCGTTACCGGAAAGTACATTAACAATTGATTCACTTCCAGGAGCTTCAGCATCCATAGAACCGAAGAAGATCTCTCCCCCACCAGATGTATCAGTACCGGAAAGGTTTTGTTCAATTGAACTACTTGTTGAAATAACACGACCGGTAGAATCATATTCTGAAGTATTAAATGGATGCATTACAGCACCACCAATAACTTCAAGTCTAAGCTCTCCTGTACCTGGTGTCTTTTCAAGACCATTACCAAGAGCAGCTGCTTCAATAGCATCTGCATCAACTGTATCTGCACCTGCCTTAGCAAAATCAAGTCTATTACCTGTAAATGTAAATGCTTCAGTAACATCAACACCAATTGGATCACCACCAGCACCACTAAGACCTAAGCCAATATCACCTGCACTAATATAGAGTCTTGATGATTCAAGCTGACCTGAGCCGTTAACGAAGATTGTTGAACCATCAACTGCTGCAGAAAGACCAGTTGAAGTAATATCAATACCACCATTAGGCACTACAAAATCAGAAGCAACCTTATCGATTGTAATGCCACTATCCTTTACCTCGAGTACACCTGCATTATAATCAAGAGTGGTACCATCAGTACGGGTACCAATAAAGGCCCATGCACTAAGTTGTGTAGCATCAGTACCAGAAAGCTGATATAGAAGGTTATCTTCATATACCATGTCACCTGTAACAGCCTCTGCAAGGTCTGTTCTTGTACCAATATACATTGGTGGGTGATTCTTAGCACCTACTACATTACCACCTGAGAGGAATCCGTCCCCGACAAACACTCTCTTAGAGTCAGTTGTGTAACCAAGTTCGCCCTGTTCAAGAACTACACTCTCACGTTGAGAGTCAGTACCCCTTCTTAATTTAAGTTTTACGATTTCGATATCTGGCATTTTTCTAAAATGTTAAGCTGTTCGTTCCCAGACATACATACCGAATGCTGGAGGAAGATTGTTATGAGATTGATTTCCACCTGTGGTTGTAGATTCAAGCGAAATAGCATATGCAGCATTCTTATGACTACCGACTCTCTGACCTCCAGGAGGTGACAATACACCTGTATTGTCTTTATGATCTACTACCGTCTCGTGTGTGTGAGCTGCGAGTTCATTTACTGTTAAAGTATGCTCATATTCACCTGCTGTGTCTGTATCACCTGATGTTACTGTATGAGTTGCTCCATTAATGTCAGTACCGGTACCGACACCAGCAATAAATTGACCTTCTGCAACTTGCATCCATGATGTACCAGCCATACGAGAGCCAGGATTGTTATTGTCTTTGGAGAAGAATAACGAACCAACTGGGTAGATAACATCAGCAATGGCAGAAGCAAAGTTAGGTCCTAAAGTACCATTTACATCAACTCCCTCTCCTTCACGACCTACGGATAAGGCGCTCTTATTACCAAACCCATCATAGATGTCTGCTTTACCAGAAGCCGGTAGAGGAGCACCCTCTGCATGAAGAACACCAACATATGTCTCTGAAATGTTGGTATTTGTTAATGATCTACTTGCCATACTTATATTTAATACAGCAAGATGGATAAGCAATTAAATTTCTATAATTCCAGCGGAAGTATATGAAGGTTGAACTTTTGAATCAACACCAGGCTTTACAATATTCATCAATCTGTCTTGAAGTTTATATACAAGAGCAAAGCAACGATTAAGAACACCGGTGAGGTTCTCTTCATTGCCATGTACATAGAGATTCTCAAGCTCTTGGATTAAGAACTTATCAAACTCAACATTATAATCGTAATCATCAAGCTCGAGAACATCATTTACATATTTACCAGTAAATCTACCGATAATGTTGTTCTTGAGAGTTAGTGTATCGTTAACAACCTTGAAGAGCTCAGTATTAACAACAGATTGCTGAATAAAAGAATCAGGGTTAAGTGAGAAAGCAGCACTACCATAGTTAGCATAGTTCTCATCTTTAAGAACCCTCTGATAAGCTGTATGTGTAGGCTCATTAAAGAAGTATAATCTACCATCTGTCAGCATAACAGCTCTATCTGTACCATTACGTGATGGAAAGATGTTAAAGTTATTAATGTCATAGTCTAAGAGACCGTCAACCGCAGTTTCACCGTCAGATCCTACCGAAATAAGATTCCATAAGAAGTTAGCTTCACTAAATTTAACATTATTAAAGTTCCATCTATTGTTAATTAGTGGTGTATTTGGATCCTGATTAGATCTAAGGAGGTAGAGCCTTTCAGATCTAAACTTACCAATAACTTCAGCTGGACGTGTTTTAAACTTTTTATAAACAGACTTATTTGTAGAGAAGTACCAAAAATTACTATCCGTACCAGAGAATGTTACATCATTAACCTCTTCCGTATCACCAAGCTTATCGTTAAGAGTTACCTTCTCACTATCTTTATAACTATCACCACTAAAGCGATATAAATAAGCTGTTCTATTAGTAGTGTTATTAGTAATAACATCTTTATAAGTTACAGCATAGAAGGTATCGAAGTCAGGGTCAAAGCCCATACCACCAAATGTTTCAGTTCTAAGATCGATGGAAGTGATACGTGTATTATAGTTAAAGTCGCTATCAAACATCTTAACGCAGAAGTTACCTGAGTCTAGTACAGCAACCTTATCTCCATGAGCAGCGAGCTTAGTAGGACGTAAGAATTTTGTTTGGCGAGTCTCTCCACCAGCACCACCAACCAACTCGATATAGTTTCTCTTGTTCTTTAGAGCAGAGTCATTGTTTTGATACCCTTCAATATCATACTTAATTACAACATTATTACCCGTATCAGCAACATATAAGAACTTCTCAGTTGAAGCAAGACCACCGAGTTCAGCAAATGCTAAGTCATTTTCTTCTGTCTCATAACCAGTTGTATCTTCAATAATAGAAATTGAAGTATCTGAACCTGTTAGGGAGATGAGACTAGAAGATGTACAGCAGAACAAGGAGAAGTTATCTGAATTATCAAAGTCAACTTGTGTAGTAGCATCAACAATATAACCAAATGCACTCAAGAAGTTATTATCTGTAAATTTAACATTAGACTTAAACGACGGATTTTCTGCATTACTTACGTTAATTTCAAAACCTGTAGAGTACTTGTAAGGTGCTGAAGCATATGTAATAGACTCAGCTGCAGGTAGTTTATTAGAAGGTATGAACAAACGGGAATAAACGTACGTGTTATTTTCTCTAAGTTGTTCCAACTTAAACTTAAATAGGTCGAAGTTGAAGTTATCATTTAGATTAAAGAGACAATCATTCTCTGTATTTGGTAGAGTTGATGGACTATCTGCAATTACCCTATCCTGAAAGTATGATGTATAGAAGAGATCAGTAGCATATGTTGACTTTGGAGAAAGAGTCTTACCAGTACTTACTTCTGTAGCAACACCATCTTTTAACTGAGCATAACCACTAAAGTCAGCTCCTGTTAAAGTGAACAAGCTACCATCTGTGTAGATCTTTTTGTATGAAGTATAATCAATCATCTTAGTATGTCTTAAAGTGAATATCGTTGATCTTAACGCCTACCGGTGCAAAGCTATTTGCTTCAGCAAGTATAGATGTCTTAATCTGCTCTCTAACAGCCTCATCCGTAATCTTGAGATTGCGGACAACGATGTCAATGTTCTTAGAGGAGTTAGTTCTATTAAACTTAAAGAACTGCTGAATCTCAGTCTTTGATGTTCTTTGACCAGCAGGTATTGAAAGTACAATATCATCAATCTTCTTCTCAAGCAAGTATAGAGCATAAACTAACTCAGTACTAATTGCTTCATTATAGATAAAGGGATTAGATATTGTAAGATCTTTACTATAGTAGTATCCTGGCTGTTTCAAGTAAGTCGAGAGGTCCATATTACTCTGAAAGCCTGTAGTACCAATAAAGAACTCATCACTAAAGATGTCTTGAATAAGGTACTTACCGGGTGAGAAGGTTTGGTTCTCATACAATACACCATTAACATATAGAGAAGCATTACCCTGCTTAGTATCAAGCCTATAAGTGAAGTTGTAGAAACCAGGCTCAAAGGTTGAAGGATCAAAAGCAATAGTATTTGTAAGGTTATCTTCTGTATTAAGGTAGTTCTTTAAAGTAAGCTTAAAGTCAATAGACTTAGCATCATAGTTATGAGTAAGTGTATTATAATTTGTAAGTTTCTTCCCTGGCATGTTACTTGCAATTGGGGCTTCAATACCATAAGCTTCAAGTATTGGAAGTGTACCCTTAACACCATACAATTTGTTATCTGAACCTTCAGCGAGGAATATTGGGTAAGTTACCTGTTCACCATTAACATACTCATTTACCCAATCCACTGAAAGAAACTGACCACCTGAGAGGGTTGTAATATCAGTTAACTGCTCTACTACTAATACCTCATCAATAGAACCAGAAAGTTCAAATACACCACTTGTATTGAATACATGATATTCGTCTGATTTAATAGTATAGATCTTATCTTCTACAACAACAAAGTCTTTAACATCACCCTTAAGGAATGCTTCAGGAGCATCATCAAGATCATGCTTAACAATATAAGAAGAAACTTGATAGAATACTGTACTATCATTCTCCCAGTTCTTATTCTTTCCTACAAGCTTATACGCTTCGTCATTATACTTAAGAACATTATCATAAATGCAAAACTCGTCTTTATATACATCAAACTCTTCTGCTGTAACATCAGTAACTTCAAAAGTATTGAGATCAAAGCGTCTTACTTTTTGATCAGATGAAATAAAGTCAATATGATCATGATTCTCATAAAACCCATAGTAATCGAGAATCTCCGAACCACACTCAAGCTTAATCTTATTACCTTGTGAGTTAACCTTATAGAAAAGGTTACCAGCTGTTGTAACAATATAATCATCTAGAGCACTTCTCTTAAAGACATTCTTAATCTTAGTCTTGAAGTCTACTTTATTACGAAGGGAGAAGTTAGTATTGTAAATGTATAGAGTATTTTCACTAATAACATGCACAAATGGTGTAACTGTTTGGTCTTGGAATATACCAAAACCTCTATTAGTATTATTACCGAGAATAGAGAATCCATACTTATGATCCGGATCAAGATACATATTAAAGCTTGTAGTGAAGTTCTTTGTTTCATCTACTTTATCTGATACATTAAAGCATACAAAGTTAGTGCCATCAAATGTAAATGTTGTATCATTGTAATCAACGCAGATGTTTTCCGTTTCACCTCTTACAATTTTAGATTTAGTATAGCTATCGAAGCTCGATACAAGTGGTGAAGAGCTCTCAACAATCTCACGAATGTCAGCATTACCAATACGTTCATACTTAACTCTAGAAGTTGGAGTAATAGCAACATCACTCTTCTTATCAAAGAACTTCTCCTTATCAATAACAAGATCAGTTACATCAAAATCAATGCCATCAACACTATCTAAGAAAGAAGGGCTAAAGTAAGAAGCAGCAGAAAGAGCAGATTCTTTAGAAATCTTATCTGGGTAGTAATAACGATCAACCCATAAACCCTTCTCATTAAGAGTACCACCACTTAGCCAAGTGCAGAGATAACGTCCATTATCATATTGAGTTGTATTTTTACGCTTAACAGATATCTTATCAGAAAGCTTAGGCGTTGGACCAGCAAAAGCACCATTAAAGACGAACTGTGAATCATTCACATTAAGCTTATCATATGGATACATAGATGAGGGAGCAGTAAAGTGAGTATCAGAACCATTAGTTACAAATACATCTTTATCATAGAAGCTATAGTTAAGATTAATCTTGTTAAGACCTTTCTCTTGATCAACACCGGATTCAATGTTGTAATACTCTCTAGGATCAACACCAAGACCTACTTTACTATCAACCATATTAGAACCACGCTTGACATAGTTAAACTCAGAACGATTGGTATCAAGAGTGACGTAGTTTATAGGGAATGAATCAGCTGAGATAGTGTTGTAGTTAGCAACTAACATATACTGACCATCTTCATCATCATTACTATTCTCACCATCAAGAATAAGATTGGTTGTCTTGAGGTTATTATAACTCGCAAAGCTTTTATTAATAAACTCTTTGTTTTGATCTAAGCTATAGTCGACATGAATAAGGTTGTTAATACCCCTGTTAAGTGAGCTAGCGACAAAAGGTTGAAGATTGAGTTGACCACCACTTAAAGTAACAACTTGAAGCTCGGAGTTATTAAACTTGTAAAGCTGTAAATACCCATCGTCATCAAGAACGTATCTAAATACATCACCACGCTCTCTGTTAATATCCTTATAGTCATCTACATTTTGGTAGAATACAAATTTATCAAAATCTGTATTATAGTTTAAATAGTAATCAAATACACCATTGTTATGCTTAATGCGGCAAAGATTATTGTTAAGAGCTTCAATCTCGAAGAGGTAGTTGTTATCAAATAATCCTGTTTTATTCAATGGCTGAATACCAATAGCTTTTTGATCATTAGTAGCATCTTCATTACTCTTAAAAATGTAGAAGTATTCAGCAGGCGCGCCACCAGGTCTCTCAAAACCGAGTCTTGTAACTAATGAAGTTGACTGATCTTCTTCAAGTGAGGAAATAGAAATAAAATTTGTAAGCTTATCTCTGTTTGTTAGATAGTAAGAGCTATAGTTGTTAATTGAACTATCTTTTGCACCAGAAAGTGCGTCAATCTTATTAACAATAAATCCTTGCTCTAAGTTTGACTTTGACTGATTTACAGAGATATAACGATCTTGATACTCTGCGATAGGGAACGCAACAGCACTTGTAGAGTGAGTAAAGATGTTAGCCATTATACTTATTTAATGGCAAAGTCTGCTTATACAATCAGTTATTTAGATAAGTTACATAGGTGCGCTTGTCATAGCGACTCTCCAAGTTTGCAACTGTATTAGAACCAGAAGCACCTACCATTTGGGTAGACTGAATACCAAGCTTTTGAATATTATCATAATAACTCTCTCTTACAAGCTTGATTGGTTGGAAAATATTAGCATAGAACCCATTATTATAGTGAATAAGGAACTGTGCTGTTAAGGATGTTGTAAAGGAGCTTATAGATGGTGTAAATGTATGCTCATAGCTATCAAGAATTGTACCACCTAGCTTACCATAAAGCATTTCATTGAAGATAGACTCTTTCTTATAGTTAAAGACGAGATCTTTTTGATTGAAATTAATCTCGGAACCATCACCCCAGTTAATATCCAAAGTAAGCGCTTGGTTAGCCTCTTCATCAATACCAGTTAGAACAAAAGTAATAGTAGGATCGCTTTTAAAGATAATCTCATCTTTAAGAACGTCAGTATTCTCAGTAGTAGCAGAAAGGTTAATATAGATGTTGCTCATTAGATTGTAAGGGTAAAGTTATCTTCGTCTCTTGTAAATGTACCACCATTAGCAGAGATAGAACCGAAGTTGGACTTATCGCCAAATGTTGTAGTACGCGTAATATTATCTCGCGGCTCATACCTATGTGAGTCAATAGCACTTAAGGCATTATCAATAAGCTTAAATGATACATCAACTAGGTGAGTAAAATCATTCATATCGTTTACAATATATGTCAACTTGAAGAGATCATTTCGGCTGTTATATGCAATAGTAGGGGTATGAATAGAAGTAGGAGCGTAGTTACGAGTTACTTCGTTAAAATCATTAAGTTCGAAATCAGTAACAGAGTTACCAACATCTCTACGAGGGTAAATCAAACGTGACTTATTAGTATCAATTGAATATTCGTAAAGTTCTGGGTAGTAAGCTTTATAGTTATCAGCATCATTAGTACACTCACCATCTTGTCTAAACTTACCATAGTATATCTTACCTGTCTTCTCAACATAGAACCTATTAGTAAATGAATCGGTGTTATCTGCACTACTTGCAGAGTAGTAAGTATTAACTGTTGTCGGTGTTACAAACTTACCATCTTCATACTTAATCTTATCTACAAGAAGGCCAGATTTAGTCTCAAGGAAGATTGTGTTCTGAATAATATCAAAGTCTACAAGCTCATGATTAAGTTGATCTTGAACTGCAGTAGAGTACTTACTAATAGTAGGTTTAAGAGCTGCTGAGAGTTTTTCTGATGTAGAGAATGTACCGTTTTTAACATATAAGGTACCATTCAAGGTAGACTTCTCTTCTCTTGTAAGTGAACTACTATTAGATGAAAGATTGGAAAGAACTGTACTACCTCTTTCATCTGTAGAATCAACATATCTTAAGTTATCACCATAGATGAAGTCATTTGGAAGTTGTACATCATCTGTAAAGAAGCCACCATCATAATCTTTATAGCCAATACCAGCAGAAAGGTAGTATTTAACATCAGGGAAGAATGCACCATTTTGATCTACAGTAGCATCAGCACGAACTGTATAGTGTGAGTTGCCATTGGCATTATCAGGAAGTTCTCTACCATCAAGGAAGGTAAGAGCACCGCCATCTCTATACAATGGTACGATATTTCTTGAATCCTCAATAAGGTTCTGATAAGGGTAAAACTCTCTCATGTACATGTACATAGGATTGTCTAACTCATCAAAGCCATTAGTGTTTGCACTTAATCCAGATCTAAATGTATTACCATTCTGACCAGTTAAGCTATAATCGAAAGATGATCCTTCAAATTGATCAAAAAATACATGACCATTAAGGAGAAGGTTTTTAACTGTATTAGATATATCTTCTACTTGAGGTTTAAGAGGATCTTCTTTAAATAAAGCATACTCATTACCATATACATCTGTCTGATGCTTTTCAACGAGACCTTCATTATAGAGATCGGTGAAGTTAAGCTTATAACTGATATCATTAAGATCTTTAAGCTGTGTAGAGTTACGCTCTTTAGTAGTATAAGACTCAAAAGTAGTTACCTTATTTGTAGTTTTTGGATCCCCGGAAGCAAAACCACTTGATACGTTTCTTGTATTACCACGATGATCAAACTTGTAATAAACAAGATAGTTAGATTGTGGATTGGTTGATACGTTACCGAACTTAGATGGATCTGGGAAGATATAAACTTTATCATCTTCTAAAGCAGTACGATCAATCTCGTAATTATAAGTTTCAGCTTGAAGCTTAAAGAGACCAATATCATCTGGCTGGAAGTTAAGACCAACATCACGTAAAAGCTTTTGCTGACCACTTGGAACAGTAGCAGTATCAGCACCCTGTAAGTTAAGAGCATTAGCAGCTGGATTATCAGCTGTAAACATCACACCAGATACTGCAGGGGAAGATGTTGTATCGATATAGTGGAAGTCTGTACCAATATACTTCTGTACAAGAGCTCTCTTCAAAGCATAAAACTCATTAATAGGAATACCACCTTTTGTAAACTGATTAAAGAGCTGTACAAGATCATTATCAGGATTACAAATAGCATCATACTCTTGAGGTGTAATAGCTGGTGGGTTAATTGTAAAGGAGCGAATAGCCCCCATAAAGTTATTTTGACCTGTAATGGCTTCAATACCATCTGGATCTAACCAATACTTAGGATCAACTTCATTAATGTTATTACCATTAGCTGTATTAGGTACATCAAAGTAGTCACCAAATACATCAACAAACTCTTCAATCTCAACACCAAGACCTTGAACTGCCTTAAACACATCATCATTCTCTGTATCAAGAGCGTCTTCAGAATTAAAGATAAAGTTGTAGATGTTATCAAAGATAGCTTTTTCAAGACCGGTTTGTGAACCTTTCATCTTGTTTCTATCAATAACATATTTACCTTCATCACGCTTCTTCTTATAGAAGAGGGCAATGTCTTTAAGTCTGTTAGCAAAGAATGGAATAGCTACATCGAGGTCAGCAGGATCATTGAAATCAATCTTTTCAAGGAATCTTTTCTCTGTCTCTGTAGTATAGTTAATAACAATCTCTTTAATGAACTGTCTGTAGTAATCTGTAAACTGAGTCTTTTGCTCTTCTTCAGAACCACCTTGATTAGAATGCCAAGTCTTGAGATAAGAAGAGTAAAAGGAACTATACTCTTCTGGAGAATAATCTGCCTGCGTATTGTTAATGAAGTCCAGGAAAGAGAACGGAGCTACAGTATCTCTAAAATCAACCTCGTTAGAGTTTGTTATAGAGTATTTAACAAGTACTGTTCTTAATGATGTATCTGACATAGTATTAATCTTCGAAGAGTTCTAAGCCCTCGTAAAGGCTTTGTGCAAAAATGTTTGACATAGTACCATTATTCTTAGACCAATCTTCATATGAAGTTAAAGTATACGAAATGGTTGTATTAGGATCTGTCCAATCAATAATAGAGTTGTGGATGTCACCTATCGTTTCTTTCTGATAGTAGAAGTTGTAAATATCTAAAATATCTCTTCCACCACCTGAGAGTAATGGCCAACCCCAAGTAGCGTTATAGTCACTTAATGAGAAGAAGGCAGAATGTGAAGAAATAGCATCAGTAAGAATTTGTAATCCATTCTCTGTAATAATATCACAGTTAGGAAGCTGCTCTTGTTCAATTTCTGTACCTTCATCCAACTCAACAGACTCAGCAGATAAGAGCTGACCTGTAGTTGTAACATAAATAAATCCTGATGTAGTTTCGACTGTTGGTGATGTAGCTGCACTAATTGGGAAGTTAGTATTGAGAGTAATAAACTCACCACTATACTTTTCATGTGCAACAATAGGCTCACCTACAATAATTTTACTACCAGTAGTAAGGGCATCACCTAAGTTTTCACCGTAAAAATCATTGAACCTATATCCGTAAGATTGGTATTGTGTATTGTCTCTATTTCTTCGGCCAAACAGCTTAGACTTGGAGATACTAAGGAGATCCATAACTCTCGCAAGCTTAGGTGGGAGTGAGTATTTGTTAAGTTCTGGTAGATCTAATAACTGGAGAATACCATCGAGTTGATCAATATTTGACTCATCTATAGTAGAGTTATTATCAAAGAAGTTTTGAATCTTTTCGTAAGTAGCTTTACCTACAGAATCTTGAGTAGCGGAAAGATCACCAAAGATGGAACCAATAAAGTCACTCATTAAAATTTTAGCATCATTAAAGAGTGGTTGTACAGCAATCTCTTTGAACGCATCCTTAAAGTCAATTTGCTCATTCTGCTTTGATACAGTATAGAAAGAGGAAGGGTAGATGGTAAATGTATTACTAACACCACTATGGGAAGGATCAGAAGAATCAGCAATCTCTGAATAAGCACTCAGATAGACATTCTCTAATGCTGTTTGATTATCTGTAGTAAAGTAACCTTTGTAGAAACCACCTTTATCAAGAGTAGAAAGTTCTTGGAAATTTGAGGTAAATTCGGCATCATATACATTAGTACCATCTGTAAGATATAAATCTAATGAAGCGTTAGTCGTACTAAGCAACGGCATGTTCTTTTGCGTGGAATCAGAATCATCCTTCACTTTAACAACAAAGGCAATTTTAGAGCCAGCAAACTTTGTCTTACCAATATCGAAGATTGAACTACCATCAATACCATTAGAAGTAATGGTTAGATTATCATAAGAATTGTTTTCATTAATGGTAGCTTTAGCACCATATGTCGTTGTATTTGTATCTTCGAAAATAGAACCTTCTTTAAAACCAAGCAAGAGATTATAGTTACCTTCAAAGTCACTTCTAAAGTACACTTCACTAGTACCAGTTAATCCAGCAAAGAAAGCATCTGCGTCATTTTTGTCTGTATATACAATCTGATTACTCTCATCAAGCTTAACATAGATTTCTTTATCCGTAGTAGTTACTTCATTTGTATCGAGCGTCTCAACTATATTATTTGTCGTTAGTATCTGTACAAAGGAAGTAGAAGGTTTAAGATGACCGTAAGTTTCAGCTGAATACTTCCTACTGAAAAAGTCATTGTCAGTGGCACCGGAAGCGTAAGCAACAATAGTAGGAGTACCGACACGGAAAGAGTTATATCTCTCAACAGTAATAGGGTTGATAATCTCACCTGTATTATGTACAATATCAGTTGGCGAATCAATTACAAGCTTATCTTCAATAAAGTCTTTAATTTCTACTTTAGAGTGGAAGGTATCATAGTAGCCGGTACCTTTATCGTCATAAAGATAACAAGTAACTTTATATCTACCGGGCTTATCATAAGCATGTTGAGCTGTTACTGTCTCTGATGTTGTGCTACCGTCACCAAAGTCCCATACAACCCTTTTATTAGAAACGAAATCAGCAATACCATCTTCTAAGTTAGGAGCAAACGTAAGGGGGGTAAATGGTAATGCGAAGGTCTCGTAGGTTTCCACACCAGTATAATCCCTGACGTAGAAAAAATTGTACAAGAGATCAAACTCACCGGATTGATCAAGTTGTAAAGAGCTTAGCGACATACACTTATTTAATCGCCGGGCAAGTGTTTACAAGCGACGAAGTTCAATCTTATTAGCTATATCCTGCGGATTGTAGAAATATGCGAACTGGAAGTCTTCAAGCTGATAGTTAAGAGACTGAACAACACGATCTTCTTCTTTGTAATCTGGATTCCATACAACGAAGCTAAGATTTGCAACTTCAGCATCTCCATTAACTGTTTGAAGATCTGTTACACCAGGTATGTTGAGAATATCGTTAGTAAGAGCAGCTACATTAATAACATCACCTAACTGCACGTTATTAAAGTAGTTGTTAAATGTATTAAATACAGCAGTCTTAACAGCACCATCATTGATAGCTTGGTTTTTATCTAATGTAATACGAAGCTTAGAATCATTAACAATATCATCTACAGATTCGTCATTAGCAAAAGAACTACCAAGACTTGTAGCACCAAAAGCAAATGCCTTAAAGATTGGATCAGCAACAACAACGTTCTGAGTAATGTCTTTCTTATTATCACAGAAGTCTGAGATAAGCTGCTTTTGAGCTGAGTTAAGGTAATTAGGAATTGTACCATCTAATGTTGGGTTACCATTAGGCACTGTAAATACGTATACATTATTAAAGCTAGTTGATGTTGAGAATAGAACTTGCGAGAAGAGTACACGAGCATCATCGTTACCATTAGCAAGACCTAAATCATTGTAGTAAGCAAGAACCTTTGATGTATAATCATCGTTAGAAAGCACCTTAACATCCCGAGTAATATTATTAAAGTTCCTATTAATCTGATATCTGTAGTCGTCCTTAGTAACGAGGCGATTTTGAGAAGCAAATACTTTAGGAGCACTTGTTCTAATGTCTTCAACTGTTTCAGCTTTCTTAGTAGGAGAAGAAGCTGTAGGGTTGTTAACTGTAAGATCAGCTAGCTGACCTGGTGTTAAAATAGTTTGATCATTACTATAAAGAATATCTCTAATCTCGCTGAAAGCTTTAGAATTATAAAGCGTGAAGGTAGCGCCAACAAAAGCTCCAGGACCAACATCACCAGCTTCATTATCAGATACTACATAGTATATTAACACTGTATCATTACCGTTAAGCTGCTTACCATTAAGGTTGTTACCAAATTTAAACTCAAAGTTACCATTAGCATTAAGACGCTTTTCGAACTTCAAAGCATCTGCTTCTTCGAGGAAGAGGGAGGCTGTTTCGGTATACTCATCCCAAACACTTGTTGTATTATTCTGAACAAATACACTAAAAGTATTATCACTGATAAACTTAGTTCTGTTAAGATTCTTTGCACTCTGCTTAAACTGTTTAGAAGTGAAGCTATCTACAAGAATGATATTCTCATATGGCTCACCTGTAGCATTGAAAGTAGCCTCTGTAAGGGTACCTTGATAAAGCGTAGTATTGGAAGGAGCTACTTCTTCAATTACTGTATCAACAGTCTTTTCAAATGTAATATCTTCTGTAGCTACAAAGGATGTACCATCTGCAGCAATTGAAGAATAGCGAGGTAATGTATAAACATTTGAGGAGAGGTTAGTAGCAGATAAAGCAATATTAGCAAGAGAAGTTTGGTCGCCAAGAGGATTATAACCAATGTTACCTACAAGCTTATTCATATTCTCATAGATAGTAGCTGTATCGAAAGTAGACTCGTTAGAAGTAGTATTGAGCTGGAATAAAAGAACATGATACATGTATGCTACAACATCGATGAAGGCACTGAAGTTGGAACCCTCAAAGTTCTGATCAGTAAACGTTTCATTCTCATTTAAACGCTCAATAATGAGACTCTTAAGAGAATCTGCATCGAACGTAAGATATGCGTTCTTAGGAAGTTTGTAGTCTGTGAAATCTTCTAAGCTCATTATAGATATTTAATCTATAAGCATTAGTTATCAAACCAAAACGTAGCCATCTTTGTTAAGAGAGGCATTTAGTGATAGGTTGTAAATATCAAGTTTAGGAACACTAAATGATATCTGAATATCATATTGATTTTGATCTGCTATACCTTCAATAGAGACGCCTTCAAGAGTAATACGAGGTTCTTGTACGCCTAAGTTACCATAGATAAACTGTGCTAAGAAGTATGCAGTAGTAGTATTAATAGGCTCAAAAAGATAACTTCTAAAGTCTAGACCGAGTGTAGGGTTAAGAAGCTTCTGACCTGGTGTAGTTGTAAGTATATTTTTAACAGCGTTGATAACAGCTTGACCATCTTGCAACTCGTCAAGATCTTTAAGAGTCTGTTCGGAGTACAGCTCAGGCCTACCGACTCGAGTCGTGTCAAGATCAAACTTAACATCTTTGTACAAGTAACCACTCTCGAGGGACTTCTCCTCTAAAGAGGTTAATTTAAGGTTATCTAATCTTACTGCCATTTTTAGTATAAATATTTAGTCTCGAGACTAAATAATAGTATGGCTAAAAACAATAAATTTCTCTCCCTTCTTGAGAAGTATCAATCTCGTTTCGAACAAAAGGGCTTCCTCGTAGGAGACGTAATTAAGTTTAATGATAACTTTAAGTCTCACGAATCTTACAAGGCACTCCCTGAAAATGTAAAAGAAGTTCTCGACTCTTATATCGAATCAGGCCTTCACATTCGTGTTACACAAGCTGACGGTTCTGATGAGATGGTTGTTGCTCAGGATCACGGTGGTGGTCGTTTTGTAGGTAAAGTAACTATTCCTTGTTGCCTCGGTGCGCCAGTTGACTTCGGTGACAATCTTGCTCCTATTCCAGAAGTACAGCGTCACGAGACTAAGGTAGACATTAAGCCAGTTGAAGTACCTGAACTTCCTGAGAATCCTACTGATGCTCCTACACAAGTACCACACGAAGGTGGTAATACTACACACCCTATTGACGAAGAAGACGAAGAGGTTGTTGAAGAGTCTGCTAAAGATGAGGCTTCATACACTCAACAGTATCTTTAATGCCTAAAGAAGACAAATGGTGCCCTGAATGCGGTTGCTTCAGTAGTGCCAAGCGATTTAGATCCTTTAGATGTGGTCACTGCGTAAAAGAGCGTGGTGACCCTCTAAAGAACGCACCTCAGTTTCTTGTTGATTACTATAATAATAAGAAAGAGGCAGAGAAGGTTAAAAGTACTACTAAGAAAGTAGTTAAGAAAACTACAAAAAAGGTAGCTAAGAAAGCTACTAAGAAAGTAGCTAAGAAGGTTGTAAAGAAGGTTACTCTTCTAGAGGATAGAAAGAAACCTCGTAAAAAGACAAAGAAGGCCACTAAGAAGGTGGTTAAGAAAGCTACAAAGAAGACTGCTAGGAAGAAGGCAGTTAAAAAAGCCAAAAAGAAATAACAGAAAAGCCGCTCCGAAGAGCGGCTTTCCTTTTGTTAAGGGTTAAAGGTCTCTTATGTTAATCCATTAATATTTACAGTTTCAATATCATTTGAAGCCATACTGTTAAATTGTAGCTTAGTATAGTTTTGGTCATAATGATAAACTTGATTTCTTATTCCATTAGAATAAGAGTCTGAAGTTCCGTCACCCATTAACCAGATTTGAGTTGCATACCTACTGTTAGCGTTAACTGAGCTGTAAGTAAAGTTAGCACCACTGTATCCGTATCTAGCAGTCTTTCCTTCTTTATAGTC
>Ga0098060_1000397_pt1 | contig 20219 bp, 16 predicted proteins | sample 21_taG_FD_77063 | JGI IMG/M metagenome (GOLD analysis project Ga0098060, IMG submission 77063) | Marine viral communities from the Subarctic Pacific Ocean - 21_ETSP_OMZ_AT15319 metaG | ecosystem: Environmental > Aquatic > Marine > Oceanic | place: Pacific Ocean | collected 2015-01-19 | reverse complement strand
CGACGTAATAGGTACTGATGCACCACATGGTGCGCATTGGATTGGGCTCATGCCTCAAGGTACGGGGCACTGCTTCGTACTTAGTCGGCGAGAGTTCGATGAGTGGGCACGTCCCATCGTAGAGCAGATGCACTTGATAGGACACAACCTGCTGTTCGACATGCATGCACTTAACCTAACACCTGCAGGCTATACGGATACCATGCTCGGTAGTTACTTCATCAATACGTCATCACGTATAGGTATGGATAGCATAGCCAAGCGACTAGGGTACCCCAAGATAGAGACACCCGATGCACTGAAGAAGGGACAGATAGCGTACATGGACAGGGAAGAGTTGACTGATTACTTGGTCGATGACGTGAGGTTCACGGACATCATGTACCAAAAGATTAACTGGCAACCCAACATGGAGTTGGACATGCGAGTGGGGCAGGCCATCTACAGTATGGAGAGCAGGGGTGTCCGACTGTTGGGTGATCGACTAAGCAAGGCGCATGCCGAACTGCTTGGTATCGTAGATAAAACACTGCAGGAACTACGAGATGTAGGCATGGAGGGCGACCCTAATTCCCCCAAGCAAGTGGCCGCGTTCCTAATGAGCAAGGGTAGGAAGCTACCCATCACCGAGAAGGGCAACGTAAGTACGTCCAAGTTAGTACTACAACGTATGGCGGACAAGGGCGATGACCTCGCCAGTAAGATACTAGCGTACCGCAAGGCGATTAAACTTGACTCCTCGTTCCTCAAGCCACTACCCAAGATAGCTAGGAACGGTGTGCTGTACCCACAAACAAATATATCAGGGACAGTTACGGGTAGGTTCTCCTGCTCCAAGCCCAACCTACAACAGATACCCAAGCGTGGTGCACTAGGTAAATCACTGCGTCGGTGCATGACATCGGTCAGTGGGACAGGGGTCACGGCGTGCGACTACTCACAGGTCGAGCTGCGTGTTGCTGCGGCGATGGCGGATGAACCCACACTACTCGAGGCGTTCGCTAATGGTGGCGACCCACACACAGAGGTAGCCGCCAAGATGCTAGGCAAGAAGGCGGAGGACATTACACCCGAAGAAAGATACAAAGCCAAGGCTGTTAACTTCGGTATCCTCAACGGCATGGGTGCACGACGCCTGGCCATTGAACTTAAGTCAGACTACGATGAGGCCAATAGGTTTCTCTCTGAGTACAAGCGCAACCTACCACATCTATCCGCATGGATGGAGGGGGTATGGCGAGAGGCTGAGACGTTCGGCATAGTGCGGACGTTGTCGGGTAGGACAAGGGTGTTCGCCGGCGACGATAGCACACGACCCTCGATCAGTGTGGTGGTGCAGGGTACGGCGGCTGAGTTAATTAGGCACGCCATAGTCGGAACACACGAAGCTGGACTACCACTGATGTTATCCGTTCACGATGAGATACTGGTGGAGGGTGACCACCGCAATCAACTCAAAGAAATTATGGAAGATTGTGCAAATAAAGCTTTCCCCGAGGTACTGGGGAGTGTATCATTTACTGCTGAAGCAACCTACGGAGAGACGTGGGGAGATACATAATGACACAGAAAAAGATTACAGACCAAATCGATGCGCAAGTGCGCGAGATGCTATCGGAGATGGCAGACAGACCACCGCGAGACAAGGAAGCTCTTGCGGGGGCGGTTGAGAAACTTCTTAGGGCCAAGCCATTGGCGTCTGAGAATAACCTTGACCTCTTCACTTTACTTTCTAACCTGGATCGTGGGCCTCGCCCACTTGAAGGTTCAACTACTAACCCTAAAGAAACATAATCATGTCAGAATTCGACGCAGATTCAATTCTTAATTCCACCGTTTCCGCAGATGAGTTTGATGGCAAGAAGCCATTGGCCGCTGAAGGAACATACCCTGCCTGCCTAATCAAAGACGTTGAAGCTTTCGAGCCCAACGAGTTCGGTAAAGCTAAAGGCGTTAAAGCACGCTTGCGTGTTAAGTTCGAGTGTCCTTCCAAGGACGGCGAGTTGTCTACGTACCTTAACTACAAGGACAACAACCACGCTCGTTCAACTTACATGAAGTTAATCAAGGCACTATGGCCAAACAAAGATGAGGCAGTCACTAAGACTCCTCGTGACATGGTTGGTCAAACTGTAGATGTGTTCGTCTCACATGAAGACGGCGACTACGGTGCTTGGGCAGACTTCAAGTTTACTCCGAGTAACTAACAACTATAGTCGAGTCCCCGGATGCTCAGCATTACCAAAACTAATTCTAGTTTAAATTTCACAAGAGGTCGGGGGCTCTTCTTACTAGGGTGGCGTGGCTCCTGACGCGTCACCCTTTTTCCCCTCAATACAATGTTAAAGAAACCATACGTAATACTGTCAGATAACACGTCGTTCCTAGTTCTCCAAGATAGAGAAGAACGTGCGATTAACGTGAATCAAATCTCATCAGTAACTTCTCACTATGAACGCCCTGGTAAGGCGATCATTCACATACAGGGACTGAACAAGCCCTTTCAAACCGATTACTCCGCAATAGATATAATCAATGCTCTCGAAACCCCAAGTTAAATACCCCGACTGGTCTAGATTTCTCGCCGCCGTATGGCAGGACGGGATGTCAGTCAATAATATGGATAAAGATATAGCCGCCGAAGCCGTAAAGAATTCGAGCGAGTCAATACTAGAATCCTTGACACGACGTAACGAGTCACATGTCATACGTCCCTCCGCTTTCCTATCTTGCGCTAGGCAAAGCTACCACTTCCTCGCCGGCGACGAGCCAGGTAAGATGCCCGATAACATAGGGCCTACCTTTGCGGTAGGACACCTGTTGCACGAGGTATCATACGCCGCAGTCAAGTCAGCCATACCCGATGGGTTCAAGGTTGAGACTGAGAAAGCAGTAGACTTGCCCGAGTGGTGGGTCAAAGAGCCGACGCACTTCAATCAGAGTGGGCATGTCGATATGTTCATCTCCATTACTGATGAGAGGGAGGCACGTAAGTACCTGCCCGAAGACGTGGTCAATGAGCAACCTAAGATGCTCGTTGACTTCAAGACAATGGGTGGCTTCTCGTACCGCAAGCACTCCAAGGCTGACTACAGTAGGGCAGTGGATGGCTTCGGCTACCTCGCTCAGCTTGCTGTATATACTGAGGCGTTGGGCACACTAGGTAGTGGCGCGATCTTGGCGGGGATAAACAGGGATAGCTTGATGCAACCCCTCATGCCTAGGTTCATAGCACCTAGTACCCTAATGAAAGAAGTCGAGCGCCTCAAGCGAGCGTTCGATAGTGCCACCCAACTGCAAGACCCAGGTCCGGAGTTCCTTATCCGGCACGGGGCAGAGGCCAACTTCTTCTGTGGTAGGGGCGGCAAGCCCGGCTACTGTCCATTCAAGACCGCCTGTAAGGCGATGGGGTAATGAAAAATTTCAACCCAAATACTACCCATAATCCCGAGTGGCTAACTCCCCCCTATATACCTAGGGATCTAGGGGAATTCGACCTAGACCCTTGTCAACCGATAGAGCCACCGTTTACTCATGCAAAGCATGGTTATAACATACTCGACGACGGACTTAGTAAGGAATGGTTCGGACGTGTATGGTGTAATCCCCCTTACGGACGTGAGACTTGGGCCTGGCTAAAGAAACTAGCCGACCACGGCAATGGGATAGCACTGGTGTTCGCACGAACAGAAACCAAAGGGTTTCATTCTCAAGTTTGGGAGCGTGCTGATGCCGTATTCTTCTTCAAGGGTAGGCTTAAGTTCTATTACGTGGACGGTACTGAGGGGGGTGCGGCCACTGCCCCTAGCTGTCTAGTAGCCTACGGGCAGAATAACGTAGAAGCCATGTATAATTCTACCATTTGTTACTACGGACATATAGTAGAGTGAGGTGTATACTACGGTATGCCTTGCCCCACCACCATTCACGTACTCGGAACTGAGATTCCAATCAACGTAACCTCTGAGCGCGACGACGTTTGGGGGGAATGGGACGGGGCAGAGGGGTCGATCCTACTCAACGACAGGGCAGAAGGACACAAACTACGAATTACCTTCTTGCATGAGTTGATACACGGCATCGACGATCTGCTCGGGCTGAACGTCAAGCACCACACCGTCTACGCATTGTCGCAGGTGCTGTGGGCTACCCTCGTGGACAATCCAGAGCTGGCTAAGTGGCTAGTCGAGCCCCTTACCACTCCCAAGGAAGCGTCCCACGGTGGCGGTACGCATCCCGAATACTAAGCGCGTTGTCTAACCAATCCTTACTGCCGCCCCTCCCCTCGAGTATAAGGGGCGAGCAGCCCATGTCCAAGAGCCGTAGCCGTAGGTCGTAGTCGGCCGCCGGTATATTGCGCCAGGCCACACGTTGTTGTTGCTCGGTGGGCACAAAGAATAAGGTAGCCCGTGCTGGGTGTGAGTCTAGATAATGATCTAATGTCCACTGGTTCTCATAGCTAACGACATCAATGTCAAGTACTTGAGTATCGGCCCAGAGAATGTACTCACTTTTTACGTCTTGCATTGCGTAATTTTTAAGCGCATGTGGGGAATAAATACCCCCACGTGTTTCTAAAATTTTATGCTCATCTACTTCCCAGCTCGAAGACAGACGGTCAAACTCGACCACGTCTTCGTCGTCGTTAGCTACGCTTATTATGGTCAGTGTTTTCACTTTGTAATACTTTGAGTTCCTTGATGTACTTGTTGGCACGTAGGTGGAGGCGGTCGATCTCCTTATGTATGTCGTTGTGTGCCCCCGTCCTAGTGAGGGAGAACAATACTTCCCCGTACTCAGCGGTCGGGTGCTCGAGTACTCGACGTTGCAAATCACGCTCACACTCCACAAATAACAGGAATTCTTTGTGTCGTGTAAACGCGAGAGCAGAGGTTATTAAACATACTTCCGAATCAGCTACGTCCAAATCAAATCTTTTGGCGTAGTGCTCGGCAAGTTCCAGCGTGGTCTGCTGGACAATAGCTAGGCCGTCCGTCTTACCAAAGCGGGCGGTGGCCAGTTCTTCGGGTGTGTCTAGCTTTTTCAATCTAGGTGTGGGTTGTGGCTTAGGTTGGGGCATGTATTTCTCCGAAGGTTGCGGCGGCAGCTAGGGCTGCGTCATCCTCATGCGACGTCTTACAACAGCTACCATATAGTTTCTTAATTACTACCTTGACCTCTGCCTTCTTAGGTATCTTCTTCTTGTCCCACATGTCACCGTTATACCTTACCACAGCTCGCTTCAAAGATATAGGGGAAGCGTGACGGAAAGGCACACCTCTTTCGAATGCCCACGATAATATAATAGACGACACAGCCCACAGGCCTGCCGTTGTTTTTATCTGTCGCATGATGAATGGAGGTGTCTCAGAGCCTATGCCCATGAAGTTATACTTCTCATGTAGTTCAGTGAGCTTGGGATAAAGAAACTTAACAAAGGATATGATGTTGTCCGAGTGGCCTACCGTCATGTTCTCCGAGTGCAGGATAGTCATAGACTTAAGATCAACAACTGTAAGGCCGAGGTTACGGTAGCCGGGGTCAACACCTAGTACTTTCATTACTTCTTTCTCATCGACCAGGCGTGGAATCTATTTCTACATTTCTCGAAAAATCTTTTAATCTTTCTTGTCATGCTCAAGTACAGCGATTCGCACTTCACTTGAAACGATATGGGTATTAAGTTTTTCATCTAGTTCAGAGATTTTATCTAGCGCATTGACGGTAATGAAACCAACCAACACGAGGGAGATGGAGGTGATAGCCTGCAAAAGTTTGCCGACCATTTGTTCTTGAGGATTGTTCATACAAGGACAGGTTCTATCGGGATGATAGTAGGAGTCTCGACGATAGGTAGCATCAAGGGGACTGGAACAACGCAACTACATAGTAGTACTACGCCGATAAGTACAATGGCCAAAGCAATTAGTTTAGCTTTCTTTTTCATGTTCATTCTCTAGTTGTTGTTGCACAATATCGTGCATAAGTTCAGTGGGGTCGCGCTTCTCAGCTACGTCGGTGATACCTTTCAAGATAGAAGATATCTGAGTGACCACTAGTGTAATCAGTGTGGCCACTATCGCTAGGTTTTCTCCGTTAGTGAACTGCACAGAAAAGAGGAAGGCCAAAACTAATAGGCATAAATAGAATGCGCCGAATTTTGCGAGATGTTTGCCTCCGACTTCCTTTGCTGATTCAGTTGCTTTAATCTCCCGTATCCTACCTTGCAACTCCGCCTTGCGTAGCAGTAGCTCACCACGAATCTCAGCCATGCGCAACTGGATAGCCTCCTTAGTAGAGCCTAGTAGCTGTGCTTCCTTAGCTGCCTTATCTCCATTACCGTTAGGAGGAGGCACTTTATACGGTGCCTCTTGTTCCTCAATAATCTTGGTTGCCTCCTCGGGCGGTATGTAGTCTTTAGTTTTCTTCTTTGCCATTGTTGTACTTATTGTTGTAAAGCATAGTTACATGCTTGTGTGCTAACTCCAAAGGTAGAGCTAGAATAAAGAACAGTGCCTTCAAGAACGCTGTGATGGGTGCTCTCATACTTGGGAATACAAACACAATCAGACAACTCAGATAAATCCATGAAGAGAATGTGGCGGTTGTCTCCGCCATTACCTGTGTGGTCTTAGTGCTTGCTACTGGAGCAGGTTCGCTTGACATGGTAGGCAAGCTAGGCATTAGCGAACTACATGAGGTCAAGAGTAGGATTAGTAGGAGGTACTTCATTAGTCATCTTGCTCCTCTAATTTTTCTATCTTTAACTCTTGGAGTTGCTCTAATTCATTTTCAAGTCTGTCTCTAAGGTCCCAATCCCCGCTTTGTTTCGCCCTAAGTATTCTATTATTAATATTATTTTTCAGTTGTTCAAACTTTCTGTTAATTGTAGCTCGCTGAGCCTTGCGGTCCCGCTCCGAGACGGGCAGTAAGATACTCATACCTTTCATTAAAGCAGTCTGTTCTTTAAGTGGGTCCTCAGATCCGTCATAAATAAACCTACTCATCCAGAAAGCGTCAACTAGTTTTTTAAACTCGTTTCTTTCGTCGTCTTCCGCCATTAAAGCCTCCATTGCGGCACCTGGAAGAGAGCCCGCAGTAAAAGGCATAGGAGTACGCTGACTCATTTGTTCCCTTCTACTTTGTTTGCTCTCCATACCCACGGCACGAGGAACTAAATCCATTATTTCTGTGGCTGTTTCTACAAATTTAAGTGCCTCAAGTAAAGGCATCATTCGAGTAATATCTATACTTAATTCTTTACCAAACATTTCGGGAAAGTCAAACATTAAACGTCCACGCTGTTCCCGTAGTCCCATGTCATTTGCTACTTTTGCATGGAACGCTATACGATTAGGCGCCGCCGCGTAGTATGCACCAGCCGCAGGCAAGAACTGACGCTGGAAAGTATAGAAAGGAATTATTCTTTTCATTACATTTTTCTCGAACGGAGCTAATTTACCGTAGTCAACCATTGCAGTTTTAGCTATTTCAACTGCTTCTTTGGATGGGAAGCCCTGTCTTATTGCTCCGAAGTATGCGGTTAAACGGGCAGTAACCTCTGTCGCTTCCGCTAATTTAGTTGCCGCATCCACGTATTTATCACCTACATGCACTACTGCTTTGACAGGAAGTAGAGCCGCTCCGGCCAAACCCTTAGCATCTTTTACTCTTTTGGTTGTTCGAGCCACTAAGCCCGAGTGAGCAAGACCATCTCCCATAACTGAATTCCAAATACGTAGCATCTCATACGAAACGGAACGACCTACACCTAATCCCTCACGACCAAAGGTTGTAAACATCTGACCCCGTGCCCAGTCCTCAAACATTTCTGTTGCCCCTAACTTTGTGCCGTCACCCATATGAAAATCCCAATCCGCTAGGTCTAAGTCATCACCATACTTTTTAAAGAATTCGTCGGGCCCCCTTTCTAACATCTTCTCTAGTCCAACTGCATTTAGATCGCGCAGAAAGTCTAGGTTCATTGCCTTCCCAGTTCGTGGAATAAAACCCATAAGCTTTTCATTCTCATGTAGGTTTAATCTTTCATATTTGCCCCAAGACTTAGGGTCTAAAGTAAACATTCGCATTGCATCCGCAAAACCACCAGTACTATTCTTAAACGAAATTCCTACTGCCATAAGTTGGTTAGGCACCGAAGCTAGGTTAAGTCCAGAAAAGGCGGGGCGCAATACTGTCTGTACCTTCTTCATCATGTAGGTTATGGAATCATAAGCCATCCAATTTGAGTTAGTGTTCCGATGAATACCATTCAAAGACTCCAGTAATCCGTTTACTATGGGTGCCTCACTTATTACAATGTTTTTATTTGCAAGGTCAAATAGTTCTTCTTTACTGTTTATCCGGGTCGCTAGGTGTTCGCCTGGTCTGATGTTACCTCTTGCCGCCCTCAGTGCAAATACGGAATTGATGTCATCGCCCTCATCTAGTAGTAAAGCCTTACGTGTAGGGTCAATCGCATCCGCCATAGGTACACCTTGTATGTTTCCTTTAGTGTCTTGGATTAGCAGTACTGTAGATTGAGAACTAATAGGTGTCTTAGACTTTTCAATTACCGCCCCCGCATCGTCGCCGAATTTAATGTCTAAACTTTTTCTAGTGGCGAATATATGTTGCTTGCCGTCTCTAACGTGGCCAATGATCTTGCCGGCTACTCCCTGGTTAGTATCGTTTAGCGCATCTAGTGCTTGATGTGAGTAATGTATGTCCGTCTCGTTAGCCAACTCTTGTGCATATCGATGAATAGTAGGAAAGAACGCACCCTCTGCAAATTTCTTGTTCGCATCAATATTAATACCTGTCTTTCCTGCTTCTTCAGTATAGATTTTTCTTAATCTTCGTAGCGGCTCTGTTGCCGCCGACTCCATAGGAGGGGGGTTATTGTCAAGAGCGTGGATAATATCATTTAATTCTTCTACTGTAATGTCAGCGTACCCTCGTTTAAATTGACCGCTTTGAGTGGGCATAATACCACGTAAGTAGGCAGTTACAGGAGCTCCACTTAATATATCAGTAATTTGTCTAGTTGAATCCCTAGAAAAAACACGACCAAGGTAAGCAAAAGGCATACCCACAGTTGCATTACCATTTTCAACAGCTTTAATTAAAGTATCCCGTTGAATTTTTTTCATGTAGTCTAGTGTTTCAGTTGCCCCGTGCTTTCCTAGTGTAGAACGAACGACATCATCGAAGGTCTGACCAGAAAACTCTAGGGCTTCTTCCATTTGCCTAATAAACTCCGGACCAACAGTTACTTTTTTACCCTTTAAAGCCTGCTGTGCTACTCGCTTCAACTCACCGCCCAATAAAGCAAGTTTACCTAAGGCCGCACCGAACTCATTTAGCTCCGGGTCCAGTACTTCATCTACTACTCGTGCATTAAGTACGTCTGCTTTCTCTACCTTCTCTGGTTTAAACGGCCCGCGGTCAAAACCTGCCCGCCTAGCCATTAGTGACTCATTAAGTACACTGAATAATTCTTTCTGATTATCTGTAAGTTTAGATATATCAACAAGAGCACTCTGATCGGGTGCTATAGCTCCCCGCCCTAGCGCTACTAGTTCAAGTTGCTCGGCTTCAGTTAGGTTTCGGCCTGCTTTTACTTTACCTTTCCCTGGGCCAACGCCGTACATGTCATCGTAGTACGATATGCGCCTTGGAGTCGAGCCCTTCTTTACTTTCTCTAGTAATTTAAACATAGATATTGCGTTTAAGCCTAAGCTTTCACGCATCTTCTGTATCCTTATTACTTGGTGTGTGCCCTTCGCCCGATAGAATTTACCTAGTATGACGTTGTCTAAAGGATCGGGTTTGAAACCCTTACTTACTGTTTGTAGTACACCATATATCTCGTCGTTTGAAAGCTCAGCAATAAACCTTCCCCCGAACCCTTCAATGTTATCGGGTAATCTATAAATACTTTGCTTCGTCGCACCTTGCTTTGCAAGAGATTCCGCCTCTGAAATTCCAGGATATACTTTGTTACCCTTAAATTCTCCCGCGGCTTCTGCTACACTTTTTCTGTTTCCTGTAGCAGCAAAACGCTTAGACAATTCCTCTATTATGTTTGTCCACAGCTGATTATCGGAGCCAGCACTACCAATAAGTTTGTGACTAGCTACAGTATCCTCTATTCTATTTACTACATCTAGTAAGGACACGCCTAGAGATTGTAATTTTTCTCCACTTACGCCTCCCTTGTTCATTTCGCCTATAATGAAACCCACCTCTTCCTTGCGAATAGTACCCTGTGCTATCCTACCCATCATACGGTCTAATAGCCTACCGTCAACACCAAGCTTTGCGGCGTCCCTTGCTAGTAATTTTACATACTGCTGACCCACTTCGACCAGGTGATTTTGAAATAGGTTGTCATTTCTAACCTTAGCTTCGTTTGCGGCCACGAGTACCTTACTTGACCCACCCACAGTAAACTTAGTCTTCATCTGCCCGAGTGTTGCTCTAGTCCAGTCGAAGGTTTTCTTACTGAACCAATCTTCACTAGCGGCTTTCCTTGCTTTTCCTGCTAAGGTATCCTCTAGGTTTCGTAGGCCCCCTTTTAACGTGGCATTCGCACTCTTCCAGCGCTGTCTAAACAACGGAGTTTCAGTAGTAAGTAAACTACGTAATTCTTTTTGGGATAGTTCGGGTAGTACTTCCTTCGGCCCTAAATCTAAAAAAGAACGCAAGACTTCTTCGTAGCGTTCGCGCATAGCCTCACCACCCTTGGGGCCAGAGCTTCCTGTTACTGCCTTAAGAAATCCACGCTTACTTTTATCTGCTCCTCTCCTGTTTTTTACAAAAGAATCGAACGCATTACGTATCTGCGATATTTTTAACGGTCGTTTGCCGTAGTTCAAATGACCAAAAATAGTGTTGGCTACTTCGCTATTGTGTTTTAGTATTGTATCTACTTGAGACATAGTTAAGTCTCCCTTACCTGCTTGTAAAGGTAGACCTCCCGTTTCTATTGCCGCCTTGAACGCGATTGGAGGTCGGGCTACTGCCTTCAATGCTTTTCCTACTTGAGGAAATTTAGCAGCAAGAGGAGCGTAAACATGACCAGCCCCCTTAACTATTGGGTTTGTTGCTTTCGCGGCGGCATAGGTCAGCCAAAATTCCTTATCTGTCTTTAAGGTTTTGCTCCAGAGATTTGCTTTCTTACTTCCGAACGGAACACCTAGACCAATGCCCATTATTAATTCCATACGCTTTTCTACTTCTGTAAACTTAGGTACGTTTTTTATTCCCTTGTCTATATTTTCTTGTACAAGTTTGCGTGCCTTATGTAAGTGGCTTAAACCCCTAGACTTCCTTGCTGTTTTACCTACACCAAACCTACTCACTCCCTTTTTAGCTCCAACCCTAGTTTGCAAAGCTATAGCCTCGTCTATGTGGCTTAGCATTTGTTTGTTAGAAATTGTAGGTGCAGTTTTGGTGGCTAAACTAGCTGCTTTAATATTATTCCTCATTAATACTTTTGATAGGGCAGGTACTCTGACCGCCTTATTCATTTTTAAGGCCGCAGAAAACGGTGCCGTCACCCCCCTAGTTAAGTACATAGCTGGGTCTGTAATTACTGAAGTCCAAAACTGTGTAGTCCCGTCGTTCGGGTCTAAGTCGAGGAAGTCGGGTAGTCGCTCAACCATTTCCTTGGAGGATACGTCGTGTCTGTCGTCATCAAAGTAGCCGAGAAAAGGAACTACCGACATATCTTTGAAACCTTCGGCAGACCAAAAATCTACATCCTTATCTTGCCAAACACGGGCCGCTCGATAGGCCCATTGCTGGTAAGGAAGAACAGAGTTGTAAATTTTCTCTAGTCCTGTTGCCTCGTAGTTGTGTTTGCCGTGTCCGTTACTCATAATTTAGCTCCGCTCTAGTATAGTTGAAAGTAAACCTATAACTCTACCGTCGGGCGAACTTTTTGCCTGCTCTCCAATTTCATCGTCTAGTCCGAACAGTCCGATCAGTTCCGATACTGTATCATCTTCGGCCGCCTCATCGAACAGAAGGTTTTCTGATGTTAACTTAAACATCTCTCTTATGTCGGCTACTGTATTATCTACTAGCGCTCTTCTTAGTGATATAACTTCTAGTTTAGCAAGCTCAGGTAGTTGAGTAATATTACTCCTCCAGAATTCAAGTACGTCCGCAAAGTTTAAGTCGTCTTCCCCCTCTCCCCACTTCTTGCCCTTTACTAAATCTTCGTTTACAAAGTCTATATTCTCTTGAGTTCCAAAACCAAGAACATTTTCTAACACGTCCTTTACATCGGCGTTCGATTCTACTATTCCGTTTAAGTACAGTAGCATGTTAGTTCTAAGGTTAGTACTTAGGGTTTGTTGTACTTGCCCCATGGCGGAAAGATCGCCTGCCAAAGGAGTAGCGGCTACAAAGTCTTCGCCTACAGCATCTATCGCCTCCGCTTGTTGTTGTGCTAGGTCCCCCTGGACTTCATTAATGTACTGTATTGTGCCTTCTTTATTCCAGATAGCATTGATTTTAGAGGCTATGTTCTGTAGCTCTAAGGATACATCCGCCCCCTCTTCCCTCTGTTTTTCTATTACAAAATCGGTTATGTCTTCTATTTCCCAAAACTTTTTCTCGGTAAAATTATCTCGTATTTGATCTAAACTACTAGGTGTATACGCATTAAGTTTATTCTTTATTTGCTGCCCAACTTTAACTGAAAAGTTAAGCGACGGGAAAGCCGCGTCATAGCTATGAGCATACTCCGCGTAGTCTAAAAGAACAGGCAGTGTTTCATCTGTCATCTCGGTCATCATTTTATTGAATACAGGAGTAAGCATCTCCTCCGCCGACCGTATATACGTAACTCCTTTCGGTGTTACTAGTAAGTTATCTGGGCTATATACCTTATCAAGTATTGCTGTTATTTCCTCTGTGGTTGTTGATTCACTAAGTGGTCCCCCTTGTGCAAGTTCTTGTAGCTTTCTATTCTTATCCTCTGTCATTTGGATATTCATAAACACAGACTTTTGTCTGCTTTCATTTATATTATTCATATCTAATTCGCCTATTTGAGTAGCGAGGCCAGCTCCTACAGTTGTTAGGTCAGAAAATGAATTTGCTTTACTGCCTTGAACACTTGCTACTAGCTCCTTAGTGGGCTGGTCTAAAAGACTTCCCTCTAGTTGCATGTCTATTCCCTGTAAGGTAGTAAACGTTTCCTCCCCTTTAGCTAGAGAAACATTAATAGTAGGGTGCCCTTGTGCCTTTAGCTTTCCTCTAGGAGAAAGTTTACCGTACTCCGTAATCATATTGGGAGAACTTGCTGCTGCGTTAATAGCGCCCCAATCCACTACTGAGTTCAAAGCTGTGCCGTAGCTACCTAATTGAGTAATAGCTATTTCCCTATCCATCTCAGTTAAGTTAGGATCGTTTAAAATTCTACCCTGGAGTGCGGCCATGTCGGCATTCAAAACACCTAGCCCAGAATTAGTGACGGCAAGGGGGTCATTCGCTAGTGCTTCAATCTTAGTCCCTGTTGCTTTAATTAAAGAAGTTAAACCCCGCCTAGCGTTTTCGTTATTAAGCTTCTGCTTTTCCTCCTGCATTTGGTCAAGGGCAAATTGTCGGGCACGCTCCTCCTTCTCTCGGTCCAGTGCCTCCTTGTAGAATTGAGTGCCTTGTGCTGAGTCTGTTAGTGCGGCACCTGCTTTGCCAAATGCGCCTGCTATACCTTTGTAGTCTGCCATGTTAGTAGTCCTTTAGTTCGTTTTGTAGACTCTGAGCGGTCTTGCTCGAGTCGTCTTGTTTTGGTTTCGACAGACCAAGTAGTCTATCAAACTGGGTACGCGATCTAGCCACCTGTACTGGATTCGCCCTTGCCTTCTTTAGTTGCCTGCCCAACATATCCGAGTGTTGTATGTTGTAGTTCTCGGCATCCTTCGCCGTCTTATGTGTCTTTACCTCTTTGTTTTGAAGTGCTACTTGATACGCTTGTCTGTGGTCCTTGAATACGGTGCCGTCCCAATCTAGTGTAGGGTAAGATACCCACTTCCCGTCTACTTCCATGTGACCACGCATCTCGGTTGCCTCGTATGTGTATGTCTTGCCGTCCTTCCCTACTTTCTCAAAGGTGCGAATAGGTCTTCCCGAATAGGGATGGACCTTCTGTTCCCAACCTACTCTACCACCCGATAGCTGAGCATAGTAAGTACTGTACAGTGAGTTGCCCCCTGCCAATACTCGTGCACCGCTCTTATACTTTAGCTCGTGTGCCGCCAATTCCCACTGCCCCCTTGCCGCCGCCTTTAGCATGCCCGGAAACTTCTTGCGAAGTCCAGCGCCCCCCATATTGTAGCCCATATTTAAGAAGGTATAGCGTGCTTCTTGGGGAAGCTCGTCCCAACTCATGCCGTTCACTTCTCCCCTATGGAAGTTATAGGCGGCGCGTGTGTCTCTATACTTTGTGTCGTAGTCCGCTCTGAATATTTCCTCACCTTTCTGTGTTGACCAAGTCTTTACCTTTCCATTTCGTGTAAAGTCGCGACGCAAGGCTGCCTTGCCTGCATCCGTATATGGGTACTTCGACTTTGCACCGTACTCACCTATCTCAGACTGCGTAAGCTTATGACCAACCCCAATAGTTGGGTATCCCTCGGAGTCCAAATAGACCTCGGCCTCGAAGCCGCCCTCGTCCCGCCTGATCTCGTCACGAGATTTGTCATACTCCTCACCCTGCCGGCGGTCCTCAGCAAAGTAATCCTCCGCGTGCAAACGAGTATCACCACTACTTGGCATTTCTGCTAAGTAGGATATGATTTCGTTTAGTTCGTTGATTGGCATTAGCGACTCCGAGTCATGTCTTGTAGACGTAATTGTTGTAAACCCATCGTATTGTTATACAACCAAGGAGCATAATACTTATGACTCATAAGCTCTGTTTCACCTGGATAGGGGAGCTTCATCGGGGGTGGTGAAGCTATGCGGTTGCCCCCGCGTTCGCCGAAAGGAGTAGAAAACTCGAAGTTTTCCCTACCAATAGGACCACGTGATGCGTCTAGTCTTAGATGAGGAGTAAAAGGTCTATCCGAACGTCGAACAGGTGGTGGCTTGCCGACGCCCGCAGGAGCTCTGTAGTCGTCCATACCCCCTAGCCCCATAGGTGCGAGTGGTTCGAAAGTGTCCTCGAAGTCGAGAGAGTCACGAGTAGCAAAGTCGCCAATATCAGACGTAGTTGCTTGGGGAAGCGGAAGCGCTTCGGGTGCAATTACATCCGGTACAGGTCCACTACTGTCAATAAACCCAGTCAAGTCCTCCGGAGTATCCTCACTTGGTGTTTCTTGTATGGCACTTAAACCTTGACCCAATGCTGTCAAGCCAACACCTAGTGGACTGTACGAGGACTGAGGAACATTAATGCCGGCCATAGCTACGGTTCCCTGCATTCTAGCTTGGGCAGCTTGCCCCATGATCTGAGCGCTTTGACTACGTAAGCCGGCGGCCATCTGACTCAGTTGAGTGAATCGTTGTAGCCTCTGTGACTCGGCGGCGAGCAAGCCTTGGCCCCGTAGTAGCTGACCCACCACTGCGCCTCGTCTGTCGCCCTGCCCTAGTTGTCTGCTTTGTGCGGCCTGTGCGCCCGCTTGTTGTCTAAGCCCTGCGACGAGTCCCTGCTCCACCATTGGATCACGGAATCTACTGGCGCGTTCAAGTCCGACCGCCTGGGCCAAAAGTGGTTGTGCCCCTGCTTGTATCTGAGTTGCAGTTTGTTCAGTTGCTTCTTGAATAAGAGCTCTATTTTGTAGTGCTTGCTTACGGGCTGCTTCTTCAGCTCTTCTTCTTGCTCTTGCGGATGCGATGCCTCCTGCTATGGAGAGTCCTGCGGCTATATAAGGTAAAACCATTAGCTTAAATCAATTTCGAGTAGGGGTATGTGCGCGGCCTCTCGCTTTCTATTGCGGATAACAACACGTTGGAATCGTCCACGTACTCCGGAAGCTCGATAGCCCGAAGCCGAGGACATAGATGTATAGGTCAAGGCAGGGAGCACATCTCGATCCCCCGGATGTTTCGTAGCATGTACTGCGTACTCCCACCCTGTGCCTGTTAAGTTATCGACCAGTAACTTAGGAGAAATTACAGAGTCGTCGCCGACATCCATAGGTCCCGTATCAAGTAGCAGGCCTGTTGCTCCCGCACCGAAGTATATTGTAGCCGTAGTAGATGACCCAGCAGTTAGTCCAGAGACAGAGTCTACTGTTAGGGCGGCACCGTCTACCTTTGTAATGTGGGTACTTATTACATTCGGAGTGCTTGCTGTATCCACAATACTTACAGGCATACCTACGTGTAGTGTCGATGATAAGTCCGACGAAGTAGTAAATATCTTCGTAGTAGTATTAATAGTATTTGTATTGGACGAGCCGGTGTCGTCTTGTACATCGTCGCCATAGACTGCAGTACTTCCCTTAGACCAAGAACCGTACTTGGAAATCCAAGCATCCTCTCCGTCTTCCGTGTCGCCTACTGCAGTTGCGTAGCGCTCCTCGACAGTCCACTGCTTAGTAGGGAAGTGATACCGCAGGCAAGTGCCGTCGTTTTTATCTATAACAAAGAGCGAGCTGAGTTTGGCAGAAGTAGCTACCCGTGCATTTGCAGGCGTAGGTAGCAACTCTTGCACAGGTCCGCCGAAGTCTACGGCTTGACCTTGTTGTATTGCCCACAGTTTTCCATTGTATGCAAAAGCGATACCATTGAAGTGTGTTAGGCATTTTTGGTTCTCTGCGCCAACACCACCACCTAGTACGTGAGAAGTAGGGGCATCGGGCGAACCAGTAAGAAGAGTTCCCGATGACTTGCCTAGTAAGCAAACCATTGCTTGGTTGCGCTCCCCTTGTACGTTGATCGCGGCCGTGACTTGAGTACTTAGGTTTGGAATAGCTACTGAGTTAGGGAAGGATTCCCAATTCAAAGGACCAGGTTCAGATGGCCACATTTTATTATTCTCATCCACAAGGACAAGTCTGTTGTCCCAAACAAAGGCAGATATAATTCCCTCTGGAACATAGCCTGTTGTATAGGAGGCTTCCTCACCTAGTGCAGAGTCGGGAGCACTATCTACATACTGTGTAGTTCCAATAGGAATCCGCGCAAGGAAAAACTGCTGTACTGTGCGAGCCGTATCTAGTGCCGTTTGTACTTCTTCTTCTGCCTCGTAGTCATTAATAGGGACACCGGCGGTACGGAATATTTCTATTGCCGCTATCGTTTCGTGAGTAGAGTCCGGGAAGCCTACATCTGTAATAGCCGCGCCCGGTAGTCTATTCAAGGTAGCGCCATCCTTCAGTGCCAAAGCACGGGAGGTAGAGCCGTAGTCATCTATGGTATCCGGAGTTGCGTCGTTGAAGTCTGCAGGTTGGAACTTATAGTAATGCCGCATATTGGCATACTGGTCAGAGCCTACTCTTCCTAGTAGGTAGTCGTAATTGGTTCCTAGAGTAGGGTCGGGTCCCTTGTCTGTAGTCCACATTCTAAATTCGCCCACGTGAACTTCCGTGTCCTTCTGATCTCTAGCGGTTGAAGCAAGGGAAGAGCCCCAGTTGCCCAAGTGGATATAGCCGGTACTCTGATCATTTATACGTCCGTAGGCTGTATCTCCCCCTCCTATGCTACCTGTAAATATTTGGTTGCCGTTTACTACTAAGCCCTCGAGAGTAATAGTACGCACGTCTCCGCCCTCACTACTAGTTCCCAATCTTAGTAAAGTCGAAATCCAATTAAACTCATCCCAATCATTAACGAAAGGCAGAGATTCTCTAGATACAGTATTATCCGAGGCCTCATCTCTCCATAGCCTATTCATAATACGCCACCTTCCCTCGTGTCCTAGACTTGCTCTTGAGTCCTCAGTTCCTACTGCTATTACTAGGGAGCCGTTGCCTATATCCGATAGATATATTTTTCCCGATACCTTATCCAGTGAGCCTGGTCCTGATACTACATGTCCTATGGAGCAAAGGGCAGAGACTTTCGGGTCGAGAATATACCCGGCATGGTTCTGAGGTTGTCTATAATAGTTACTATAGGTGTAATCATTACTTCCTATTTTAAATACAAAAGAAACACCAAGCTGTCCTGGTGTAACGTAGGCCTCAGCGGTTCTCGAAGTTGCCTCATCGTCCGACGTCTGAGGAAATAAATCGAATAGAAGTTTATGGTTAAGCTTTCCTACTTCGGGGTCTGCGATGCAACCGAACCTGTCTTCACCGTATGAGGTAAAGTCTCCTAAACTCTTGGCTGTAGTCCATACCCTAAAGGCGTAACAATTCGCACTACCGGATTTGCCCCACTCTCTAATTTGTCCCATGCCGCTTCCTCCAGCAAGCCAACCTTTAGTGCTTACAAGTCCGAGTGCGCCGCTAGAGGTTATACGTGCCGCAGGTGCTCCTACTCTTGGAATCTGTCCTACCCCAAAACCCGTAGCAGTCCTACCTACATTTCCAGAAAACAAGTCATCGGTATGTGTTATGCCACCACTAGCACTAGCAGAAGTAAGAGTTACCCACTGAGAGTTTAGTTCAGTTGACCCGTCGTCATAGCCATACATCCCATACTTATTACAGTGAACAGTTAGTTTATCTCCGGACTTAATAAATACTAGATTATAGTTCTTACCTTCTTCCCAGTACCCTGCGTCGTTAGTAAATCTACCTATGTTCATGTACCTACTAAAGTTCGTGGTCCCAACGAAGCCCCACATACCGTCGCCCGTATCTGAAAGCTTGTCTCTTGTTGCCGCGTAAACTACTAGTCTACCCCCCGAACCTCCGTATTCGCCGTGGTCTATGTAGGCGCAAAAGTCGGGTAATCTATATCTATCCTTATTAGAGGACTGTGGCCAGTAGTTTCCATTCGGACCTATGCCGGCAATGGCAGTGAAGTTTGTCGCCCAAGACTTGGAGTACTTAAATGCAACTTGCATTGTCCAATTCTCTTTGCTCTCAAAAGCTACGGCATTACTAGAGGAGCGCCACCCGCCTCCGTCGTGCATATTGGCTCCCCTATGCCAAATGAGTTCTTTCCAATCCGTAGTCTCAGTAGACTCTCCGGATCGTGCGTAGAGTTCTAGAGGCCAACTTGTCCCGGCCGCTAAGGTTCCAGCCGCGACCTCAGTTACATTTCCAAAGTCTTTCTCGTCCTTACGAGTTACAAGGTAGGTGTCCCCCAAGGAAGATAGGGACGGGTCAGCAGGAGTACCAAGTAAGACACGAGCAGATTCGCTTGTCTTCAGTGGGTCTAGTCTTAGAGTAGGGCCTGCCGTACCTAAGTCAGAAATGTAGCGGTACCCATAACTATACGCACCACTAAGTGCGCCTCCTCCCTCCGACCTTTGTGTGATTAGTCTGCTTGGCTTAGGAACACCCAGTGTTCTAGCGTTTGATTTTTCTCTATTAAGGACGTGAACAGTTCCTTCCGATTCAAGGAAGGTGAGATGGCCAAGGCGGGAGCTAGTTACATCGTGACTAATCTGGCGCGTAAGTTTAGAGTTATAGTTTATTGGGCCACTAGCCGATAAAACAACTCCTGCCTCAACCGAGTGGAAAGGCGCATCTGTTAGTCCGCCTTGCGAATACGTAGGGTCTACACTCTCCCCAGTAAAATGCGACATAGGTTCTGCCGTTCTATTCTTCGGTGACTTGTCTACTAGTAGAGATGAGGTCAAGTCAAAAGCAAACTCAGCAAGCGAGTCGCCGGCATCTGCTTGGTAGTATGAAGGGTAGAAAGCTACCTTGGTAAGGCTTCCCTTGAATCTTTTGGTAGAGCCGGAACCCGACTCGGAACCTATAAAGAAGTTAGGAATATTGTTGTAATCTAGGAAAGGCATGTAGTTATCCCCGTCCGTATTCTCTCCTTCCTGTGGTGTGCCTGCTATTACACAACGTACATATAGATTATTTGAATCCCGACCACAGAAAATCTTAAACGCATAGGTTGCGTTCGTAGCTGTAAATTGGGCAGACGCCGTCGTAGCAGACTTGCCGTTCATAGTAAACTGAACCTTACCGTTAGTAAGGATAGTTAGTTTGCAAAGATCGCCGTAGTCAATTAGTACAGTGTCTCGAAGCGTAGTTTCAATTGCCCTTGTTCCCTCTACCTGGAAGCCGAACTTCCCTGTATTAGGGTTGTTTACATAGGTTTCAAAGTAGTAGTCTAAATCCGGAGTGTGT
>Ga0098060_1000395_pt1 | contig 20243 bp, 23 predicted proteins | sample 21_taG_FD_77063 | JGI IMG/M metagenome (GOLD analysis project Ga0098060, IMG submission 77063) | Marine viral communities from the Subarctic Pacific Ocean - 21_ETSP_OMZ_AT15319 metaG | ecosystem: Environmental > Aquatic > Marine > Oceanic | place: Pacific Ocean | collected 2015-01-19 | reverse complement strand
ATAAAGCTAAAAGAGATGAGGCTGTTAAGGCTGAGAAAGCAAGCAGGTTAGTCAACAGAGGTAAGCGTATTGAGGCAATCGAAGAAGATCCAACTAAAGATATTGCCAAAGCAGATGTTGCGACGCTGACACCTGATCAAATAGAAAGAGGTAAGATCACTGAAGGTACAGGTGATGCAGGTCTTGTTGATGAAGCAAAGCTTACCACATCAGATGAAGCTGATACTGCTGATATTGTAACAGAACAAGAGGCTGCAACTGTTACTGCTGATTTAGCTGAAGCAGATGTGCAAGCTACTATTGATAAACTTAAAGCTGCAACAGGTAAGCCTAGTGATGAAGCTGTAGCTGAAGCTGCTACGATGGATGCAGAAACATTAGCATCATTAGGTCTAGATGCAGCGCAGATAGAAAAAGCTGTACAAGTAATATCGCCAGATGAACGTGTGATGGGTGAGGGTGAAAAGATACCTGGCTCTGCTGTATCAATGGACAGGCTAGAATCACAAGCCCTAAACTTTGAAGCTGCTACTGGTGTACCATCTACTGAGGCTACAGTACAAGGGCAACTAACACAGCTTCTCTCTCAGTTTGAGGATGGTGCAACACCTCCTTGGGCTGCAGGAGCTATGAGATCAGCTACAGCTACACTAGCTGCTAGAGGGTTAGCCGCATCAAGCATGGCAGGTCAAGCTATTGTACAAGCTGCTATGGAATCTGCACTACCTATTGCACAGGCTGACGCATCAGTAAGAGCACAGTTTGAAGCGCAGAACTTATCTAACAGACAGCAAGTAGCTATGTTTGGTGCAGAGCAACGTGCTAAGTTCTTGGGTGTTGAGTTTGATCAAGAGTTCCAAACACGAGTAGCCAATGCTGCCAAGGTATCTGACATAGCTAACATAAACTTTAGTTCTAAAGTACAGATAGCACTAGAGAATGCTGGTCTTACTAACTCTGTAGACTTAGGTAACTTAGACGCTAAGAGTGCTAAAGTATTAGCTGACGCTGCTGCCATGACACAAGTAGACATCAGCACCTTGAGTAATCAACAGCAAGCGGCTGTACAGAAAGCAGAAGCATTCTTACAGATAGACGCTAAGAACTTAGACAATGATCAACAGACTGCTCTGTTTAAAGCACAGAGTGTTGTACAATCTATCTTGACAGACCAAGCTGCTACCAACGCTGCTGAACAATTCAACGCTACAAGTGAGAACCAAGTAGATCAGTTCTACGCATCTATAAACGCTACCATAGACCAGTTTAATTCCACACAAACAAACACTCTTAACATGTTTGAGACGGAGCAAGCTAACGCTGTTGCTATGTTTAATGCAGACTTAGAGTCTAATCGTGAAGAGTTCAACACAACTAATGCTTTGATCATTGAGCAAGCTAATACAAAGTTTGAACAAGATATAGCAATGGCAGAAACTGCTGCTACGAACGCTGCTAACATTGAGGAGGCAAGGGCATCTAATGATATGTCAATGGCTGCGTACAATGCACAGGTACAGAAGGAGCGTGATCAGGCAAGCTTTGCATTCCAGACAGCAAACAATAACGCAGATAGAGCTACTACATTAGCTGTAGAAACTATGCGACAAGAGTCCTCTGCAGATCAAGCTGCTGCTAGTAAGTCTGCTGCATTTGCAGGTGCGGTAGGATCTATTGTAGCTGCTGTAGTAGGAGGGTAAAAGTGATATACAAATACAACTACGATCCTAGAAGTGTTTTACTTCAACCAAGACCTACAACAGGTATTATGAGTAATGATGTAGCGCAGTATCAAGAAGTAGATTGGGCAACAAAAACTATAGATCTTATGACTGATTTTACTGACACACCTAGGAAAACAAAAGAAACACTTACGGCAAATGCTGTACAACAAAAAGATATGTATCAAGAAACTATAAACAGGGTTATGGAAAATCTTGGTTTGGCTATAGGTAATGCAAAGAAAAAGCTAGACAAGTCTTTTGAAGAGAAGCCTATGCCTGAAGTAGGTGGTTTTACAGAAGAAGGTCTTGAGCAAGAAGTAGAAAAGTTTGTTGCCCCAACGACAACAGATAAGCAAACAGAGGAGGTACTTACAGATGCAGAGGATACTGATACTGCTAGTAGTGCTATTGATGATTCTGGGAAAGCCCAAGACAATCAGCCTAACTTAGATGATGTACCTACAGGTGGGTTAATGGGTAAACCTCCTAGCAAGGACTTATCTGACTTAGAACCTTTAGGTGAAGGTGAGCCTATTATAAACGCTTACTTTAATACTAGTATAACAGGGCTTGATGGTAATTTTTCTCAGGTAGCTCTTGAGAAAGCATTAGATGATTCTGTAACAAATCCATATAAACAATCCTTACTAAAAGGTACTATGGATATAGAAGTAGGTGATGAAGGGCCAGTTGAAGAAGTTAGATATACAGAAGAAAACATAAATAGTCGTAGTACTGCTAGATTTGCAGTTGGTGATAATTTTGAGGGTAGAGAACTAACGGCAAATGACCAAATGGTAGGTAAGTTTAAAGATCCTTGGCGTAGAAGAATGATTCGTGATGGAGTTATGGCAGAGGATGGTAATCTAATAAACTACTCAGGTACAAACGTTTTTAACTCTGTATACGCCAACAGAAATGGTAATGGAAACTACGCTTCAGGTGATGGCGATACATACAGAGGAAGAGGTTTAATACAAATAACTGGAAAAGCAACTTATCAAGCTGTTGATAATGTACTTGAGTCAAAAGGTATTGATATTGATTTAGTAAACAACCCAGAATTAGCTCTTGATGATAAGTATGCTTTACCTGTTGCTTTAGCTTATCTTGAACATGTAGGTTTAAATAATAATTCTGCAGAAAATAGCTCTGCTAAAGAACTTAACAATCTTATAAATACAGGAGCCTCTCCTGAAGTTGCTGAAGAAAGATGGGGTGCTGTTGTTAATGCTCTTGAAAACGCAGGAGAGCAAGATAAAGCAGAAGAGATGCAGTTAAGAAATGAGTATGCTGCACAAAGAATATCAGGTACTACAGTAGACGGTGTTATAGGTCCAAATAGTAGAAGATCTATGCGTGCATGGCTAACTGAAAATAATGTTACTGTACCTGAAAATGCTACCGATATGCAATTAGTAGTGCTAGTTAATAGGAATAACTAATGTTTGGATTACCACTAGAACTAATCACCATGCTTTTCTCCACTGTACTAGGTGGAGTAATGTCTATATGGGGTCAATCAATAAAGTCTAAGCAAGCACAGAATGACATGCTCATGGAACGTGCTAACTTTAGGAAGTCTGCAGTTAAGGATGCTCGTGACGCAGGTAAGAATGATTCACACTTTGCGTGGACACGTAGGCTTATAGCTTTATCTGCTGTGTTCTCTATTATTGTATTGCCAAAGCTAGTCGCAGTATGGTATCCTGAAGTAAGTGTGTACGTAGGATATACTGAAGCAACTGGTGGTTTTATGAACTGGTTGTTTGGACCAGACGAAGCTATACAGTGGAAGATGGCACAAGGCTTTGTAATCACACCACTAGACACACACATTGTATCAGCCATAGTAGGACTATACTTTGGCGCTGGATTTACTAAATAAGGTATAAATAAAATGGTAACACCTGTAGCTTTTCTATCTGCACCTATACCAGGGCAGTCTCTTACAAACACACCAGGAAACTATCCTTTTGAGAAGCCACCTGAGATGGTGACTAAAGAAGAGGTAGCTAAGTACTACATTGATAAACTGTCTGATCAAGAAGTTATGGATGATTTATCTGTAGTGTTTAATGCAGGTATGTCTGTATCCTCTTTTGTTAAGACACTTATGAGTAGTGGCTTTATGTTTGGCAAGCATACCGTACAAGCTGGTATGTTGGCTGCACCTGTCGTACACGCTTACGTAAAAGCGGCAATGTCTACCTACGGTATCGAAGCTAAAGATGAGCCATTTGATCCAAAGGAAGAGATGGACAAGCGTGAAAAGGCACGAACACTTAAGGCATTAGAGTTGGCTCTTATAGAAGCTGATGATGCAGATGATGCAGGTGCAACTCTACTAGAGGAGATGCAACAAGCTGCAGATGATGAAGCTACAGTACAAGAAAAAGAAACAATAGAGACTACACCTGCTGAAAGCAGTAAGGGTCTTATGGCTAAAGAGGTGTAACTATGGGTTTTGATTGGATGGCATTTGCCACTAGCTTTTTAGAAGAAGAAGCTAAAGACATTAGAGAAAACAAAGCCGAAGCTAAAGAGTACTTTGAAGAGCAAAAAGATTTAGCTAGAGACAATATGCTAACGCTATCTAAGCGTAACGCTGTAGTCAGTCAAGCTAAAGGTTTGTCAAAAATGTTGAGCGATGCTGGTGCTTCTAAAGATCAAATACAAGCTGCTATAGCTAGTGGCCCTGATGGGTTAACTAGATTTGCTAACTCAGTAGTTAAAGCTAAAGAGGTATACGGTGATACACTAAGTGCAGCAGACTTTGACACTATCATAGCATTACCAGAAAACTTCCAAGCACTAGACATGCCTATAGATAAATACATAGAGTCTACATTTGGTACGTACTCTCCTACTATAGGACCGTCTGAAGATGAAACAAAGTATAACTGGTGGGAAACAGCACTAGGTAGCAATGCTATGGATCGCTCTCGTGCTAAGTTAGATCGTGATGTTATTTACGAGGGTATGACTGCAGCAGATATAAATGAGTTAGCTAGACAAGCGGATTATAAAACACTTATACCATCTACCTTTGCGGCTATAACAGACATAAGAAGATTTGGTGCTGCTGAAAGTTTAGGTATAAGATCTACTATAGAGGACGCTATAAATACCTTAAACACTCCAGGCTCTAGATATAATTCTTCTATTGCAATTATTGAAAAGTTTTCAGGTAGGTCTAGTGGTGTACTGCAACCTGAAGAAGAAGAGTCTCTGCTTGCTGCACAAACCTACGTAAAAGATCAGAACGAGAGAGCTTTAAGACCTCTGTTTGATGAGACATTGGCTTTGTATGGAACACAAGCTTACACTGGGCTAAAAGATTTGATGCAAATGCATATGGGTACAGAGTACCTAGACAGTCTGAAGTCTGTGTATGGACCTGCTGTATCTGAAATAACTGGAGGAGGTAACAATACTCCAAAAGCAGGAGATAATGAAGGTAAGGTTGAAGCTTTGTCAGATAATGAAGTTAAACTATCTCACCCTAATTTTATGAAAGACGATAAAGGTGATGCTATTGCGTTTACTTTTCAGATGGACGTAGATGGATTGCCTGTGTCTGCAACTGCATCAACTGGTGAAGAGGTAGCTAGTAACGATGTTATGGAATTATACAGTGATATGACAAGCTTTGTAGCACCAGGTGTAATAAAAAGACCAGAGGATCTAGAGGTTACTGCTCAAGAGAAAAACTTAGACTTTGATCCTTTATCTATCACAAGAGAGCAGTTTGAAGAGTTAAGTAGACAGGAAAGAAAAAACTTAGGTTTACCTGAACGTAACTTTGGTGGTGGCTTTATGAAGTTTGGCACTGAAGAAGGTATGAATATGGTAGATTTAAAACGGAATGCAGACCCTGATGCGTTCTACAAAATAAACATAGCACCTTTAGGTAACTTTAAAATAAAAGGTGAGAACCTTAAGTATGTACCTGACCAAAACCTATCTGCTGAACAAGGTGGTGTAGAGGTATATGAATTTGATGTAGATGAAAAGATACCTCGTAGAACTATGAGTGCTAGTAGATTAAAGAAACTGTACGGTAAAGAGCCTAAAGAAGCTGTCACTGTAGAAACAGGCGGTAAGCCTGAAGGTTTAATGTCCTCACCTAGACCAAAGCCAAGACCAGAAGTAGATGGACAAGACATGGCTACAGATATATATAACGAACTAGTCGATGAGTTTCCTGAGATGGAACTACTTAAAGGCGAAGACGGTAAAGAGATAATACGAGATTGGTTTATGCAGAATGATGTACCTATAAATGAACAACTAATAACAAAAATACAAAGTAAGATAAGTTCATAAGATATAGAAAGTTTAAATAATGAGTAGTACTTTACAGGACTTGCGTAGTAAGTATGGCGTTGGTAAGTCACAGACTGATCTGCAAACTGATAACTTGTTAGATATAAAAGATGATGATAATGAACCTAAAAGCCTAGCTTCTTTTAGAAGTAAATACTCTGTTAGCAAACGACAGGAACAGGAAGACACTGTTGTTGACATGGGTAAGAAGCTTAAGAAGAAAGACTTACTTAAGGCTGGCAACATAGAAAAGATACGTAGCTACATGATAGCACGTAAAGGTGTGGATGCTGGTAGGATAGATGATGATGAGCTTGTTGAAAAGTTTGTAGATCATATGCGTAGTTTTAACACCAACTTAATATCTACAGGAGGTGAGGTACGCTTTGTATCTAATGCCAGTGAGGGTGATAAAGTTGCCGCTAAAGAAGCTTATCAATTATATGATCAACTAGGTAATGTATTTGTTAACGATGGATTCTTTGGTGCAGTAGATGGTGTGTTTGATTACATCAAAGCTGCAGCCAGTGATCCTTCAAACTACATAGGTATACTTACAGGTGGCTTGAGTAAAGCTGGTGCTATGGGTATATCCGCAAGTGGTAAAGCCCTAGTTAAACGTGCTGCTGTTGAAGCTGGTAAGAAAGCAGTTAAAGATGGGGTTACAGGGCGAGCTGCAATTCGTATAGGTAATGAAGCTGCAGAGAGTGCGGCCCAACGCCTAGCTGCTCGTGGTGTACGGACACCTGCTTCTAAAGAGTTTAGGAATCGTATAGCTAAACAAGCTAGAGATGACTTTTTGATTAACGAAAAGAAAAAAGCCCAAAGACAGTTTATAGTAGGCCGTGAGAAAGCTGCTAGTAGAAAAGCTTTGATGGGTACTGCTGGTATTGACGGTACTTTAGCTATGCTTAATGATTACCAGATACAAAATGTTATGATAGATGTAGGTGCACAAGAAGAGTACAGTGCATTACAGACAGGGTTTAGTTCTTTGTTAGGTGCAGTAGGCGCTGGTGGTCAACTTCTAGGTGGTAGGGCTAAAGGTTCAAGTGGTTTAAGCAATATATCTGAGCAGTTAAAAGCATCACGAAGATCAGCTAAGACAGAACAAGAATTACAAAAAGAGTTACTACTTGCTATACCTGATTCTGCTGTAAAGAAGATGGCTAAACAAATGAATAAGACTTTAGATAACTGGGATGCTAAAGTAAAACGTGGTAAAGATTTAAACCAGACATCTATGCTACCGTCTGAACTAATAAGAGATATTATGATAGGTGCAGATGGCAAAGGTGGTATCGCTAAAGTATTTGCTGATGAAGGTATGCCACTCAGTAATAAGCTTTTGATAACAGACGTTATGACAAGCGCAGTTAAGCAGCTACCAGAAGATCAATTACAAGAGATAGCAAAACGTATGCAGCCAATGGTAGGTTATACACTAGGTGATATGACTACTATATAGCAAAGCATAGGTGATCTTATAGCTGCTAACGTAAGTGAAGGTATGACTTATGGTGGTATAATGTCTCAAGCTAAACGTACTATAGAAGCTGGACTAGCTAATGGTACTCGTGTTATGGACAACCTGGTGCGTAACCCACAAGCTAAAGAAGCCATAGAAGAAGAGCAAGCAAAGTTGATAGGTAAGAATCCTATGCAGCTAGGTGCTTACTCACAGTCTGTATGGCGTAGGTTGCTAGTGTCTTCACCTGCCACAACAGCGATTAACATTGCTGGTTTTGGACAGTTCTATGCAGGTCAAACTATGGCTGATCTGTTTGCAGGTACAGCATCCTTTACATATGGATTGGCGCTGGGCGGTAACTTAACTAATCGTGGGCGTGAAGCTTTACGTATAGCTAGTGTGTACAAGAATATACAAGCACAAAAGATTCGTAACTTGATGGACCCATATACTACACATGATGCTTACATGTCATTCTTAGATGAGCACAAAGACATCAGTAAAGTTTTGTTTGAAAGTATTACAGGTGGTGTTGAAAGATCAGGTGTTAAGTACGGCATTGATCCTAATGCTCCTTGGTTTAAGCAGATAGAAGGTACGACTAATGCTATGGGTAGACTTACAGGTGTACGCATACAAGATACGTTTACCAAGTCACAGATGTTTATGACTGAGCTAGACAAGTTCGCTAGGATTAAGAAAGACAAGACACTAAAAGAGATACTAGAGCAAGGTGACTTAGACTTACTAGATGATAGTGTAGTAGGTAGCGCATTAGACACAACTCTTAAATCTGTATACTCAAAGAACTACACAACAGATGATCAGCTTCTAAGGCAAGCTGCTAAACTAACTGAGAGTATATCTAACATACCTTTGATTGGTACTATCTTGCCTTTCGGTAGATTCTTTAACAACGTCATAGCTACATCTTACCAGTGGAGTATAGGTGGTGCTGCTCCTGTAATGTCTGCAATATACAACAAACAGAGTCGTAATATAGAAACTGTGGAAGCTGCTGCACGTAGCTTGGTTGGTGCAACTACTATAGGACTAGCTATCAACTACGATGAAGAGCGTAGGGCTAAAGGTCTAGGTACATTTGAAGTAGAGGGTGGAGGTGGCACTATCATAGATGCTAAGAACACCTATCCATTCTCATTGTTCTTGGTAGCTGGACGTATAGGTAACTTGAAGAGACGTGGAGAAGATATACCACCAGAGCTATCTAAAGAATTAGGAGAGCAGTTAGCTGTAGGACAGCTTGCATCAGACATAGAGTTTGGTAATGACATTACAAAGATAATGAGTGCTTTGTTAAATCAAGATGTAGCAGCAAGTAAATCAAGCTTTGACTTCTTAGCTAGAGCCACAGGTAATTACTTAGCTGGTTTCACACGCCCTCTTGATGCAGCAAATAAACTCACAGGATATATCATGGATACTGATGTAGCTAAAGATGTCAGACAAGCTAAGTCATCTGGTCAACTGTTAACACAGTCTGCTACAAAATACTTTGACAATATATTTGAGATATTCAGTGAGGAAGTAGAGGGTGTTACTGGTGAACAGTTAGCTGTAGCTACTCGTGAAGGTAAGATACAAGATGCTAACCCAATGGCTAAACTATTTGGTGTAACTGTATTGCCTGGACGTACAGCAACAGAGAGAGTTTACTCTATGGCAAACATGCAATCGTGGACAGCCAACGAAAGATCACAGATAGCAGAGTATGATAAAGTGTTCAATCAAACTGTAGCACCTATGTTAGAAAACGCTACAGCTAGACTCCTTAAAACACCTGCATTCTTAGAGGGTGACTTAGAAGCTAGGCGTAGGCTAGTTAAGAATACACTTAGGTTAGTTAAGAAAGATGTAAGAGAGTACTTGAATGATAGAGCACCAGCGGAGACAAGGCTAAGTGCGGCAAGGAGTAAAGCATCCAAGGCAGGTAACAAAGAGTTACGCAGTAAAGCATTGAAGTTTATGAAAAATAAATATAACTTTGAAGGTAGTGTAAGAGATATGACATACCCAGAGTTACAACTCTTCACAGACTACATCGATTACATTGAAGATTACTACAAGCTATAACAAACAGGGCCGCATTAGCGGCCTTATTTTTTTACACCATTAAGTCTGGAGCTACGATTGGCCCACATCTGTACTGCTATCAGATGCTTTATAGCTTCTCTTGTTTCGGAAGTGTGGTAAAGATTATCAGTTATAAACTTATCTAAGACCTCTACCTTTTGTTGTATACCTTGTTCAAAATGATCTTTCCTCCTAGACACAAAGTCTTTCGCTTCTTTTTCTAGGCTCATAGATCGCCCTTTCTATTTAGATAATCTATTGCTAATTTTAATTTAGATATGCTGTCTTTAAACTTACCTAGTCCTTGATTGCAGTTAGCACAAAGATAACCTCTAAACGAACGCTTTGTATGATCATGATCTAAATGTAAATGCTGATTAAATACACCACAAAGTTCACAACAACTATCTTCTGGTGGGGTATGTTCTAGTCTTAATAAAGATACATCCTTATTCTGCTTTTTAATACAAGCCTTACAAGTATGGCTTCTTCCTTTTTCATTATTCTTTTTGTAATAAGGTACATGAAAATCTTGTAAGTCTTTTGTCTCATGGCATTTGTTACAAGTTCTAGTATTGTTAGAAGAAGGTTTCAGATTAACTGTATCCTTATTGAATAAGTCTAACTGCATTAAACTTCTACTGGTATCTCAGTACAGTATGCTGAAACTGTAGACTCAGGTGTAGGTCTAGCACTCATAAGCTCACTCCTTATATATGAAGCACCTTGTTTGCATAGGTTCATTGTAGGATAGATGTGATTAATTGCTTGTACCTGGGTATAGCCAGGAGCAACAGACATTATGAGTACTAGAACATACATTACTCTGTGCTTTCTACTGATTCTGTAGTGTCAACATTATCTGAGGTATTATTATATTGCTCAAACAATTCTAGCCCTACAATTAAAGCTATTAAGATTCCAAACGCTTGCATATTATTTCCTTTCTAATACAAGTTTACAATAGCACAGTATTTAAACTATGTCTACCATTTCGCACACGTCACCAGAGCAAGCCATTGTTTGCATGGCAACAGTGTTATCTTCTTGTTCATACTCACTAAGCTTTGACCAGTCAATACTTTTTGGCATTATAGCTGAAAGTTTTTTGTAGTCATCCTTTGTACAGTCTTGATAGGGCGCTTGCTGATAAGTATGATCAGAGTGTGGCAGAAAAGACACACCACTCATTTCATCAAAGTGTTTGTAAACAAATGCACCTACTTCCATCCACTCATCAGAACGAACTGTCACTGTTACAGAAGGTTTATGCTCACACCAGTGTCTTTGATAAGTTAACCATGTCTCCAGTTGCTCAATGGCTGACAAGTCGTTACGAGTTACAGCTTTATTGGGTGACTTCTGTGGGAAGCTAAACACTGTAGTAGTATCAGGCTTCATCACACAAGGTGCATTAGGTATGCGCTGATCCTTCATCATTTGTGTAAGTGGATCTTTGTTGTCACCTCTCACAGTCCTGATATAATGAAGTGCATGTCTAGCGTGTATACCAGATGCAGAGTCAACAAGTTGTGATACCGTACCGCTAGGTTTTACACAGGTAATTGCTGCTGACTGTGGAATGCCAAGGCGGTCAGCCCAATCAGCATTAGTATGAACAGCAGTTTCTCGTAAATGTTCAAGTGTCTTCTCCAATCCTTTGTTTGCAGATGTCATAAGAGGGTTATCCATTATACCTGTAAGGCTTACTCCTAAGAGTCTCTCTTCTTCTGTGTTGGTTGTCCAGACTTTTCTGAGGTATGGGAACTTTGTGTACGTGCTTTGGATCGTGCCAAGTATTGTGGCGAGTCTGACTTTTCTATCCAAGTCATCCACCGTGTCCGTGGCTCGTACCACAACTTCTGTAAGATTGCAGAACTGGTATGGGCGTAAGATAATCTCACTACAAGGATTAGTTCCGAACTCAAAGTTAGGATCACGTCTGCCAAACTTTGCAGCTTGTTTCTTAGATGCTTCACGATTGAATACTCCTCTCTCACCTGATTTACTTTCTACTAGAGATAGCCACTCACGCATGAATGTTTCTGAGTCAGGCTTCTCTGTATAAGATACACTGTTGTTAGCTAAAGCACGATGTCCTGCATTGTCGTACCACTGTCCTGACTTAGCGTAACGCATACGATCATCACTGAGGTTAGACAAACTAATCATGGCGCTACGTCTAACACCACCAACTACAACTATCTGACCAATGAAACACATTAGGTCATGGCATTCTAAGCTAGATAGTCTACGCCCTTGAGCATCCTTGAATGTCTTAACTGCAAAGTTGAATAGCTCAATCAAAGGCGCTGGGCCACTAGCTCTACCACCAAATGTTTTTAGCCTTGCACCTGCAGGGCGAACTCTGCTAACATCCCACTGTGGAATTTCACCTGCCCATAAGAGAGCTAACACTTGTCTAAACGCCTTAGCCCAGCCCTCCTTGCTGTCCTTTACCACAACGGTAGTATCACTATCGAACAATTCAGGTACTTCGGGAAGCTTGCTAATGAACTGTCTCTCGACACTGAAACCAACACCAGTACCACAGAGGAGGATGTACATAGCCTCATCGAAGGACTTTGGGTCATCTACAGGTAGATAGCTACAGTTATACCCTGCAGTATTGTCTCTCTCAAGTGCTGCACCTGCAGTCATCATAGCTCTCATGCTAGGCATGATCTCTAAGTTAAGTATAGCAAACATTATTTCATCTTTAGTATCTGCATCTACTTTAGTTCCTACAACGTTTTCTATGTAGCGATCCACTGTCTCAGACCAAGACTCTCTACCTTTACCATCTACATACTTAGCGTATCGTGATTTGTGTATAAAACTTTGGTAATCTGTTGGTAAGTAATTATTCATTTCTTTTGTTTCACCTCTAATCTTGTAATCTTTGCACCATCAATGTCATAAACTATGTACTGGAATAATTCTTTTATTGTATCCTCATACATATCTTCTGAGACAGGAAGTATATTCTCTTCCTCATCTATATCTAACAACAGCTTTACATCAAACTTCATGCTGCCTTTTCCAATAAATCATTCAAGTCAGGCTTCTTATAGTTTGGACCTTTCATAACCTTACCGTCTTCACGTATGATAGGCTTGCCGTTGCTGTCTAGCTTAGACATGTTACTATCGTGTACTCGTGCAAACGCTTCCATAAATACATCTTCACCGTAATGCTCTAGCCCACTGTCTAACAAACGGCTTACCTGGCTTTGCTGTTCTACTACAGATTTACGTTCTTCATTCTGCATAAGCATACCTATATGTTCTGTTGCTGTAAGAGCTAATCCAGTAGAGACATACAGTAGATCACACAATTCTTTAAGATGTTCTACCGTACCATACGTTTCCGCTTTCAACTCCTTCATCTCTTCATCAATAAGCTTAACCCAAAGTCGTGGGTCTAGTGATCCATTGAATGCTACAATAAAGTTACCTACCTTTTCGTGTGGTCTAGGCGGAGTGAATGCATCTATATCATCTTGTGTAATCACTTATGCTTCTCCTTATAACTATCTATGAGCCACCCAAGATATACTTGAGCTTTCTCTAAATCTTCTATGCCGTTCTTATATTCGTGACGCCAGACATATTTAATTACATTACCTGCCATATAAGCTGACGTTCCATCCATAGTTGTAGTCATTGCTCTTATTGCTTCGATACATTCTATGCCACCTTGATTGTAGTGTACTGGTTTATTAACTGGATCAGTCATGCATTACCCTTTGTCTTTGTCCATATGTCAAGTGTATAAACATTTCCATCTTTACTTACAACAGGTTTTTCTTTTTCTTCGTCTAACTTCATTAAATAATTTCTGTGCTCTTCAACTATGTCGTGTATCTCAGGATTGTCAGAAGCTACATCCAAGAAAGCTGACATCAAAGTAGCTATGCCTATAACTCTAGTCATAATATCTTCTGGTATCTCATTGTCTGGTGAGATTACTAGACCTACATTTATATCACCCTGCCATTCAGAAGGTACTTCATAACCAACAGGGCTTATCACTATAGCTATCTCATCATCTCTTAAATCGTGGCCCATTAGTCTTTCCTTTTTGTTTTTAATTCTATACGTTTAACTTTAATCTCTTTACCTTTTTCTTTTAACCAATCTTCTGGTATCACACGATTAGCCCACTGAAACTTATGCTGCTCACACCAGTTAAAGTATCTAGACTTTGCACCCTTATACAACTTAGCTTTAGCATTACTGAATATAAACCTTATGTCTAACTCAGGGTGCTGTCTCTGTATCTCACGATGCTTACGTCTATCTTCGCTATCAAATATACCTTTCGTCTCAATAATAATACCGTTGTCTAACACGAAGTCTGGTGTGTAGGTGCGGTAACGTAAGTCTTCCCACTCTACTTTCAGTACTTCGTATCTGACTTTCTTTTGTGTCTTACGTAAGTACGCAGCAACCTCTTTCTCTAGGCCACTGCGATACCTACCTTTAATGTGCTTCCGCATACTCAGGACTCAACAGTACGTAGTCTACCATTGGTGGTGTCTTCTTACCCTTGTATGTCTTCGATGGTAGTTCTTTTAAGTTAGGCCAACACTTGTGTCTGTATGAACAAAAGCCACACTCTGTACCTAAAATCATATTACCAGTAAGCTTACGGAAGTAACTCTCAGGTACTGCCTCAAAGCAACGCTTGAAAGGTTTGTCTTCATTGATGTACTCTACTGTCTCTTCAATCTCTTGCATAACTGTAGGCTCGTCTACGGAACTTGCATCCACATATTTAAACTCACCGTTAGCCTTATTGACTACCCACCAGCCACCAACGTCTAATCCTGCAGCTTTAGCGTAGCCAACAAGTTGAGATACATATCCGAAGCTATCGCTTTTAGCTAGGCTTTCAAGACTTACAAACTTGTTTAAGTATGACCAAGGTGAAGCAGACTTAATGTCATCTACCTTACCATCAAGCACCATATCGTACTCACCCTTAATTTTTGTGCCATCCTTTAGCTTAAGTGTTACGTTATCATTATCCTTAAACTCTACTCCAGCAGCACGAAGAAGCCCTTTGAACACTGCCTCTACAATATCTCCTATAATCATATTCATTAGGAAGTGTGGAGGTAGTGGTTTCTTATTTTCAGGATCATTCTTCTCAAACCATAGCTGACAAGTAGGACGCCCAATGTTGGACATCCTTAATCTAAACTTGTCACGAGGCCCACCACTGAACTGTTTCTTTAATGCAGCCTCAACATCAGCAGCAACTTGCTTGCGTATGTCTTCAGCCATATCTGTCTCACCCTTGAGAGCTTTGCCAAGGTATTCAAAGACAGCTAGTTCAGCAGGGTGGTTCATTAGTCTGCCTCTTCTACATTAACGAAATGCGTAACTAGTTCTGCATCATCATCAGAGATAGACTCTTTATTTTTATCAGCCCACTGATTTAAGATGTACTCGTTTTGAGTAGTGATGTATGCCAAGAAGTTATGTAGAGTCTCTTGATCCTCTGGCTGTAGTTCTACCTTACCATCATACTCTAATGTTAGAGTAACCCAAGTTTCTCCACCAGGTTTGTGACCTAGCTTAAAGTTACACTGGATAGGTAAAATATTCTTACGTGATAATGCATTAACTGCAAAGTCCAAAGACTGTATACTTGAGGTAGGTACTTCAAAGTAGAAAGGCATATCAGTAATTTCATCTACTACATTACCTGATTCATCAGTAACACCTGAAGCAGTTAGTTGACCAAAGAGAATCTTCTTACGCTTGATACTGCGAATCAGATCCTTTGTCTTATCAGGTACGCTATCCCAATCTTCGATATAACCTGATGGTCTACCAAGATTAAATGTACCTAAGTTATCTTTCAAGTCACCCTTGAGATCGTTAGACATTACTGTCTTATTCATTACCTCTTCTTTGGCATCCCACTTGGAGTATTGTTGCCTGATTGCAAAGATGCGTATGCTAGGACTAGTTGCGTAAACAACATCGTCTTCACCTCTGGTAATCTTAAATGATCCTGATGGTACAACCTCAGTCTTAATAGACTTTCCGTTAACATCAATACTACCCATGATACCAGTGTGCATGAGGTTTACTCTAGGTAAAGCAGCAGTCTTTCTTTCACCACTTTGAGTAGTTACACCTACTGCCTCTGCAAGAGACATACCTAAATCGTTCTGTATAGCTAGTTCTGTATTCATTGTTTTACTTACTTTCTTTTAAAGTTAAAGATGGTTAGTTATACTCTAAACGTCAACTGTGTCAAGCCAATTCTTTCCTATTTTAGCTTCTAATAATAAAGGCACATTCATTTCTACATCGTATGCGTCTTTTATAACACAGTTTAGATTAGCATTAATAGTCTCAACAATAGCTAAGACTTTTTTTACTTCGTCAGGATGTACATCTATCACCATAGAATCGTGTACAGTATTGACTAAGCATGATTGTAGAGGCTCAAGCAATCGCTCAAACTCTAGTAGTACGACAGGTACGATGTCACCTGTAGCAAATCCTTGGACAGGGTAGTTCTTAATCATAGTGAAGTGTGTCACACTACCATTCGCTCTCTTCTCAACATCAGGAAACGCATACTGTCTACCACTTACGTTGGTTATTTTAAAAAGTCTTACTGCTTCCTTGCCTAGCTTCTTGTGCCACTTAGCTATGCCCTGGTACTTCTCCGTAAAATGATTGTAGTATGCGGCTACAGCCTTGGGTCTACCATAACTGCTGGCTCCGAAGAGTGGGGCGAAGGTATGCTCCTTTGCTGCCTGGCGCTGTATAGGCTGTCCTGCATCACTGATAACCTTTGCAGTGTAGGAGTGCACATCAAACCCTGTATCTATCTCCTCCATAGCTGTGCTGTCCTGTGAGAGGAATGCAGCAACTCTGAACTCCAACTGAGCAAAGTCACATTCCATTATCTGTCCACCTTCCCATCGTGATATGAACACACGCTTCACTGGGAATGTACCTCCTCTTGGCATGTTTTGCATGTTGGGATTGCGTCCAGAAAATCTACCTGTACTGGTAACACTTTGGGTAAGGTTAACGTGTAAGAATCCGTTGGGCTTGGTGAATATGTCGATACCATCCACGAAGCTACTAAGGTAACTGCTAATAGCAGACAGACGCTTAAGGTCAGTAAGGAAAGCAAGAGCAGAATCCATGCACTTACTTGTAGCGGTAGCCATAAGACTTTCAAGGTTGCCCTTACTAGTACTGAATCCATTTGCACTTACCCACTTCTTGCTTGGTGGGTTGAATTGTAACCCTGCTGCTACGTTAATTTCTTTTAGCTGATAACCTCTACCGTCACATGGCTTACATTTAGTTGGTAGCTTGTAAAGTGTACCATCCTTACGCAACTTATGTACTAAGCCACGTCCATTACACTTAGGACAAGTAGATGCTTTAGTCTTTCTAATGACAGAACTGTTTTCTTCTATTACTGTTTCAAACCCTCTCTTTGTTTTAGTGTGTTCAAGCAAGTAAGCCCATTCTTTCTTATTTTTTACACGTCTACTGAATATAACTTGAGATACTTGCTCTGGGCTGTTGAGATTAATAGGTGTGTCACCCATAAGATCACGAGTCTTACGTTGTAGTCTATCCTCTATCTCAGCTTTCTCTTGTTCAAATTCTAGTCGGACTTCTTGAAGGGTATTCCTGTCCACACAGATTCCTGACATATACATTCGGGTGAGGGCTTTGCATGTGTTGAAGGTAACTTTTCTAACTTTATGTAAGGACTCTGATTCTGGCTGGGAGTAGTCTTGTTCCAAGGCAAGGTACAACTCACGAGTAATGTCGAGGTCACTCCTAAGATAAAAAAGAAGCTCTTGTAAAGGTATCTCATTGGTGTTGTATCCTTTCTTGTAATACTCTTTGAGAGTGTCTTGCTTCTGATAGTTTAGATTCCTACGTTCAGCGCAAGCTTCTAAGCTTATAGGTGCTTTCTGCCCACGTTGTAACAGGTACTCAGCTAACATCGTGTCATAGATGTCACCGTCATACTTGAAGCCAGATTCCCATAGCCACATCAAGTCATGCTGTGCATTGTGCATGATCAAGAGAGTTGTGTTATCCAGTATAATCTGAATGTTTATAGCCCTTGAGCCACCAACGTCTTGATCTTGCTTATGGTTAAGAGTGAACAGGTATGTCTCGTCAGTGTTGTCTACATTCTGCATACCTACTTGCACAAGCTCAAGTCCAGGTTCAAACGGATCAAGGATGTTCTTCTTCTCTCGTTTAGTGATTGTGTTTTCTACATCAAGTACAAGTCTCATGCTAAGTACTGGCTCCTATCACCATCTAACTCACAGTGTACAGTTCCATGCCACCCACCCTTGAGTTTGTTCTTAGCTATACAAAGATGTCGTTGGCTACTTTCGTCTTCGTCCTGTCCTTCAACTACCTTGTTCTTTGATATGAGTATCATTAGGTCTGCCTCTGCTGCCTTGCCTGTCTTGCTACCTTCAAGCATTGACTGATCAGGATGTACCAAACCCTCTGCTGCTGCGCTTAACTGAGACATCCATATGATTGCACAGTTGTGTTGCTTGGCTATGTTACGTGCATGTATCGCTGCTTCCTTAAGATAGATGTCTGACTTATCACTTGTCTTGGACGCAAACTTGTCACCCATATCAAGCACTACAATGTCAGGCTCGTATGCTTTGATGATAGCCTCAACCCATGCCATGTCTTTACCTGTGCTATCCTTGATGAATACATTCTTCTCTACTGGATCGTAACGTAACGCAGCCACCGCCATGTTAGTCTTTACTTCATCCATGCTCATACTTGTGGCGGCACTAAGGTATCTTGCACCTACACGTTCATAACTTTCTTCATTACACAGCACCATACACTTAGCACCCTGTGATGCAAACCCATCAGGTGCAGCTATTGCACTAGCGTGAAAGCTTGTCTTACCTGTGTTAGGTCTAGCACCTACAACAACCAGGTGTCCTGCGCTGATGCCCTCTGTCTTGCGTCTAAGAGTAGGTATGTTCCACTTCCATTGTGACTGTATGTCGTTAGCTTTGAGTAGTGTATCAATGCTTGTGTCATCCCACTCTACCTTAAGGTTAGGCATGAAGTCATCTTGATAGTTAGTCAATAGATTACGTAAAGGTTCTAAGCTTTCTTGAGTTCCATTAACGTAATCAAAACCAAGGTTAGCAATCTCTTCACCTACTACCTGTTGGAATAACTTAGACAGTACATCCGTAGCTATCTCATTACTGAGAGGCTTCTCTCTTGCTATCTTTGTAAACAACTCACGGTACACTTGCTTGTTAGCTGTAGTCATACTCCTGTTGTTAGCCTCAAACAAAGCCTCTAACTCAGTAGGCGTAAGGCTCTTGTCGTAGGTAGTCATAGCGTAGTCTAGAGTGTGCTTAATCTTACGTGCATCTTTACTGAATATCTTATCAGGGCAACGTATGCCCTTGTGATTATCGTAGAACTCTTTGTCCAGCATAGTGTGGATCAGTGCCAGTTCCATCATGTGTGTCTCCTCTCTCAATCAAAACTTGTATCTTTGTTATATATCCTAGCTAATTCTTCATCAAAGGCTTTGTCTGATGCGTACCTCTTACATGCCTCTAGCACTTCATCTACTGTCAAGTCAACGTAGACTTTACCTAGAGGTACACGTTCATCTATTATTGCTGTCTTCTTCATAGCTTATTACTCTTCCTGTATTCCATCTATCAGCCTCTAACTGTGCTTCTTCTCTAGTATTAAAAACTATAGGTGGGTCATCAAGTGTGAACATACTTTTACCTGTAGCATGAAAATACTCACCAGTATCTATCTCTATCTCTACTATGTATTTCATATCATCCCCTAAACCTTTTGTTGTACAATATTGTTCAGACATAACTCTTCCTATACTTTTGAGGAAATCCTTCTTTGTTCCATCCTTTACTAACTTGTTCTGCTGCCCACGAGTAGTTCACATTCCAGTGCCTCGCTGCATCAGCTATACTCTTGAAGTCTTTGCCATGTAACCGACAGGCTCTACCATTCTGCTGCTGCGTTGGCTCTACCTTGATACGGATATGGCATGGTACATTCTTTGGTTGCATTACTTGTCTCCTATATTCTTGGGTGCGTATACTGCACCGTTGTACTGGCTACCTGTTTTGTTATCTACTCCAAAGTTAAAGTATGCTAGTACTAATAGCATTGCCATTATCCAGTAGAAGGTAACCTTTACCCACTTAATAAATGCTTCGTGTGTTATCTTTGCTTCTAACTCTGCTTCTTCTCTTGGTGTCATTAAACTATCTCCTCTAGTTTTTTAATGTCTGCTTCTACTTTATATTTAATATCATCATAGAGTCTCAACGCTATAGTCTCTAACCCTGTGCAAGCCTCTATCTCTCTCTTGTACTCTAATGTTTTATGTGCAGCATCTGGGTCTAATGCTACTATAACTTTGTAAAAATTATCTAAGTGTTGCATATTAGACACACTAAATGATGTACCTAGTATAGCTAGACCTGTTAAGCCTGGGAATAGTTTAGCTGCTACAGTCGCACTGATAACATCTTCTACTATCATTACGACACCACTGGGTTTACCTACGACACGAGT
>Ga0098060_1000389_pt1 | contig 20567 bp, 7 predicted proteins | sample 21_taG_FD_77063 | JGI IMG/M metagenome (GOLD analysis project Ga0098060, IMG submission 77063) | Marine viral communities from the Subarctic Pacific Ocean - 21_ETSP_OMZ_AT15319 metaG | ecosystem: Environmental > Aquatic > Marine > Oceanic | place: Pacific Ocean | collected 2015-01-19 | reverse complement strand
GGCAATAGCCAACAAAGAACAAAGAGGTTATATAACACCTCAAGAATTCAATTTATTTGCAGATCAAGCACAGAAAGAGATATTTGAACAGTATTTCTACGATATAAATCAGTTTAACCGAGCCTCTGGTAATCAAACTGAGTTTTCAGATCAATTATACATGTTAGAAGAAAAGATAGCTCCGTTTAGAGTTAATGGTGTTTCTATGCTTTCAACTACTGAACTACTTACTAGACCTACTTTTGAAGATGGAGTTATCACTGGTTGGACTGATAGTACTGGTAATAATTCAGCAGCTACAGTCGTTACTGAAGCTAACAATAACTACGTATCTAGTTTAAAGTTAATTAATAATGGTAGTGATGATGATCCCGGTGTGTATCAAGATTTAACTTTATCCACATCTAAAACGTACAGATTTAAAGTTAAAATATCTTACGCTAATGATCCTAATGGAGCCGGAGACATTGTTGGTTTAAAACTTTTGGCATTTGCTATTGCTGGTACTGATGATGGTTACTATATTCTACAAACTAAAGCAGTTACTAATGGTGAGTATTTTTTAGATTTTGAACCATTAGATTACGCAGGTGGTGGAGGAGCAGATGAATTATACAGATTATATATTCAACTTGAAGAAAACACTTTAGATAGTACTGAAATACATCTTTCTGAAATAAGTGTTAAAGAGTTAGATAATAAGACTTTAGCCGATGATGTTTATAGGTTAGGTGAGGTATTATATACGCACTCAGGATCGATTTATCCAACCACGGTGCAAGAAGTTAATACAAATGAATTAACTACTTATAACTTATCTCCATTAGCTAAACCAACAAGTAGTAATCCTATCTATGTTAGAAGTGCTAAGACTAGTATAAATATTTATCCTAACACATTAAGTGGTGATGTAAAATACAATTATATAAAACTACCTAGTACTCCTAAGTGGGCATATAATGTTGTTTTAGGTAAAGCTGTGTATAATGGATCTGCTTCTGACGCTTCTGATTTTGAAGTTCATAGCTCAGAGGAAAACAACTTAGTATATAAAATACTACAACTAGCTGGTATATCAATGAGAGATGCAGATATTGCTCAAGCTGGTTCAAATAAAGAAATGCAAGAAGTACAACAACAAAAATCTTAATAGATGGGATTATTAAATGAAACTGGCTCAGCTTACTATAATGGTAGTAATATAGGTGGTTATCAATTCACTTCGCTACAGAATATTATAGATCAATTCATGTTAGCTTATGTCGGGGAGGATAAGTTGATCAGTAAAATAAAAAGACCTGACGTAGTTTTCCATGCTCAAAGAGCTTTACAGGAATTTAGTTTTGATACTTTTAAATCAACTAAAGGTTATGAAATAGTTGTTCCAGCTACTTTAGCTATGCCTTTACCTCAAGATTACGTTAATTATGTTAAAGTATCGTGGGTTGATAATTCAGGTGTTAAACATAGAATATATCCAACATCTGATACTAGTAATCCGTCAAATATTGCTCAAACTGGAACGCCAGGAGCAGCACCATATTATACTTTTAATTCTAACGAAATTGATTTAACTGTAGACTCAGACACTTTAACAAACTTTAAAGGTAGTACACCCGCGGAAAGTAAAGTGAACGATTTCAATTACGATGACGAGCTTTATGACCCTAATATAGGTCAACGCTTTGGTTTAGACCCTCAAAGAGCTCAAATAAACGGTAGTTTTTATATAGATGAAGTAAAAGGTTTTATAAGATTTAGTTCTAATATATCTGGTAAAACTATAATATTAGATTATATTAGTGATAGTTTAGGTACGGACGCTGAAATGCAGGTACATAAGTTTGCTGAAGAGGCTATGTACAAACAAATAGCTTATGCGGTGCTTTCAACTAGATCTAACACGCCTGAGTATGTGGTTAATAGATTCAGAAAAGAAGCTTTTGCAACTAAGCGTAAAGCTAAACTTAGATTATCAAATATTAAACTAGCAGAGATTACTCAAATTTTAAGAGGTAAATCTAAACACATCAAACATTAAGATATGCCAGAGTTAAGCAATAACTTCATGAAAGGTCGAATGAATAAAGACCTTGATGATAGACTTGTACCAGAAGGTGAGTATAGAGATGCTTTAAACATAGAAGTATCAACTTCTGAGTCTTCAGATGTTGGAACAGTACAAAACATAAAGGGTAATAAAAATATATCTGAACACTCATTTAATCAAGAATCTTTGTTTAACACAAATAGTGTTCAAATAAGATACTTAGAGTCGACTGTTGTACCTATCTTTAATGAAGGAAATACATGGATAACTGAACCTCATGACAACATGAATGTTTCACTACTATCTAATAACTCTTTTGAAATAAATTCAAATGCAACTACTAGTAGCGGTGGTGTGTTAATAAAAAATGAAATTCTAGAAGTAGGTAAGCAATACACTGTTTCTTACGACTTTACTGTAGACCCGTCAGGTTACCTACCTGGAACCTACACATACTATACCGCTATTAGACAAGGTTCTTCAAGTTTAAAATACGCTGAGTTTACTGTTGACGATCGTGGTGTTGTAACATCTATAAACTCCAATAATTCTAATAACGATGCAATGTCTGGGACTGTAAGTTTAAGTTTTCATTGTGATAATGAAAGTTTAGAGATATATGCTTCAACCTCGTTCGTAGGAACTATATCTAATATAAGAGTTATAGATGGTTCTTTGTTAAATAGTGATACTAACAACGCTATTACTGTTGGATCAAAAATTGATACAGCAACTGATACTATATATAATTTTGTTCACAAGGCTTCTGATTTTAAACTAAATAATTATACTACACCTTCTGGTGAAATTAAATCTGCACTTGTTGGTATAAAAAGCGATTGTATAATTCAACATAAGCCAAATAATTTCGAAGAAAGTTCAGTAAATAGAGTCGTTTTAACAGATGTTTATAAGGTTAGATTAATACCTAAAGTTTCTAATGGTAAACTACCTATGTATGATATTAACGAGAATCCTACTAATAGCGAAATAACTGGAATACCTTACACATACAACTCTGATGGAGATGTAATTATTCAAGGTGTTAGAATTGGTATGAAAGTATCTTTAATAGACCCTAATAACAATGATGTTTGGAAAGGTAAAGGTATTGTAGTAAAGAGCGTTAGTTATGATACAGATAGTAAGTCTGGTAAAATAACAATATCACCAGTGCCTAATAGTCTTTTAATAAATAATTATACTATAGATAATGGTTTTATTTTGGAGTTTAACTCCAACAAAGTTTTAAACTTTTCCTCAGGCACAATTGAGCAAGAATTAAACACTGATAATGGTACTTCAGAAACATTATTAAACTCTTCTATAAACTCTATAAACATTATTGATGGTTTCTTGTATTATACTGATAACAAAACAGAGCCTAAAAAAATAAATATCAATAGAGGTATAGAGTCTACTGTAGATATATTTAACCATACAGAGTATGAAGAAATAAACTCTTTAAACCCAGTAAAGTATTATTTAGAAGAAAAATATATATCTGTTATAAAAGCAAAACCTACACATGCTCCTAAGTTAACGTTAACTAATTCTAATAGAAAAGGTGGTGGTAGAATAATGCTTGATTTGAAGTCTACTCAACTCACTGGTTTTACATCTCCAGTGGCTAGTAAACCGCACTATTATGTAGATTCTACGTCTTCTATAATTAGTGAGTACGCTAACGGTGAATCACAACAATTTAGTTTTGAAGACGAATTAGCTATTATACGCCTGGATGCACCAGCTGCGATGGATAAGATAGGTTCTACATATAGTATAATCTCTAGTGTAGATAGAATTAACTGGAGAGTAGGAGATACTTTGACATTAACAGGTGTAAATTCTAAAAAATCTGTAGAAGTTAGAATAACTTCAGCAATGGTTGGAGAAGATGAAAGTTATAATTTGTTTGATATTATTTTAATTAACATTTCAGACCCTTATGCGGCTCAAGAAAATCCACCTATAGAATCATTTATAGCTGATTTGAATTCTAGTAATACTTTGTATGAAGATAGCTTTGTTTCTTTTGCTTTAAGGTATAAATATAATGATAATGAACACTCTGCAATTGGTCCTTACTCAGAACCAGCATTTCTACCTGGTAGATATTTATATAAAGCTTCTATTGGTTTTAACGAGTCAATGATTAATACTTTATCTTCATTAGATATTTATGATTTTATAAAACCTGGTATTAGTAAAGATGTAAAATCAATAGATATAATACTTAAAGATCATTTTTCAACCAATGCTTACTTAGTTAAAAGTATAGGTAAGAATTCTGAAGAATGGGATTTCAATAATTTTGAAATTATTTCCGAAATAAGAGGTACTACGATTCCTAGTCTTCAGCTCTCAAGAGTTTACGATGCAGTGCCAATAAAAGCAAAAGCTCAAGAGTTTACTGCTTCAAGATTAATGTATGGGAATTACACTGAAGGATACAATATGTTAGACGACAGTATGTCTGATATTACTTTTTCTTGTGAAACAAATTTTGAAAATATATCTACTAACTTAAGCGATCACGTAACAGCTTCTGTGAATTCTGGTGCTGATAATGATTTGATAGCTAGAAACATACCATTTTTTAATCCAGAAGATACAACTAATACTAAATTTATACATAATTATTACAAAAGTAGTCAAGATACTTTTTTTAACGAAGATGGTTTTCCTGGTTACGGTGAAGAAGATGGTAACACTCTATATTGTCCAAAAGATATAGATCAAATACACAGATTTGATGAAGTTCCAGGTACGGGACCTAGGTATAATAGTTTCTTAATACCTATATTTCCAGCTAATGAGCATATTAATGGAAATACAGACACCACATTAACTATGCCTACCATACTTGATCCAACAGGGCAGAGTTACGATGTTGGGGCAACTGGTAATTATCAAGTTTATTCTACATCTCACTCAGATCATTACAATAGTAGCGATCATGACGATTACAAATCGAGAGACTTACCAAGTCAAGTAAGACCTTTAATATATAAAGCTCCAGTAGATGGCACATACAACATCAAAGCATCCACGGAAGCTTTAGTTAGATATTATTATGGCACCTTTCAGATACCTGGTATGAATGCGCAACAATCATATAAAAAGTTTTACAAAAGATTACCATTTAGAATAGAGATTCACAAAGTTGATATAAACGGTGTGTCTCAAGGTATTATAGATGATTCAGTAGATTTAATTGGTAGTAGCGATGGTTTAGCGGTTTCTCAACACAATATGCAATCTCAAACCAACTGGTATGGTAGTAGCTTTGGTGAAGACACTTTGCAAGAGACTAGATCAGGTAATATACCTATAAATAACGGGCAAACACAACCAGCTCCAGTCACGAAAGAAGTGGAGTTACATAGAGAAGTTTCTCTAACTGCTGGTGAATATATAGCTATATTTTTTAGTTATCAAAAAAGTTATGATAACAACACTAATATTGGAACTACTACCGTGACTTATACTAGTAATAGTGGAAACACTTATGATATTGCTGTTGATGATGACAGCTCTTCTATTAGATTCTTGTTAGATGCTTATAAGACTGAATTAGAGATTAGTGCTCCACAAGTTATTAGTGATATACAAGTTGAATCACCATCAAAATCTGTTAGAAGTAATAGGTTTTACGAGACTGGTGTAGTTTATAGTGACGCTTATGGTAGGGATACTACTGTTATGACAAGTAGAAGTTCTAGAGTGGAAATACCTATAAGTTATAGTGATAAGAAAAATGCTTTAACTTGCTCCATAAAATCTAAAGCACCATATTGGGCTACACACTATAAATACTACGTAAAAGAGTCTTCAAACAAGTACTTTAACATGGTATTAGATGCTGCTTATAGTAACGATGGTACTGATGCACTTGAATCTAATTACTATTGGCTTAGTTTTAACAGTTCAGATATTAGCAAAGTTAATATTGATGACAATTTAATACTTAAAAAGCAGCATGGTAATAACAACGCTGCTAATGATAAGGTGTATAAGGTAAAGGTTTTAGATATTTCAGAAGATCAACCTTCAAGTATATCTACAGATTCAACACCACAAGGTAAATTTTTTGTTAAAGTTAAAACTTCAGCAATACGTAATATAAGTAGCGCTGCTGACGATGCCTTTGCTGAATCACTATATGATACCGATGGAAGCATTCACTCTGATAATGGAGCAATATTTGAAGTTGAGCCAAAAGGAACAGTTAGACAAGGTTTTTATTGGGAGACTTCAAAAGCATATCCAATAACTCTCAACGAAGTGAACGCAGAAGATTACATAGAAGTGGGGGATTATGTGCAAATGTTGTATGTTTACGACTCTGAAGCAGATAAATTTGTTATAACTGAATTAGTAAATTCTTGGAATGTGAATAATACTGTTAGAGTGACGTCATTAGTTGGAGCTAAAAGTTTTCCTAATAGTACTGATTTTGTAAATCCAGATACTACTTGTAACGTTAATCTTAATGCTAATATAACTTTTCTTGCACCTGGACAACATGCTGTTTTTAAATTTATAAAAAAAGATGGGTCATATGTTACGGCTAAAGCTATTGAAATGTTTGGAAGTTCTTTAAGATTAGTACCTTACACCCACCCAAATGGTAAAATTAACACAAAAGTAATCAACGAAGTATCATTACCTTGGTTTAACTGTTATCAATGGTACAATGGCGTTGAGACAGATATAGTAAGAGATGATTTTTCTGGGTCCACTATATATGCCTATACTCCAGATACTGGAAAACAAAGTGGTTTTAACGCAAGTGATTACTATCCTGATTACAAACAAGTTACTAACAAGTCTGGTATTATATACTCTCAAATATATAATGCTTCGTCAAATATTGATGCTAGTAATCAGTTTATATTAGCGGATAAAATAGTTAAAAAACTTAACAGATCTCATGGTCAAATAAACTCTCTTATAGCTAGAAACAACGACGTAATAGCTTTATGTGAAGATAAAATTTTAAAAATATTAAGTTCTGGTAAAGATGCTTTATTCAACGCAGATGGAAATATTCAGTTAACATCGTCAACAAATGTCTTAGGCCAGTCAATTCCTTTTGTAGGTGACTTTGGATGTCAACACCCAGAATCTATAGCTTTAGATGAATATAGGATATATTTTGTCGATAAAGCAAGAGGTGCGGTTTTAAGACTATCTAGAGATGGTATGACTGAAATATCTAGCAATGGTATGGATAACTGGTTTGATGAGCAGTTAGAGAGAACTAAACATATAGTGGGTAGTTTTGATGATAGTAAATCTGAGTACAATATAACCTTACACGAGATAATATCAACAAGAGTAAGTAAAAATGTTTATACATTAAGCTTTGATGAATCAACTAATGGTTGGGTTAGTTTTAAATCTTTTATTAAAGAAAATGGTTTAAGCTTGAATAATAAGTATTATACATTTAAGAGAGGTAGATTATATAGACACCACAGCGATGATGCAAGTAGAAATAATTTTTACGACATTCAATATGACTCAAGTGTAACTACTTTAATCAACATGCAACCTAGTATAGTGAAGTCTTTCTCTAGAGTTAGTTATGAGGGTTCTCAAGCAGAAATTTTAAAAGATTTAACAGATGAAAAATATACTAATATAAAGTCTATCAGTGGTTGGTCTATTGATAGCATAAAAACAGATCAGCAGGAAGGTGAGGTTGATGAGTTTGTAGAGAAAGAAGGTAAGTGGTTTAATAATATTAAAGGTAAATAGTAGCAATGGGTTTAGACGCTTCAAAATTAAATTTACAAGGTGTTGGTACTTTGAAGAGTAATGCTGTAATGGTTAGTGGTACTAATCCTAGTAGTGTTTTTAATTTTAGTATCTCAGTTGATAGTAGAAATAAAAATTGGTCTTCACCAGGTATTACACTTACAGATATTTCATCTATTCCAATTGGTACTGGTTTGGTAATAGTACCAAACCCTGGGTATCATATTAATAGTTCCATGTTCTTATGGGAAGATAATGACTCTCCATACATTGATAGTATTACATTTGCTGATACAGTAGGTGCTAATCAACCAGCTAATAATGTTGGTGTGTTTATTACTTTTAAACCACAAGATATAACAAGTGATGTTAATGTCACACTACACAACATTGATACAGAAGAAGTTTATGAGGGTAATTTACACCACTCTATCAATATAAATTTAACTTCGTTTTCAGAAAATATTGACGTTATTATAACACCTGAACAAGGGTTAACCGCTAATGGTAATAGTGTTGGCGGTAATATTTTACCAGGTGAAGGATTTAAAACATTTTGTGATGTAACCCTTCTTATTAATGATACTGATACATACGGTTTTTCATGGATACCTGAAATACAAATTCACATAAATAGTGACTCTCTACAACAAGATTATTATATAAAACATATAAGTTATTCGGATTCAAAAATAGAGTTTAGAATTGATTATGCTCCTTCTGAAAATTATTATAACATACAAAACGTACCAGATAATATTAATATAGATCCTTATGTAGTTATAGCCTCTATAACACCTACTGATAATAATATTATAATACCATCTGAAGGTGCTACTGGTAACGTAAGATATGAAACTATTCACACATATTTGGAAGATATTCGTGCAATAGAGACTTCTAGCGGAAATGAAGCTAATTGGATAGATTTTAGTCATAATTATGATTCTATAAATTATACCGTAGAAGAAAATCCTTACGTATCAGATCGAAGTGCAACTGTATTTCTTTACAACCAAACGTATCAAGCATCAGTGCAACCTCTTGGTAGTTTTTCTATTGTTCAGACTGATAGTGCAGCTTTAATCTTATCAGGACCATTGCAAACTGCTGGTTCACAGAGCTGGCCAGCGCCGGTTGAGGTTTATGATGGACAAGCTGATGGTTTTAGTATAAATAATCTAAAAAGAAGTAGCTCTACCATAAAATATACTGCAATAATAAATGATGATTTAATTTGGCCAACTGAAGTTGCTGGAATAGAAGAAAATTTTGTAATTTTTACAGATCATTCTCCAGCAGGTAGTTTGGCACTTAACCCAACATCTAATAACTGGTTAACTGATAATGTTACTTATAGTGGTTTAGGTACAAATGAATTAACTATAATATTTAATATACCAGAAAATGTAGAATCTTCACCAGAAAGATCAGTTGATATTACTATATTTCACCCTCAAGATTCTTCACTATCTAAAAATTTCTATATACATCAAGAAAGAGGTTTTAGTTTAGACTTAGATAATATAACTTTGTACTTAGGTGATGAAAGTAATTTAACAACAAATTCGAGTGGAGATTATTACAACCTTCCTTTGTATGGAGAGAATACAATGTATGATATTCAGAATACAAGCAAGACTTTTTTTGCAGGTATTAAGTTAAGCCAAGACAATATTGATCAAGGAATACAAGTTAGTGATTTTATTATTGAAATAACCGGAAGGACTTATAATGATGATACTATTACTGAAGTTGTTAATCCTGACTGGTGTTCACTTTCTTATTCAAGTAATAATTACAATGAAAACGAATCTAATTACGATAATCCAAGATTAAGTTTTCATGTGCAAGAGAATCTTGGTGACACTAGATATTTAGATATTAATATATATCATCCAAATTACAGTCAAGGAGTTCCTTTAAAAACTATTCATGTTGAGCAGCAACAAGATGTTGAAGCTTACTTTATAAATAATTCTGTAGAAATTATACAATCTGGCTCTGTATCAGTTAATTTTTATTGTACTACTATTCTTGGTAGTGGCACCCCAGCCTTCACACCTGTAATAGCTTTAGCTGGTGTAAAACAATTTAGTTATCCTGAAAATAACACAGAACCTATTTACAACAACATCAATGTAAATGATAATCCACAAGGTAATAATATTCCAGTTGGTGTTGGTGAAACTATAAATGGTTTTAGTACCTTTGGTATAACTTCAGTCCCTACTATAGTAGCAGGACCTGGTGGTAGTACATCAACTGGTAATGGTTCTATTACTTTTAATTTTGAACCTACGGATCAAGCGCATGTCTTTGATTACAATTCTTATAGAACTTGGGTATATTATATTTATCCTCCAAACACTGTTTTATCTGGCCCATCTGTTATTACCACTAATTCAAATGGATTAAATAGTTTCTCAGATCAATCATCACCACAACCTAACGCAATACTTAAAATCCACCAAATACCTGGTATTCAACAAGACCTAATAGGTCTTAATGGAGTGTTAATGACTAAAACTCCTTTTGATATTGATAGAGCTCGAACCCTTGAGGACGGAACGCTTAATCCGTTTTATCTTTACTTTAATATGAATTTTGGTAATTTTGTACTTAATGCTAATAGATTACAAGCAGATGGAATTAACAATTTTCACTTATTAGACTTTCCTTTTGGTATAGAATCCTCAAGCGACTTATTACCAATAAATATTGATAACACTGGGTATAACACCAGTTTTAGAGTTGACTTGTCAGACTTTGGTAATAATTACCAATCTTACCAGAATGGATATGATTCTAAATACAGTTTTGATTTAGCATCAGCTAGTGAAGTTAGTTATAACAACGTAACATCTATTATTGGTATAAACAACCCTGATAACCTTCCAGTAACTATAACAACAGGATCTATTGGGCAAGTTTCTGGACTAGATCCTGATGATGGATATATTTACAAATTAAAATTTAATCTCAATCATTCTGGTGCGTATTACCCTTTTGTAGAAGATGTTAGTCAATCTCAACATAATGACTCTTATTCTAATGATATACCCACACCTACAGTTGATTATTACACGGACGGTGGGGAAAGTGAAAACAGGTATACCGAACCTTTCTTTAAGTACATTAAAATAGTGAGTCCACCACTCCCATCACAGATAGGAATACACACACCAACTCTTGGAGGTTTTCATGGAGCACCGCAAGACATGCTAGATGTTGAATATTTTTATAAAATTCAAGTAGGTGAAACCGTGTATCCGTTTTCTTTCAAACGTTCATACTACGATCATTTTGTGAGCTCTGAAGATTATGCAGTATTCTTATTAGCTGGTGAAAATAATATGGTTGGGATGGCACCGGATGACAGTGTGGCTTGGCCAAGTGATGTGTATCAATACAAGTATAGTACATATAATAGTAACCCTGCTTCACCAACAGTGGATACTGCTACATCTCCTTTAGATCATTGGAATGAGTCGGCTGGTACTATGGGATTAGCGAAAAAATTTGCTATTGAGCTTAGAAATAATAATATGTTTCCTAATAGAAAAATATTATTTATACCAGCTGCTGCAACATCAACAGGTTTTGTTAATAATAAGTGGAATAAGGGAAATAGTCATTATAATCATGCTGTAAGTGTTACAAACCATATAATGGCTTATTATCCAGATGCTACATTTGAAGGTGTGTTATGGGCTCAAGGTGAAACTGATTACCAAGCAAATGATTATGCTGAGAAAATGTTTAAAACAATTCAAAATCTTCGTGACGATATAACTGTAGCATCTCAAGAAACTCCTTTTGTTTATTGTGACTTAGCTAGTGCTTTAGGAAATACTTATACAGACGTTATATATAACATGTTAGGCAACTTGTTTAGTAAAGTTGGTGAAGCAGATAACAGTGGGTTAGGCGTTGTTTCAGCTGGTAACTATAACGCATCTGCTTTAAATACTTTGGGTACACAATTCTATAGTAAGTGGTATGATTTACAGCAAAATTCTACGGATTCATATCCTGAAATTTCTGCATGGTCTCAAGCTAATGTTCAGTATGTTTTTGGTCTTGATAATCAAATGCTTTTAAACACAAATCACGGTGGTGCAATGACTGTTTCTGGTGGTAATGCTACTTACAATAACTTTGGAGCTTACAGCTCTGGTAGTACTGCAGAAGCTTATAGACGAGGCTTTTCTTATGTCATGCCAAGTGGAACCTCCGTTGGTAACTCTATAAACACTCAAATTAGTGGCACAACAAACTTAACAATAGGTATAGCTTTTATTTGGGGAACTAATACTACCTACATATCTACACTTTATAATTTAGATGGCTCAAGTAGTAGTCCAGTTAGGAGTTCAGGTGATCCAAAAACTGGTTGGTGTATAAAAACAAATTCTTCTGGAGATTTACAATATTCAAGATACAACACTGATCATGAATTAATAACAACTACTATAATTTCGTCATCTCTTGGAAATCACGTTAAGTTTGGCTTACCTATATTTTTAATAGCTGAAATAAAAGAGAGCGGTACAAGCAAGTTTTACACAAAGTTTAATGATGAAGTGTCTGTAGATAGTGATAATATTTTCAATAGTTATAAAATAACTTTAGGTAATGGTCGTGCAGCAGATCCAATATCAGCAACCACTAATAAGCCAAAAATAGCATACATGTCTCATTCAGCGTCTGTTAATGATTTACCTAATGCATCGAAAGAAAAATGGCACGATGATGTAAAGAATGATATTTTAGATTCTAGGTATTTTATACTTTAAATTAATTAAAATTAACAATACATGAACATAACTAAGTTAATACTAGACGATACTGCAAATTTAAATATCAGTAATAGTGATATTATATATTATTGCAAACTTGAGTCAGTTGGAGGATTTGATACTCAATTAGACGAGTCTAAAATAAAAAAGTTAGGTAAAGTGTTAGAATCACATGGTAACGTTTTGATTGTAGAGTTAACCGAGAATAATCCTATACCTTCAAAGGATGATTTTATATTTTGTGTAAAAGACGATGAAGTTAACGTTAGCTCGTTATTAGGTTATTTTGCTGAAATAAAAATGAAGAACACTTCTACTGAAAAAGCAGAACTATTTAGATTATCTTTAGGCTATGCTAACAGTAGTCGATAAACTGTAATTATAAAAATACTAAAATAAATAAAATGGCATACGGTAAAAAAGCTTCACCACTAAAACTATTTGGTAGTAGAAGAAGAAAAAGAGAACAAAGACAAGCCAATGCAGCTTTTGATCAGCAAATGCAACAGTATAAAGATTTTGATGTAAGTCAAAATATATATGCTGATTTCCAAAACCCATACGCTGATGCTAAAAACGTATACGAAGGTATGGAGAATAAGTTTGAAGATCTACGTATAGATACTACCGCAGCAGAGTTAGCCGGTTCTCAATTTGCTCAATCACAAGCAGATCAGTTAGCCGCTTTAGGCGCTAGCACTGGTGGTTCTGGTTTTGGTGCTTTAACCACTTCGCTTAGCAGACAAGCTGCTCAACAATCCGCTGCAAATACTGCTGATGTAAGGCAACAAGGTATAGAAAATCAAAAATTAGAAGCTAGCGAGGCTTCTAGACTACAAACTCAAGAAAGAGCTGGTGCATCAGAGCAACAACAGTTAATAATGGGTGGTGAACAATTCGCGCAACAAATGATATTTCAAGGTGAAAGTGATGCACTCACAAGACAACTCTCAAAAGAACAAGAAATATTAGGTTTTGCTGCTGGTAGAAAAACAGCGGCTGATCAAGCAAGACAAGCAAATACTCAAATGTGGATGAATTTAGCTGGTAGTGTTGTTGAAGCTGCAGGTAGCGTTGCTGGTGGTGTTTTAGGTGGTGGTGGTTCTGTGTTAGGAATGAGTGCATAGTAACAACATAATTAAAAAAAATAATGAATGCAAATTTAGTAAAAGCAGTAACAGCTGCATATCAATCTCAAGCTGCGCAAGTAGACTTCGCTACTCCTATTAGTAAAGTTTTAGGTGTTGTACAGAAGACGTTTGAAAAAAGAGCTCAAGAGTCGTTAGCTAAAAACAGAGCTAATCAAGCTAAGATTACTGGCTTTAACCAAAAAGAAGTAGATCAGTTAACTGTTTTTAAAGAAGAGTATGATGATGTTGCTAGAAAGTTAGCTAATCCATTGTTAGGTAGAAAAAAGAAACAAGAACTAAACGCTCAGTTGAACGCTGTTAATGAAAAGACTTCTAACTTTATTACTGGTGTAAACAAGAATATAGCTTTACAAAGCAATGCTATTGATGTAGCAGACTCAAGAAGTGGTCAATATAATATGCAGCAAAAAATGTTTATTGACAGAGCTCAAGTTGGTGACTACAGAAATGAATGGACTGTAGATGAAGCTGGTAATGTTATGGTTCAAGATCCTATGGGTGATGGAGGATTTAAAAATGTTCTTGACTTTGAGCCAATAAAAAGTGTTAACATCGACTGGTTAAATAGTAATACAAATCTAATAAATACAACTACAGACTTAGCTAATGATTTAAGTAGATCAAAAAGTCAAGTTGAAGGTCAAGTTAAAAACTTAGTATCTAATAACTACATGTCTGATCCAACGGCTATATTTGATACCGAAGCTGTGGCTAGCGGTGATTTTGCAAACTACTTAGCTGATAACGAAAAGTTTCAAGCTATAGTAGATACACTGCCTGAAAATGATGACTTCGATAGAATGCTTGCTGCAGGTGATTCAAATGAAGACTTTCACAGTTTAATATATGAGATAGCTAAAAGTAAAGTTGATGTAAAAGAATTTTGGATAGACTTTAGTACACAAAAACAAATGGCTGAGTTTGATAATACTAGAGCTAGAAAGATTAATTCACTTGAAACCAAAGGTGATGATAAGAAAGGTAATAACGATAAAGTATATAATTACAACAGTGGTCAATATACATTTAGACCTTCTGAGATAACATCGGAGTATAAATCTTTATCTAACATGAAAGAAGGTGATACTAGAGCTTGGCCTTTTGGAGATCCAGGTACTACAGTTTCTGTAAAGCCTACAGTGAGAGGTGGTAATGTTTATATATTGGAAAAAAGAATTTATCCTAAAGGTGGAGATGATCCTAAACAACAAGGTACTACAGTGAAAGAGTACAGTAGTCTAGATGAGCTGTGGATGGCTAACTTAGGTGTGGCTGCTCCAGAGCAGTATATGACTGAGAAAAGCAAACTCCCTTAGTACGTGTAATACTATAATCACAACTTAAATAAATAAGCATGCCAGAGTACAAATTTGGAAACGATGTCTTTGCTGAAGAAGAAGTAAAGCAAAGAGCACAACAACTGGGTATAACAATAGATCAATACCTACAATTAAATCCAGAAGTTCAAGCAGTTGATGCGGGAAAGACAAACGGCGATGTAACGGGTGCAAATGCAACGTCGAAAAACGGAGCATCGAATACGGGATCAGGATCGGGACAATCTTTATCGGCTTCACAGTCGGTTAAAAAGAAGTCACCAAGAACTGGTGTTAGAAAAAATCCAGACGGTTCACACTCAACTCATTTAATGAGAAGAGAGAAGGTGGACGGTAAGTGGGTTGTATTCCCTAGTTTATTTCAAGAAGAAGATGACTCTTGGAAGGATATGTCCAAGGAAGATGGGTGGTATAATATACATCAAGAAGCTAAAAAACGTGGAGAGGTTTATGAGTTTGATAGTGAAGAAGAAGCTATAAACTTTGCCGATAAAGGTTCTTGGAAAGAAGGTTTCTTTAAGGAAGATGGTTCTTCGGAGCCACCAAAGATTCATAGTTGGTTAGATGATGAGTTCGCTGTTAAATCGTTTTTTAATCAAGAAGACGAAAGAGCAGTTGAAGAATTAAATGTTAGATACCCAGGTTTTGAGTTCTCAGAAGTAACCTTCATGGCTACGGATAGAGGTGGATCTTTCGCTGGAGTTAAAGTAACTTCCCCAGACGGTGAGGATTCTATAGAGTTAGAACTAAACCTAGATGGTATGGCTTCACTTAAAGGTGAGGTTCCTTATGATAGCGAAACGGTTAAACTTAAATCATTTATTGATAAATATCGTAATGAAGAGTTTGATAAGAAATATGAAACTAAAAAACAACAAATATCTGACTTTACTAGTAGATTAAATAAAGCTGTTAGTTTAAACACTGAAGAGAAAGAAGAAGTTAATAGTAAATTCCCATCTACAGATATATTTGACCCAATAACTCCTGATAGAACAGAAGGTAAATATAAACATTACGGTAGCCCTGAACCTATATATCCTCACAGAGAACTTCTTGATAATATTTATAAAGAGTTATTAAAAAGCAATGATAAAGATATTGCTGATTTAATGAAGGATCCAACTCGTAGAACACAAGCTCGAGAACATGTTGAAGACGTAGCTCTTATTAGATTAAAATCTGAAGAAGAGCTAAAAATAAAGAAGAATAAAGTTAAAGGCTTGTACATTGAAGCGAAAGATGATGCCGGTCGAAAAGAATCATCTAAATTTGGCGATGTAGATTTTCCAATGTCTGAATTACTTGAAAGTATTTGGGACCCAAAAGTTGATCCTAAAGAATTAGAAGGATTTTTAACTGTTGGTAGTCAAAACTTTTTAAGTGATTACGCTGAAAAAATAACTTTATCAACAGTACAACATAATGATGTTTTAAACGTAAAAAGCAAACTAGATGCTTTTACAAAAAAACTAGAAGATCCAAAACATAAGTTTGAGTTAACTGAAGATGATGTTCAATTACAATTGAATAATGGTAATATAATATCGGAGAGAGAGTTTAATCAGTACAATAATAATGTAAAAACATTTAATCAAGAACTATCTAACTTTAAGCAAACATTAGTAGAGTTAGGTGAAGAAGGATCTAATGTAAAAGATGTAAATCAAAGATTAGCTCTTGCTAGAAAGAATTACAGTGTTTTAGACAAAATGGCTGTAAAAACTGGTGCTGCTTTTATAGACTTTTATGCTAATATGTCTATGGGAGTTTCTGAAAATCCTGAACAGCAAAAAGCATTAACTGAGATTAAAGCCATGACTACCGGCTTAAGAGCTAACTATAGAGATGCTGTAGAATTTGATGATGCGTTTAGTAGTGTGAGTAATTTCTTTGAATGGACTATAACGGATATGCTTACAGAGCAAGCTCCAATACTAGCAGCTTTAGCTTCAGGACCTGTTGGTTATGTTAGTTTAGGTGGTAGTGTATTTGGGGATAAGTACTCTAGAATGACTATAGAGGATATTGAAGCTGCAGTAGCTGCTGAAGCATTTGGTATTGAATCTAAAAAACGATCTATATTAGAAAAAACTGTCGTTGCCGGAGCTTATACAGCCCCTGAACTAATACTAGACTACTTGTTTACAGGTGCTAGAATTAGAGGTATACAATCTATGTCTAAGGTTAAAGGTGCACCTAGAGTAATTGAAAATATAAGAGATCCTAAGCATCTAAAAAGAATAGTAGGCGCTATAGGTTATAATACTGTATCTGATGCAACTGGTGGTGGTATGTCTGAAGGTGTTACTCAAATAATACAAAACGCTATTGATGGTATACCTTTAAGTACACATTTAGCAGAAGCTTTTATTAGTGGTGTTTTATTAGATGCTGGATTAGGTAGTATACCTTCTATGAAAGGAGTTTACTTAGCCACAATGTCTGATAATGTTACATATGAATTTATTAACGAGCAGCAAGCTATTATAGATAAGTATTATGATTACACTAAAAGTATAAGCCCTGCTTTGCGTGAAATTGCTATTCCAAAAGTAAAAGAGGCTGTTAAGAAGAGAAATGAAGCCATTGAAGAGTTAGAATCACAAATACTTGGTACTGGTAAGCATAGAGGTTTGAGTAAAGAAGGTGCAAGGAGGTTTTATAATTTGAGAGGCGCAATGCAAACTTTACGTGAGAAGTATGATAAATTGTTGAAAGAAAATGTTTTGGGACTGTCTGAAGATGCAAAGACAAAAGAACTTGATGATTTAAAGGCGCGATTTGAAGTAGCTCAATCTATTGAACAAGATGTTTTAAAAAATAATTTTTCCCATAAAGCTCAATGGGAAATTTTCTTACATGAAGATCCTAAAAAAGCTCAAAAATATATAGATGCAGCAGCTAAAAAGTTGAAACTTAAAAAAGTTGTAGTAACAGATGAGGAAATAAAAGAAGAGGCTAGGGTAATCTATAATCTAGAGCAAATAGAAAAAGATATTAAAGTTGCTGATGAAGCAGGTTTACTTGGTGATTTTGTAGTTATAAGAACAGAACAAGATTTTAATGATTGGTATCATAACGAAGTACAACCTAAAGTTCAAGAAATTATAACTAAAGAAGGAGAATTAACAGAAAAAGATAAAGCCAAATTAAAAGATTATCGTGAATTATTTAACGCTTATAAAGAAGGACATAATGGTTTTAATTGGGAAGGTAAAAGTATAAATCTCATTGAAAAAATGGCCGCTAATGATCAGCTTGAAGTTAGAACTCACGAATTAGGGCACGAATTTGTTGCCAGAGCTTTTGGTAATAATCCAGAATTATTTAGTGGTATGGCTCAAGCTATATTAGAGTGGGCAGAAGTAAATGACCAAGCATTGTATAATAGATTAACTACTCAAGTTAATGGTATTGCTGTTGAAAGAGATGCGAAAGGTAGATTGCTAGCTGAAGAAGTCTTTACAAACTTTTTAGAAGAAGTTGCAGGTAATAGAATAGACTTTAGTAAAGCAAATAATAGAGGTTTACGTTCTATATTTGGATTTGGTGTTAGTCAAACAATGCAAGATAATATAATATTGATATTAATTTAGGTGGCGTTAATGACGTAGTGGGTATGGCTGTCGCTATAGCAAAGAAGATTAAGCAAGGTAAAATAACTCAAGCCGATATTGATAAAGCTAGTGAGTCAGAAGCTGTTAAGTTAGCTGAGAAAAGAGGTGAACAATTAATTAGAGATGGTGTATTTGCTATTAGTGAGAGTTTAAAAAAATCTAAACAGACACAGAAAAAGATTGACGACCTTGGTAACAAATACACACGTGAAGAGTGGACTAAGTTTGGTGCAGATGCAACTTTAGCGGATATATACGAAGACTTAGAATCTTTAATACGTAGTAAGATTTTTATGTTTAAAAACTTACCTAACTTTTCTCCAGAGGATTTTGTTACTGGTGTATTAGCGGAGCTTATACCTCATATACGAAACTTTAACATAGACAAGAAGATAGACAAGGGAGATAAGTTTGGTTTATCTGGTTGGATAAACTCGCAGCTGGCTAACAAAATGGGTAATGTTTTAAAAGCTAAGACTGCTACTACTGAAACATACAGTGTGGATGAAGATGCTGAAGGATTTAAAGAGCGTGTTGAAACAGAGGATGCACTTGAAACTTTTGAAGAAGAAGATTTATCTATACAAGCTCAACTACGTGAAAGAAACTTATCGCAAAGAGAAGGTGGGGATTATGAATACTCTAAGTTTAGAAGAGAGTTAGAGTTTAATGGTGAGAAAGGTATTAGTGATAAAATGAAACAGGCTATTGAGGCTAAGACATTTGAAATACTATCATCTTCTAAATACATAGACTTACCGTTTGATATTATATCTAAAAGCTTACAAAAAGACTTTGAGGTTGGTTTAAAAAATATTGTTCAAGAACAAATGGGTGCTGAGAGTGATTACTCTAACTTCCTAATGAAGAACATGAACACTATACTTAAAAACTTAGATATTAAATCTCTTACATCTATGGAGCGAGAGACGCCATCTAAGGACAGAATAATGACTGAATTCGTTAGACGTCTAACTACCAAAAAAGATGTACAGGACGCTATCGATAATGGCTGGTTGGCGCATGTAGACAACCCTGCTCAAGGTCCTAATTTATATAAGGTACTAAAACCTAATGTTTCCGACTACTTAAAGTTCTACAATCCACCTTCAGTAATTGAAAGTCCTAGAAAAGTTAAACAATGGGACGCTATGCCTGATGCTGCTAAACAACAGTTAGCAGAAGGTACTGGTAAAACTTTAGAGCAAGCTAGAAGACAGTTTGTTGAAACTAGAAGTGTTAAGAAAGGAGAGCGTAAGAAAGTTCTAGCAGAACGTATTGTTGGTCAATTAGCTTTTGATGCCACTATGCAGACTGTGCAGGGTGAGGCTTTTGCAGCAATGAGAGCAAAATCTGGTAAACCAGTGTTGGCTAAAGCTAAAATAGCAGAGCTTGCAAGACGTATAGATAGAGGTATTGAGGTTAAGTTTTCTAAAAAACCTATATCACAGGGTGTTGCAGCTATAGCTTCTGATCTTATTAATAACGCTGTCAAGCAAGACTCTGTAATATCTGACATTGAAATTACAAGAAAACCTATATATAAACTATATAGTGAAGAAGATAAACAACTTGCCGTAGATTTAGCTGATCTTTTACTTAAAAATGCTAGACTTGAATCTGAGTTAGTAAGACTTAAGAAACTTGAAGATAAACCTAATATAAAGAGATTACTAGAGCTTCACAATATGAACATTGACGAAGCTATTGATAGTCCAAATAAAGAAGCTTATCTGTCTATAAAGTACTCTAAGAAAAATAGAGACCAATATATTGCTAGACTTAAAAAAAGAAGACTTGATATACAGGATAGGGCGGAAGAACAAGTTGATGCTATTTTT
>Ga0098060_1000386_pt1 | contig 20640 bp, 28 predicted proteins | sample 21_taG_FD_77063 | JGI IMG/M metagenome (GOLD analysis project Ga0098060, IMG submission 77063) | Marine viral communities from the Subarctic Pacific Ocean - 21_ETSP_OMZ_AT15319 metaG | ecosystem: Environmental > Aquatic > Marine > Oceanic | place: Pacific Ocean | collected 2015-01-19 | reverse complement strand
TTTAACAGACTTGGAAAAAGAAAATTATTTAAAACTACAGGAAATCCAATCGAGAAAAAATAAAATTCAGGGAGAGATTGATTGGGAGATTCATCGAAACGATGGAGCTTATTGGGACCCATCCACTACGAGTACTACCTTTGATGTAGATAAGATGGTTAATAAAACATTAGAACACAAATATGTTTACGATGCTCATGTAAAAATGTTAAAACAAATAGAAAAACTTGTAGAGTCTAAAGAGGAGGGTAATTAAAAATCATTGATTTTCCTCCACTTTGTGGGTGTTGACCCTCATTTTTAAATATATGAGATTCACCATTACTTGCATTGGTAAACACATAATAATCAACTTTTTCTGGGTCGTACCAATGTAACCATCCAGAATTTACCTTCCATCTACCATCCCCCATTTCTTCTAAGTTACTTAAGGCTTTTGCTTGAAAATTAAGTTCTTCACCGGTTGTGGAATTCACCACAGACATGTCTACACCAGTTAAAGCGTCTTTACGAATTCCAGGTTCACCAGTACTAATCACAGACCAATCATCCCCATAAAAATCTTTTAAGTAAGTTATCGATGCGTTTTCATTCCTTTGTCCATTTGCCCAGGTACCCTGATTTACTTTTACCAACTTATTAAATAACGGACTATTAAAACCGAAAATATCGTATCTGTTGTCCCCTATCCAATCAGTAAACTCATAAATGTTAAATCTACATGGAAGACCATTATCTATAACATAATTTTCATATTCACCAATTAATATACCTCTTACCAAAGGATGGGTATTAAAAAAATTAACAATGGACCAACCTACCGTAGTACCCTGAGCATCAGTTCCTGGAATATTTATAAGTCCGTTTTTCATATGTCTTTCGGTTGGTTCGTTTGGTCCTGCGACATTATCAGAGTACACATCCTTTAGAGCATTTTGAATTGCAACAAACGTTAGGTTCCTATAGGTATTACCCCTTCCTCTATCCCAACCACTATCAGCGAGTACTTCCTTACTAAATTCACATTCTTTATCTATAAATAACTTATCTAGTTCTTGTTGTGTCTCTCTATTATAGTTGACTTGTATACCTCCGAATTTTGCATTCTTTACTTCCATAGCATCTAAAACCACATCACCATTAGGTCCACTAAGTATAATTTTTTCCGAAACACCTTCTTTAGGGGAATCAGTACCTTTAAAATAAACATACTCTCTATCACCATATCTTTTAGGGTTAGATACATTTTTATAATTAATTTCTTGTTGTTCGTCTAGTTCTCTTCTGATATCAACTTTTCTCCACACATCAACTTCAGGAATCATTGGTAGATTTCTAAATACTGGTAAAGCTTCATTATTCTTATCATCTTCTAATATCCAACTTACAAGTATTTTAGGTTCGCCTCCAGGCACATTTTCAAAACCCATAACAACACCTCTGGTTAGTGGTGGTATAGGAGACCAAGGGTCGTCCATATAAATTAACTCAATAACATCACCTTCTTCTAGTGGTGGATTTACTTTTGGTTTTTCTTCTACGAGAGGAATTTTAGTTATTATTAAGTTGGTTGTCTTTTCTAATATGTTTTTTCGTATGTTACTTTTTTCTTCTTTATTTTCTTTTAACAATTTACATCCAACGTCTTTCCACCATTTAGGGTTATTTTCCATTAATGTTTTCATTACACTTTCTGGAGTAATAGTTTCTGCAAGAGGTATCAAATCTAATTGTCCCGGTTCTAGTAATATTTCTACTGGTAATCCACTGTTATTTTTAAAATGTAAAACCCGTTCTCTTAAACTTAGATAATCTTCTCTTAGGTGAGGAAAATCATCTAGACATTTACCAGTTCCAGAAGGGTCGACACCACTTTCACCACAATAATGTCTAAATTCATCTACTATATATTCCAATACTCGATATAATAATGTAGCTTCTACCCAATTTAATGGAATTCTCCCAGCTGTTTTAATTTCAGTACTAAAGGAACGACCTATATCGGTAAACTCTAATAGTCCTAATTTTCTTCCTTCTGTTACAGCATCTCTTACCATTTGTGTAGCATCCACAAACATTGCTCCAGGACTAGTGAAAGTTTCATTAGTATAAGAGGGATGGTATGTTCTATATAGTTGACTGTAGATTGTTCTATCCCATTCAGGCCAAAACGATTTAATAAATTTACCAGCCATGTCTCTATCCATAAGTTGTTGTTGTGTTTCTTCCATTATTAATAAATACTATTGGACTTCTTTAAGTAAATGTAATATAATTAAACTATGAATAAAGATATTGTTATTTGTTTAGTACTCCTATGGGTTTCCCAACTCGCGGTTTGGTTTCAACTAAACGGTCAGTTTGTGTGGAAATGGTTTGAAAAAAATCCATTACTATTATCTTTAGCTGGTATACCTATTAGTTATGGTTTTATATTAGCTACAAAATATGGTTATCATGGCTTTGGGGAAATCTTGTGGGCACAACGTTTATTAGGTTTTGCATTAGGTATTATATCCTTTGCTTTTTGTACTTATTGGTTCTTAGGTGAAGGGGTAACTTCAAAAACTTTCGTTTCCCTGGTACTGGCAATGGGATTAGTTTTAATTCAAATTTTTTGGAAATAAATTCTTCTTTTAAGGCAGCAATTATATATTTATAGTTGTAACTAGTTAAATAAACTTTTTAAAAAAAAGGGAGAGTATCTAAAGAAAAAAGGGGACCGTAAGGTCCCTTTTTTTTGTGTAACAATAAATATATTGAGTGGAAAGTATCTTACCATATTTCGGGTAATTACAAAGATAAATATGTCGTTAATTACGATAAGTCAAAAAAAGTTGGTCTTATAGCAGCAAAAAACTGAAATTTTTATATTTTTATACCTCGTTCGACTTCATAATAGAACTTGTCACAAGAATAATAAAGTCTTCTAGCTTTACGTTGTTGGATTAATTTACCTACAGCAACAAACCTGGAATGTTCCTTCCAACCTATAGATACTATTTTTGTAGCTTTATTCTTCATACTACAAAGATAATGAAAATTTTTGAATTAACCTAAGAATTTTTTACTTTATTCTTTTCATCCAACCATTAACATCTTGGACAAACTCAAACATACTTTCTCTGTTAAGATTAGTTTTTACTTGATTTAAATGGTCTACTACTAAACCTAATCTATCATTGATTTTTCCATGGTTATCCCCTTTAACGTTAGGACCTCCGTGACCACCAAAACTTAAAGTTGCCCACTCATTTAAATTTTCTTTAGGTGAATGTGAGTTTCTAATTCTTTTTTTCTCTTCGTCTGAAAGGTTATAATGTTTAGGGTCTTGTCTGTACCCGTTAAATTTGTGTCCTTCCCAAAGTGGATGATTATAGTTCATAGTTCTTTTTTATTATAAATAGTGACAAATAGATAAAAATTTACTATATTTGTACATGTCAACTTATAAAGAAATCTATATTAAAGGTTATAAGAGAAAAGACGGTACTTGGGTGTCCCCACATACACGAACTGTTAAAGTTAGTGGTTATGGCTCCAAAGGAACTTTATTCTCTTACAGAACAACTAATCCTTTTCAATTATCTATGGATTTCTCAGGTAAAACAAATACTAACATCAAAAAATAACATTATGAAAAAATTAGTTTTATGTGTAGTCTTATTAATACTTTCCTTTAATAGTAAATCTCAAGGTTTCCAAGGTTTTATAACCGATATAAATCAATTTTGTGATTCTTTAGAAACCTACATCTGTTCACAGACTAGTACCTCTATTAATCAAGGTCAAAATATTTCACATATGCTTGCCCATCTTTCAGTGGTGACAAATCCTATCCACTATAGTTATAATCCTTACTGGTTAGTTACTGACATACATAATGATACTTTATTTGAGTCGTACCTACTTTCACCCTACATAGTTAATATTAACCCAGAAGATACTATAGTTATTACTTTAACGATAGAAGTAACCCCTAGTATAGGAGAAACTATACATTGTGTTAATGCAGATACCTTATATTTTGACAATACTGGAATGTGGTCTCCGTTACCACCTAACACTATAACAACTATTAATGAATATAGTAGTGAAGTTAGAGAAGATAATAGAATTTTTGATATTTTAGGTAGGCCTATTAAAGATTATTCCTTGATTCCTACTGGTTCTATTTATATTATTAATAATAAAAAATACATAAAAATAAAATAAATGAAAAAGACACTTAAAACCATCCCAATAAAAGATATTAAAGTTACTGGTGAGTTAATTAATTTGTTAAGAGAGGAACACGGTACAGGCATAGAGTTCGGAAAAGAAATGTCCCGTTTAACTAAACTAGGTGTTTTACAAATAGGGGAAATGCCGAAAGTATCAGAAGAAAAATTAAAAGAACTTATGATGGCAGGTAAAAGTATTTTTGAACATGAGATTGAAGAATTAGAGGATAAGATGAGAGTGGAGGGTTATTTACCAGATGAACACTCTCATCTAAAAGTTTTTAGAGATAATTATTTGGTTGATGGTGGTAAAAGATTATTTGTATTAAGGAGACTTTTCGGTGAAGATTATGAAATAGAAGTAGAAGAGCTTAGTGAATAATTAAACTAACCTAACTTCAACATTACAGAACTGACTAAAATATTCATTAGCTTCTACGTAATAGTATTCCCAAAGTCCTTCTACAATTTCGATTTGGTCCTCAGTATAATTACTATATGAACTTACTTTGTTTTGTGCACTTTCTGGGAATAGTTCTTTTAATCGGTCACTGTCATCAAGTGAAGCTGTCTCATTTACATCAATTAACACTCTAATGTCCCAACAAGAATATCCCTGTTCACCAAAATTTCCTGACTCATCAAACATGTAATCATAACCAATGGGTTCTACTTTAAATTTTAAATTTTCAAAACCCATTTCATTAGTATTTCTCCATCCTGCTTTTGCAAATGTAGTATTATCCATACCACCTATCCATTCTAAAGCTATTACAGGATACAAAACGTCACCTACATTTCTAAATTCATAATAATCGTCATCGTCGTCTACAACACCAAAAAGTTTTAATGAGTTATAGTCTGCTGTACCTAAAGAATCCCAATGTTTAAATAATCTTTGTTTTACTTTAGGAGAAATATAATTAGTAAAGTATGGGTTGGTGTCTGTGGTAACGAATCCATCTGCACCAATATCAATCTTGTCCGCGGTTTCTTGTAAAACGTCTTCTTCCTCATAAGTTCCAAATTTTACCATATCTAATATCTCTTGGTATTGTGGAGAATCTAGTAACATTTTATAAGCTCCAGCATATGGAAGTATTTGATGGGCTTTAGAGGGGAATTGTCTAACTTTCCTATGTAGTTCTTTTATTTCTTCAGGAGTTGCTTGTTCAGCAAAAAAAGCGACATCTTTAGTGGTCATCCCCCCGATAAGGTGTGACATCGTATATAATCTATTATCTAAACCTTTAGGTAACTTTTTACTAATAACATGACCATAGTACCCTTCTTCTTTTAATATATCTAAATCGTATTCCATTACTTATAAATATTTTTAATTGCATAAAAAAAGGGAAGATAAACTTCCCTCTTTTAATATTAGTAAAAATTACTATCTTCTTTTTCCTTTACCCGTAATACCATATCTTTTCTTCACCGCTCTTCTTTCTTTACGAAGACCTGGGAAATTAAAGTTATAGAAACATGCCTGTAATTGTGGCATTATCGCTTCTTCTTTATTTGGTAACGCTTGGTGTGCTGCTAATACTAAATCAACACATTCACCTTGTGAGAATTGTTTCTCATCTAAATCTTTTAAATGATTTATTACTTCGGCTGCTGAACTATCATCAGTAATTTCTATTTTAGCTTTTTCTATTACTTCTGGAGTTACTGTTTCAGCGTTAGGATTTTCAGATTCAGCTTCAGTACCTACCCCACCAGTATTACCAGCTTCTTCTTGTCCAAATATTCCGTCAACGTCAAGTTTTCCTCTTCTTTGGTAAGACATTACAGCTTTTTTAGTGTTAGGTCCAAATACACCATCTGGTTTAGCTCCTATAAGTGTTTGTATTTTAAAGATTGCTCCATCCTCATCTCTATTTACATCACCTAATGTACCTTCCGCTTTACCATCAACAATGTCTTGGAAAGTATAAGTTACTTTTTTATAGTTTACACCTGACTTCTTCTTTACCGTCTCTGTTTCTTTTTCAGTTTCTACATCACCTTCTGGTGTTGTTGGTTCAGTTTTAGTACCATCTCCAAAATCAATAAAAACACCATTTACGTCAGACATTTGTTCTTGGATAAGTAATTTATATCGTTGTTCCATTCTTTCTCTACTTTCAGTTTGTACTTCTGTTTCTGTTTCAGTACCTACTTCAAATTCCATATCTTTACTCTTTCCACAACTATAAGGGAATGGACCTTTACTACTTGCTAAAGAACCTTTACCTCTTGGGTAAACTCTCATAGTTCCGTTAGAGTAATAAACAATTTTATCTTTCGCGTTTAGATTTCCGTTTGAGTCACTAGCCATTTTAGAATCTACTGTTACGATATAAACCACACCACCTGATTTAGTTTTTTGGAATTTACCTTTTTGACTTCCAAGTTTCCCACCAAAAATCTTCCCAAGAGATGGGACAACACAACTATATTTTTTAGGCCATTGACTTTCTAATTCATCTTGATTCTTCTCTCCTGATGATGTCATTTTACCTGGTCTAGCACATCCTTTAATAGCTTTTTGTATTACTTTTTTAGCGTTTCCAAAAGTCATTGGTTTGTTTTTTAATTTCATATCGTCATCGTCAGACCAAATTACACCAAAACCAAAACCTCCTAATGAATTACTACCGGCACTAGCAACTTCAGCACCTATATCCTCATTACCTGTTTTATCAGCAAAAATTTCTAATACTTTTTCACAGGCTGCTTGACCTTCATCTGTAAATTTACCAGTTAAAAATGTGATTGCGTTATACACATCATTTAAATCTTCATCATCAATAGGAGCGTCAGTAGCGTCCTCTAATCCATTTGCAATACCTAATAATGCTTGATAGTCAGATATAACTGGATTTCCATTTTCATCCGCTTCCCAAGAAATTGAGATATCGTCATAATTTTCAAAAGGAATAATAGTAGATTGTTGTTCATTTAGTTGTTTTTGTTCGAAAAGGATACTGTTTTCCACAGAGGTTAATCCTCTATCATACCCCATAAGTTTTGAGATACTTTTAATATCTTCATTCAATTGTCTTGATTTACCCATAATGTTTTGTTTTATTTTGTTTTATTCAATTATCTATAAATATACCTGTTATTATAAAAAGAGTGGGGTATTTATTATAAAACACGACACTAACTATGGATTACAACACAATACCTAAACTTTTTGAATATGTTATAACTAGAGAGCTACCTATAGAGGTTCTAGATGAGTTAGAGTTTTTAAAAGAAAAAGGTACTTTATCGGACCCTACAAGTCCGGCTTTAAACTGGAAATTTACTCAACTTATTAAAAAGGCGATAGAAAGAAGTGCAAAATTATATGGGGTAAGAGTGTACGTAGGTCATAATAATCCCTACAATGAAGAAAATGACATTTTAACATCCCTATTTATACAAACCTACCCCCATTTTAATGATATGGATAAAATTGAAGAGGCTTTAACACCTCGGTCCTTTGTAGTTGGGAGTGAGTCTAAACCGTTACCTTTCGTAGGTGGAAGTAGACAAGGTCAAGTAGATGGGTTATATTATGATGATATAGAAAGTGTGTTTGGGCCACCAAGTTATGAACAGGGAAGTGGTGACGGTAAAGTTCAATTAGAATGGGACATTGAATTTGACAATGGTGTACGTGCTACTATCTATGATTACAAACAATACGATGTTGACCCTTATAACGACATAGATTACTGGAGTGTCGGGGGAAATAGTGCTGAATCAGCTTTTGAAGTTTACAAGTCTCTGGGTCTTATCTAGTCGGAAATTTTAACAACCTTTATAAATATATCCACCAGCATTTGCACTAATAGGATAACTTTTATTTATATGGTTACATCTACTTCTACATTTACTAACCTCTGAACATTCACCTTGACAATAAGCTCTTAACATTTGTTCTGCATCCCAATTATATTTGGGACCTATCTGATATAAACATCTTGGGTAGGAATTTAGATAAAACATTCCAACCGCATATTCTCTTGGGGTGTTCCACCCACCTTTATTGATTGGTGTTACTAAACCTTCTTTAAATTTTTTAGTTGCAGCTCTATTTTGTACAGTTTGACTTTCTGGAGAATTTAAAAATCTGGTCATAGCTTTTTTCCAGTCTGAATGTTTCATTTCATCTCCATTATATCTTTTTATACTTTTAATCATTTCATCTTGTGATTTACCAAAATATTTTTCTGTATCCATTTCTTTATATAACTTCTTTAGACCTCTTTTAGTAAAATGTAATATTCCGACTGCGGTATCACTATTACTATCTAGAAATAAATCTGTGTAGTTTTTAGAACCACCAGCGGAAATTGTACCGTTGATAATCTCTATAATTAAGTCATCTGAGATTGCTGCTTGTTCATTAGATTTTGCCCCACCTTCATAAGAACCACCCGATTTTGTTGGATTGGGGTTAACCTTTTTAGTATCCTTCATAGCTGTTAGCACTTCTCCCGTTACTACACCATCAACTGTTAACTTATGGTCTTTTTGAAAACTTTTTACCGCTCTTTCAGTTTCTGGTCCAAATCTACCATCTACACCATGACGAGGTAAGGAATATTTTCTATCTACTAAATGTTGTTGCATTACTCTAACATCTTCTCCCGTATCCCCTCTTTTCACTGGGTTAATACCTTCTATAGGAATAATTTCATTTAGAGACATTTCATTCCCTGGTTGAAACATGGTTAGTTTTTTTATTTGAGTTTCTGTTAAAATAATTTTCATATATTATAAATATTAGAAACCTTCTAATAAGAATTGACGTATATTATAATACAACAAGTCACCAAAGAAAATTATTCAATTTAACTTTGTAGTTTAACCAAAAATCCTTATATTTGTACTATGAAAAAATTAATTACCATATTATCATTATGTCTTTTGACTTTAACCACTTATAGTCAACAAAGAATGTATGAAGCTGAAAAAATCATTTTTGAAATGGTTAACGCTTATAGAGTTTCACAAGGTTTAAAAGAAGTTACTTGGTCTGATGATGTTTATAACGCTGCATATCACCATTCTTCTTATATGTCTAATGAAGGTGTAGAGTTTGAACACACTGAAAGAGTCGATGTAGAAGGTCATGAAGAGATTAATGATGTTCAAAAAAGAATCAGAAAATATTGTGGTGATTATACGTGGGGGACGGAATGTATGGCAGGTTTACCTTTAATTTCTTTTTCTAACGAACCATTTGATTTGAAAGAGGCTTGTTGGGAGGTGGTTTCAAGTTGGATTAATTCTCCTGGACATAGAAAAGCTATGTTGTTTGATTTGGAGGGTAATGGTAATTTACAGTTGGGTGCAGTAAGTGTAATTAAAGTAAAATATTGTGAAAGTTCTGTTCCTGTTTTGGTTTTAACTAATGGGACAAACTAAGCGGATATTGTAACGGGTTTACAACCTACTTCTGCTCCCCACGCTGTACCACCTAATGGAGCGTAAACTTGTAATGTCATTGTATTCACACCTCCTTTTTTAGTAAAACTAATTTCTCCGTTTGGTCCTATAATGTCTTCCGTAAATCCTTTTTTCTTAAGTTCCGCATCTTTACCTTTTAGGTATGCATTTAAATTACCACCGTATTTTTCAGAGTACTCTAGTTTATTATTAATTTCGTCCATCTGGGTATTTTCTTTAGTTAAACTTCTTTTGTATTTGGTGATTTGTTTATTAATGCTGATAAGTTTTGTCTCCACTAATTCGTAAAACTCCTTCAAGTCATTACTAATACCTAGAACTCCCGTATCTAAACCAGCTGCTTTTCTAAGTTGTTTAGGTGAATCAAAATCCCCACTAAAATTTTTAAATGATTTATAATCTGGGAATTGTTTAAAAAATTCTTGAAACCATTGTAGGTCAGCTTCATTATTAGCACTTAAAGAATAACTCGCTTGTTCACCTTTATCTATCTTTCTCTGTGTGTTAGGTACTTTTCTATCTGAAAGTGGGAACCAGTAAGCTATTTTTCTCGCAAAATTCCTACCAACCTTCATCCCTAATTTACCAGTCAGTTCTAACGCTTTTTCGTATTTTTCTTTTCTTTGGTTCAAATTTTGTCGTTGTGTTTTTAAATTCTCAATTTCTTGACTACCTAATTCTTGGAATCTTCCGGACACAAATCCTTCTTGCCCCGTTTTAGGATTTTTACTTCTATATGTTTCCCCATCATATACTATCTCAAACATATCGGGTATACTATAAGCGTCAAATTTGAGGGTAATGTTCCCGACACCTTCACCCATATCTATGGAATACCCACCTTCTGGATATATTCGGTAACCATTACTTTTTGTACCTTGGTTTCCTTTAGCTGGTGTAAATTTTTGTTTACAAAACTCAGGTAATTGTTCTTTCACTACTTTAGTACCTGAAGCTTCCACTGACACATTCATAAATTGTTCTTTACTATAGTCAGGATGTTTAGCTCCTTTACTTTTATCCCATTTAGTTTTTCCTACAGTAACTACTGGTGCAGGAACTGTTACATTAGTTATACCAGCATTTTTTAAACCATTTGTTAATAATTGACTTATTGCGGTTGCTCGTTTTTTTGCTAGTTCTTGATTCCTACCAACAAATTTATCTAAACTTTTATTGATTTTTAATTTATCTGCCAATGCATCACTTAAAGGTACTTGAGACGCACCCCCTTCTAGTTTTATATTAAAAGTAGTATTTTGTAACTCAGGAGTCTTAAAAAATGTAATCATTTTTTTTAAAAGATTATCTACACCTGTTTTAGATTCATCACTTAACTGATAAGTCCCTGACGCAAATTTTTGACCTATATTAGTTTTAGGTAGATTTTTTTGGATTAAGTCGGTTATTTTATATTTTTTACCTTCAATTTCGACGACATCACCTATCGATTGTTGTTCCAGAAGAACATACTCTGTCACAAACTCTAGTTGTTTTTCACTGATTAAAATTTTACCAATAATGATTTGTTATTTTATAATAAATATATTATATTTGTCTTATAGTTAAAATAAAGAATTATGAAAACAAAATACCAAAGAAGACGTGCATTAAATTGTACATTAATAGAAAAAAGTAAGAGTCACCCTGAATACTTTAAATATGATGTAACGATTGGTGAAAAAGATGGTACTGTTCACACGGAGCCCGCTTATGGTAAAGATATGCAAGATGCATTATCTAGATTAATCAATAAGGAAAGAACTATAAAAGTGGAGAAAAAACTAGAGAATAATACTGGAATTATATTCTTGGTTTGGTTGGTGGTAATGGGTGGACCGGCTTTTTTTGTCGAACATCATACCCCATGGTTTTTAGTTTATTCAATGGGTTCTATAGTCGTGTTGGTTTGTCTAGCAGCGTGGTGGTATCACTATGTTAATAAAAGTTGAAAATTTTTTCTATTATTTAATAGCTTTTTTATAATTTAATAATATATATTAAATGCAGCTAGCTTTTTAAATAAGCTATTAAAAATACTAAAGGCTTTATTGCCTTTTTTTCTTTCTATTTCATATATAATTTATTAGGTAAAGTGTAACTACAAAGATAAAATCTACGTATATTCTATTATACCAACTATTAACCCAATAAACATCGTAAAATGAAAACTGCATTACTGACCATACTCACACTTTTTATAACTTTACTCAACCCTTATAGTACAGAAATGGAAGTAGTTTTTAAAAATAAAGGGGTAACTATTTCTACCAACTCATCATACGAGGTGTTAAAATTTAACCCAAAATATTTCGAATTCGGTGTGAGTGAAGGTAAACCAACCAATACTGATTTTTACATAAATTCTAATTTCTTTTATAAAGGAGGGGAACCTATGGGGATGGTGGTTATAGACGGGAAGAAAAAATATGGGAAAAGAAAGAATGGTGGGTCTTTTTATGTGAAAAACGGAAAACCCTACGTTCGTAGTCAATACTGTCCCTCTTCTACTGATTATTGTTCTCAGTCTGTTTTTTGGGGAATTAATGATGGTGAACTTAACCACGGTGGAATTAAAGAGAACCATTCGACATTAAACCGATTACGTACTTTAATAGGTCAAAATAAAAAAGGTGAAATAATTCTTATAGTGTCCAAAATTAGGTTAGACGCTAAAACTATCTTAGAGTTTGGTATGGAGTATGATTTAGTTGATGCGGTATTTTGTGATGGTGGTACTTCAGTGGATTACTACTTTAATACTGATGGATACTCATCTACCTTTAAAGCTTTGAGTGACGGGATGAAAACTATCTTAGGGATTGACCAACCACCTATATACATTAGTGGTAATTTTAAGTGATACAATTAAAAGCCTGGGCTCTTTTAACCACTTCTTCTACGTACCCAATAGATGTTAATTGTTCATGTTTAAGATTTGGGAAATAACCTGGAATCCACTTATCGGTATAAACTTTAAAGGCCTCACCATCTTTAAATGGTTTATACATCCCCTTTGGACTATCACATGGTGCGTTATAATCCGGACTACTAGTTTTACAATATTTTTTAATTTTACTTTGACCCATATTATGAGCAACTATTGCTAAGTCCATAGAGATGTTACCACTACCCGCTATATTTTTTATCTTACCTTTTTTAACAGCTATCGGATTAATGGACGGTTTAGTGCCAACACCTTTTTTTAGTGCTAGGTTATAATCACTACCTATTCTATAAATTGTACCCAGTAAAGAGTTTAATACATTACCAACATCAGTAAAATCACCAACTTTTTTATCTAACCCGTATTCTTCCCAAGATTTTTTAGTGAATTGTGCTGGACCTAGACTCATACCCTGTCCAGCAATATCTTCAACAGTATCCATTACCCAATCACCTAAAGGAACAAGGTTTCTAACAGCTAACGCTGTCGTATCTCCAACACTCCCTAGACTGTAATTAGTTTCTCTACCCATTGTTGCAACAGCATATTTTATGATTTCTAAAAGTACTTTAGTGTCCTTTATGCCAGACATTCTTTTAATTTTATCTAACTGTTTAAGTACTGTCTGTACCGCCGTAGCTACTTCGACACTAGGAAGACACTTTCTTAAATTGTTATAACGGTTATTGGTTATTTTGGGTACCCTTGTTCCACCACCTCCACCCTCTAGGTCAGTAGGTATCATGTTTTGTTCTGAATAAAGATTGTTTAACTGGGATTCGGTAATTATAATTTTCATAAATTAGAAGAAATTTTATTATAGTAATACATAAACTCGTCTTTTACTTTATCCAGGGTTCCTTTTTCATTATCTTTTTTTGGTGTGTTCTGTTGACCTCTTCTTGCCCATACTATTGCAGTACCATTTTTATCCATTTCCGATAATGGGGTAGCGTGAACTTGTTTATGTATATTATGAAATATAATAGGTTCACCATTGTTTATTGCACCTACAAATCCTAAATGGGTATTCAATCCTGGTACCATCCCTTTTGATAGTGTTTTTCCTGGTTTAAACTTAATGTCTTTACCCAAATCCTCTTTAGACCACTGACCACTACCATCCGCTTTAATCATAAATGGTCCATCACCAGCTTTACTTCCTTTACCCATTTCATCAACACCTGTCATTGCTTCGAAAAAAGCTGTAGTATGCATCTCGGATGGTTCATAAAATAAACCAACAACATCATTTAATTCTAAATTACTAAATTTCTGTTGGTTTGGTACTAAAGATTTGGTTATATTTTTTGCATCACTTAATCCTTGTTTTGGTTGTGGGTTTCTATTTATCTTATTAAATAAATTTGTTATAGAGTTATTCTGTCTAGTTCCAGCATTTTCAAAAGAAGAATAAACATTGTTACCCATTCTATGTGCGTGCCATGCATTCCCCTGATATACATTACCTAAAACATCTGAGACGTATGCGGCACACCCATCCATCGTACACTTATAGACTTTACTCTCTTTAGTTGGGTTAAAGGTAGGCATCTTCTTTAAGTCCAGACTGTCTGAAAGTTCTAAATTAGGAAATTCACTCTCTGTTTCAGTTGCTACATCACCCCCCGATTCTATTGCTTGTGCTTGTTCAATACCAATTCGTTTTCCATCTTTTTCAGCGTAGATAAAAGCATCTGGAAAAGTATCACGAACCCCCCATAAACCCAACTGTAAGTTACCTAGATAACTATCCCATGATTTTTTAAGAACATATTTATATAAACCTCCTTTATCCTGAATTTTTTTGATGGGTACACCCAACTGTTTCACTTTCGCTAAAAACTCCGCGGGTGCCTTTTCTTTATACACACCCACCTGTATGTGGTACTTAATTCCGTGGTTACGATTTGATTCGGATTCTACAACTAAATCACCATAAACATTTTTACTGTTATGGTGTAAACCTAATATTGTTTTTTTTTCTTGTTCTGTTATATTCATAATACTATACTACTGTGGAGTGTAATTCTTGTTGGTCCTCTGTAGACATTTCACTAAATGCCTCTTCACCTTCTTCAGAACTAATAAACTCAGCAAATTTTTCGTTCAAGTCTCCCTCAGACATACTTGCGACTGCTCCAGCAGCTACACCAGTTCCTGTTATCCACCCTATAAATTTACCATATAATTTAGTTCTATTTAAAAGACCTCTTCTTTGCATTTTTGTTAGTATTCCACCAGATTTACTAAAGACTCTAATTTTAGCCCCTTGTTCCAATGCTTCACCCGCACCTTTAAAGACCTTACTATAAGAACCTATATCTTTTCCTACCTTACTAAAAGGTTTAAATCCGAAAATTCCGAAGTTAGATATTTTTTTACCTAAACCACTTAAAAATTTTCCTACCGGACTAGTACCCATCCATTTAGTAAAAGAAACCGCATCTGGACCAAGTTTTGTAGCTTCGGATGCGACCTTAGCCCCTTTCCCACTTTTAATTGCTGAATTCATTCCTTTAAACGAACCTTTCCCTAACTTTACTAAAGCAACTACTGGTTTTGCTACTAAATCTCCAGCGTAAGGTATGATAGAAACTAAACTTAAAAAACCAAAAAATATATGACCTTGTTTAAAATAAGAAATTGCATTGATTGCATCGGCAGCACCTGTTGGGTCCACAATACCTACAAAGTCTAAAAACGTGTTATACCACTTATATTCCTTTAGTAGTTGTCTCTTATTAGTCTCCATAAGAATCTTTTTACCCGTAGGGTTCTGTGACTCTAAAAGTGAATCTATTTGTTTAGATGTTAAGTGTATATCTGCCATAAGATGTTTTATATATAAATACTATTAAAACCTTTATAACACCATTTTGTTATTTCAATTATATTTCTTACTTTTATATTAATTAAACATATAAAATGAAAAAATATATATACACCGGTGAATATTTTCATCAGACCGACGAAACCTTTGTTTCTAACGACGTTAAAATAGGGTTGACAAAAGATTTTAATCAACGTGAGAAAGAGTTGAGTAATACAAACGGACCTATCAAATATGAAATGACAGGAGTGTGGGAAATCTCTATTGATGGTATCGAGAATCCGGCTCAGATTATTGAGGGTATTTGTCATTCTTTCTTCCATGTTTTTCGTTACGATAAAAATGAGTGGTTTAATACTGAAAAATTAGGGAAGACTTCTTTTTATACTTCAGTGAGTAGAGGTTTAAGTTCTTTAAATCGTCTTCCAGGTGTTACAATAACCAAAGTTAATATGGATAGTGATAAATGGTGTAACTTAACTATCGAAAATAGAAGAAATCTTGTAAATAAATTAAGTAATACGGAAGGTGACCCTAGAATTGTAGAACTCTGTTCCGAGTTAGGTTGTGATGAATTAGTTTTAAGTAGAAAGTATAAAGGAAGTGAAGTACAAGTGACTGTTAAATCAAATGGAATGTATTACTATTTGGGTGAAGAATTTGACAGTCACAATAAAATGTATAATAATGGTATAGTATTAGATATAAGAGGTGTTAGAGGAGGAAGTGGAAATAGTTCACTAAAACCCTACACAATTGTTAAAACTGGCCAGAAAATTAGTGAAGTAATTAATTTAAATTAAAAAAATAAAAAATGATTAAATCGGAATTTGAAAAATATGCCACAGGACATTTAAATGTTTCTTCAATGGCATTAAATGACTACCAAAATAGTATGACTCCTTATATTTTAGAGGAGAGAGAAATGAGAGCCACACAAATGGACATCTTTTCTAGATTAATGATGGATAGAATATTGTGGATAGCGGGACCTATAACAGAAATGACTGGAATTATAGTACAGGCACAATTAATGTTTTTATCTAATTCAGACGATAAAGATATTACAATGCATATTGATTCTCCTGGTGGTTCGGTAAAAGCAGGTTTAGGTATTATAGATGTAATGGAATATATAAAATGTGATATTAGAACAATTAATACTGGGATGGCTGCTTCTATGGGTTCGGTATTGTTAGGGGCGGGCACAAAAGGTAAACGTTCCTCACTTAGATTTAGTAGAACTATGTTACATCAATCTAGTGGAGGTGCAATTGGAAATATCCAAGATGCTAGAATCTCTATGGTAGAATGGGAAAAGATAAATGAGACCCTATTTCAACTTTTAGGGAAGTATTGTAAAAAATCCGCTAAGAAGGTCGCAAAAGATGCATCTAGAGATTTATGGTTAGATGCGGATGCGTCTTTAAAATACGGTATAATCGATGAAATTATTTTAAAACAATAATTTTAGTTGGTGCAACTGGAAAAGAGGTTAGATTCTTTTTCTCTACGTTTGTAATTCTTTATCCATTTACCACTTTGGGTTCTTTGTTGAGGTGGATTCCACTTCTTAATCGAGGTGGTAGCGTTATCCCATCTCCCAAACTTAACGTCTTGTATCCATGGACTTGTTCGGACATTTTCACATCCCGAATTAAAAACTAAGGATACAATTGCTTCATACATACAAGTATCCATTTTTGCTCCAGGTCTATCATCTTTTATCCATTGTTTGACTATTCTATTCACACATCCCACCGCTGTGGACAAATCTTCTTTAAGTAATTCTAAAGCTTTTTCCTTGGTGATTGTATTTCCTTCGTAAGCTTCTCTACCCGTATGACCATAACCAATAGTTAAAGTACCACCTGGTTTACCTTTAACGTATTTACTACTTTTATACTCAATAGGTGGGTCATTATAATATGCGTCATCATAAGTGTACAAGACAGGCTTTCCATTAACACCTTCATCTTCCGATATAAAAGTTGTAAGGTCATCTGATGCAACACTAGGAACAGTTAGATAATTTTCTGTTTGTTCTATTAATAACGATAATGTATTTATTAGTTTCATTAATAATAAATATTAGAGTTGTTTTATTAAAAACTTATTATTATATTTAAATAAAAAATTATGGGAACACCGGGAGAAAAAACAATATTTTGGATAGACAAATTTCAAGGTCAACCAGCAGGGATATATCCATTTAGAAGTGATTTGAAGGAATCTATAGAAAAGGTAGAAGAACTCACAGGAGAAAAAGTAGTAGGTATAGTTTATGATGAAACTTACAACATAGAATTATTAACCGAAAAAAACTCCACTGAAGAGAATGTATAACTTGTACGAATTTTTTTTAATGTTAAACGAAGAAGAAAAAATGGAAAAAAGAAATAATAAAATGAAATACCCAGACGCAAAAAAACACCAACAAATTAGTTTTATAAAATCAGGCATTAGAATAATAGGTTATATTTTTATTCCTTTGAGTTTGGTGTGGGCAACTATATTCTTAGTAATAAGTGAAGTGGTGGGAATTTATGAAGAATTAGTATAATGAAAAAAGTAGAAATAATAGTAGGTGGTACAGGACATGAGATTACTCGTAGTAATTTTACTTGTGAAGAATTAAAAAAAGTTAGAGAATACTGTAAAGAGAATGACGAGGATATGGAGTCAGTACTAACTAATGACCTAGAAGAGGTATTAGAAGATAGAGGTCAATGGTATGATTGTGACGACCTAGGACATTTTATGGGAGGTAATCTAAGTTGTAAATTATATGTAACAGTAGACGATGATGAATACGAGTTTGAAACTAATGACACACAAATTCAAACAAAGTCCCAAGATTACCCCGAATTCGAGGGTGGTACCATGGTAAGTTTTATAACCTGGGAAAAAGGAACTTTAGATTCGTGTGAATTTGAGATTGGTGACGATGAAGAGTTTGATATAAATAAATTAAAATTAGTGGTAAATCAGATTGAGACTACAGATAGTGTTTTTGACCTTATACAAGAAATGTGGTATGGTGGTTTACAATTAATCGGTGATGGGTTTTCAGATACAACTGGAAAAGCCTTCGATGTAGAAATAGACGAATGTGATGAAGATTAATAAATTTTTAAATAATAAATGGATTAAAGTATTGTTCAGTCTTTCAATTATGTTGTCAGCTGTGCCATCTATCTATCAGGATTTTACCTATGGACATAGTGGTGAATGGACACATTATGGAATGATGATGGTGGGAATACTTTATTTTATAGAATCAATATTATGGACATTAGATATATGGAAAAATTAGAAAAAAAATTAAATAGTTTCGAAGAAGATATCTTCGAAGGAAAAGATATAGATGTAAAAGAGTTTTATAAACTTAAAAAACAACTTTTAGATACTAAAAAAGACAACCAAGATTTATTAGAACTCCATATGATATTGGAGACTATGTTGGATAAACAACAAAATGAATTAATGAATAAAAGATTAAACCTTTTAACTATTTGGTCTACTATCTTTTTACCTCTTTCCTTTTATACTGGAATGTGGGGTATGAATTTTGATGATGTTCCATTATTAAATGGAGACCACGGTTTTTGGATTTTTCTAGGATTATCTATAGTGACAATAGTTGGGATGTGGATATATTTTAGAAAGAATAAATGGATATAATTTTATTCGGTTCCCCAGATATCACTTAAACTTAAAGAATCTAAATTACTTTCACCTTCTTTGTTAGCTAATTCACAATCAGAAATGGTAGCATATTTACACGCGTCATCTCTTTCATCGTGACATCTTCTCCACCAACCTTTTTTCTCTTCACATGGTTCACAACATGGTGTACCACCTAATTTTTTATTAATACCATCTGGAGTACCTTCACCTTCAGGACAACAAGCTGGATGATAAACATTACCCCAACCTGGACCAGCACCAGTACTGTTTAAGTCTTCTAATTGCCAAGCTTCACAAGGACAACCGTGACCGCCTGGTGTTACAATATCGTCATCACCACCACTTGGGTCTCCAGGACCGTCATCAACTGGGTCTCTATCATCACCATGAGGGTCATCACCATGACCATGGTCTCCATGAGGGTCATCACCATAAGGAAGTTCACCACTTTGTGGGTTAAAACCAACACCCTGAGAGTGTGGGTTTATTAATAAATCATCAATCACATCGACTATTTCTCCAGCTGGGTCATCACCCATAACATCATCCACAGTTAATGTAACAGTTTTACTGTCTTGAGTGATATCTACTTCGGCTGGTTTTTCACCTATATCGTCTTTTCTACCATCTTTAGTTAAAATACCACCTTGTTGCCATGCGTGTGCAGACATATATTGTCCGGAAGAATTAGTACTAGTACCTCCACCACCAGCTGGTAGACCTCCTTCACCACCGTGTTGTTCACCAAGTAATTCTTTAATTCGTTTGAGTTGTTCGTCTAATTTATTCATGATTTCTTTTATAATAAATATTAGTAAAACAATAAAGAAACAAAGTTGTATTAATAGGATTTTTTTTGTATCTTTGTATAGAAAATAAGTCTAACACTATAAAAAAAGAAATAATGGCGAAAAAAAGAAAATTAAACTCAAAGAATCCAAAATATTGGACACAAGAAAAGACTAACGAACCTGTAATAAAGAAAAAGGTTTTAATGTGTAATGTACCTGTAAGAAACGTAAATAAGGAAATAATACCGGGAAAAACGGTACCTATGTATGGTGTGTGGTATGAAAACAATTTAAATTAAAATATTATGAGAAAATTTATAAGAGAAGAGGGAGACGGTTCTATTACTACAACTTACGCGACTGAGATGCAAGGGAAATTACTTACCCACAACCATAAAGGACCAGCAGTGGTAAATAAAGAACAAAAAATAAAAGAATATTATTCCTACGGTGTGAAACTAAGTAAAGATGATTGGGAAAAAAGAAAAAAACTTTCTTAATAAACAAAAACTAGAGAGATGTATAGTGATAATATGGAAAATAAATGGGTAATATTTGACCTTGACGGTACAATAGCTGACATAGAAGTTAGAAGAGAAAAATGTACCTACGTCGACGGTAAAATGGACTGGGATTGTTTCTTTGACCCGGAAAATATCGACTTGGACGAACCTAACATTCCAGTAATTGAAGTTCTGAAGAAGA
>Ga0098060_1000385_pt1 | contig 20720 bp, 14 predicted proteins | sample 21_taG_FD_77063 | JGI IMG/M metagenome (GOLD analysis project Ga0098060, IMG submission 77063) | Marine viral communities from the Subarctic Pacific Ocean - 21_ETSP_OMZ_AT15319 metaG | ecosystem: Environmental > Aquatic > Marine > Oceanic | place: Pacific Ocean | collected 2015-01-19 | reverse complement strand
ATAAACTTTAGCGACACCTTGATAAGGACTTGCTATTGCTATACCTGAATTACCACCATCTCCATTGTCAGAAATAAAGAAAGGTTGTGCAACTATTTGACTCATTGCTGAAGTAGGTAACATAGGTGTTGCCTCTAGTCCTGAACTATCAGCTCCTGAATATGCACTAACTAACCCTTTAACTATAACCCTAGTTGCACCATTTGGTTCATAGTCAGCGTCAGTAGCACCAGTTTCTGAATCAAAGTCTACAGGAGAACCAGGAGATAAAGTGAAATTTCCATCTGCTCCATCTCTTACATAGTAATCAACCTCTGTATTATTATATGGAGCAGAGACTTGACCACTTCTAGGCCAAGTAATACCATCATTTGTAGTAGGCATGATTAAACGAGTGTCATAAAACCTCTCATTACCTGAGCCCATTCTTGCTTGTATAGCTGCCATTACTGGACTAGTAGCCACTAATCTGTATTCAGCGTTAGCATTAGTTTCCAATATTAATAATTCAAAAGGCTCAAGAAGAATATTTTCTTGGTTATTTACTATATTACCATTTCTAAACAAAGAGACTTCAGCAGCTAAAGGTCCACAAACTACTGTAACCTCTCCTCTATTACCAGTATTCCCACCAAGAGGATCTTCAGAATTTCTAAAAGCATAAAAGAATGTGTCTGTAACTGCTAGACCTAAACTCATTAAAGGCATAGGTGATTCGTTACTTCCATTTACCTGCTCAGAAAATCCATAAAAACCTCCTGTAGAAGTTACTATAGCTCCAGCAGACAATCCTGTAAAACAGATAGGTTCTCCTGCTTGCAAGAATTCTCTGTATAATACTGTAGCACTGTTGTAATCATCTCCAGATGCATAAACCTCAACTACATTTCCATTTGACAATGAAGATCCTTGCACTTTACCTGATGTTGTAGCAGCTACAGCTAATATGTTAAGAGCTGGTTGTGCATTTTGTGCTAATAAACTTTGTTGTAAATTTAGTGCACCAGCTTTTGCTAAAGGTAATAATGGTGTTGTTGAACCATCTCCTAAAAGGACATCAAAATTAGTTGCTCCATCTTTAACAATAGTATTTGCTTTTAACTCATCTGTAATAGTAACCCCATCTGCTGTAGTACTTAAAGCTACAGTTCCATCATAACTTACATCTACACCACCACCACCATTTGCAACAACTGCATTAGACAGTGTTCCTCCACTATTAAGTGTCTGGAATATTATGTCGTGATTAGCTTCACTAACTCCCCAAGTCATGTTACCTTGAGAAGTAATAGCACTTACATTACCACCTGCTATTGCAGGAGCTGTACTAATTAAAAAGCTTCCAATACTAAAACTGTTTCCACTGTCAAGACTTATATTAAACCCATTACCATCTAAGTTACCACCTAGTTGAGGTGAAGTGTCGGTAACTAATTCTGTTTCTGTAATGTAACCACTATCATTTGTAAAGTCACTTACATTAGTTGGTACTGTAGGTATAGTAGGTTTGTTTGTCAGGTCATTGTAGTCTCCTGAAAAACCTCCACCTCCTCCTCCACCAGTATAATCACTGATTTGCGACACTGTAATTGTTAATGCTGATTCATGTGCAGTAACATCGCTTTCTGTTACTGTGTAATCTGTTATATATCCACTGTCGTTAGTAAATGAACTAATCGTAGTAGGAACAGTTGGGATAGTGGGCTTATTGGTCAAGTCTGCATAATCCCCTGAGAAATGTGATAAGTCACTAATCTGTGATTCAGTAATAGTAATATCACCTTCGTGAGCAGTTACATCTCCACTAGTTACTGTATACCCTGTTATATAATTAGCTCCATTAGTAAGCTGACTGTTGTTTGTAGGTATAGTAGGTTTGTTAGTCAAGTCTGTGTAGCTACCACTAAATCCTGCAGGCAGATTAGAAACTTGACTAGCATCTATACTTAAAGCATCCTCGTGAGCTGTTACGTCACTTTCTGTCACTGTATATCCTGTTATATAATTAGCATCATTAGTAAAAGAGCTAACTGTAGTAGGAACAGTTGGTATAGTAGGCTGATTAGTTAAATCATTATAATCTCCACTAAACGCTGTAGGTATTGTTGGTTTATTTAGTATGAAAGCATCACCATTTGTAGCATTCCAATCTGATTGTACATTTACCTGTGCACCTGTTTCTATTCCACTTAATTTAGTACTTGCTGTAGAGTCAAAAGATATCTTAGCTGTATTTAATCCTATAGCTATTCCTTGAGTATCTTGGACATCTTTAAGTGTCTTACCTTGTTTAGCTGATAAACTAATTGTGTTATCACTTGAATCTAATCCATCATATACATCTCTTTGGGCTATAGTAGTATCTATTGCAGTCCCGTTGTATGTGGGGTTGCCACTACCATCTTCACCAAACTTATCTAAAGTAACTTTATTTGTATGTGAATGTCTTGCTGTTGTATTAGCAGATACATCACTAGCATCTGTATAAGATACTTTTAAAGTATTAGCTGCAATAGCATTAGCTTGAGCTGTAGTAATTACTGTAGGTTTGTTAGTTAAATCATTATAGTTACCTGAGAAGTGATTCAAATCACTAATCTGTGATTCTGTAATTGATAATGCTGACTGATGAGCTGTTACGTCTCCTTCAGTTACAGTGTAATCATCTATATAACCTGCTCCATTACTTAATTCATTGTTGTTAGTTGGTATAGTAGGTTTATTAGTTAAGTCTGTATAATCTCCACTAAAGTGAGACAGGTCTGATATCTGAGACTCTGTGATTGACAGTGCTGCTTGGTGAGCAGTAACATCACCTTCAGTAACTGTGTAGTCTGTTATATAGTTCGAGTCATTTGTAAATGAACTAACATTAGTTGGGACAGTTGGAATAGTAGGTTTATTTGTTAAGTCATTATAGTTGCCACTAAATCCTGTAGGTAAATTAGAAACCTGACTAGAGTCTATGCTTAAGGCATCTTCATGAGCAGTAACATCAGATTCTGTAACAGTGTAACCAGTGATGTACCCATTTGTATTTGCATCAATTAAAGCATTTATTTCTGTATCTGTTCTTTGTGTATCATTGTCAGTCTTAACATACCCTAAAGCTGCTATTTCTGCATCTGTAATTTTTGTGTAGTCAGCTTCAACAAAATCTGTAATGTCAGCTTTGACATGTGTATGATTTGCAAGTCCAGTAGTTAAGTTTTCTATACCTATGTATATACCTTCTTTATCATTTACCCAAGATGTTCCCTCCCAGTAGTATCTACCTGCAGGGTAGTAGGTTCCTCCAAATCCACCAGGCAACCATTGAGTACCTTGGCTATTTAATACCTGAGCAAAGTCATAAAGACTCTGCCCAGTTATTAATAATAATTCAGAATAATTGTCAACTTCAAATTGTACACTATTTACGTAACCATGGTTTTCAACTTGTTTCTGTATTTCATAGAAATCATAGTAAAGCCTCGGTAACCTTGCTACATATTTATCTAAGTCTCGATTATTTATTGCCATCTAAAAGTCTATTCCTGTATTAGATTCATTTTCTATTTCAAAAAAGTCTTCCTCTTTGTATATCTTTTTTGAATTAGATACAAATACTTCAGAAGATAATCCTGGTTGACCAGATCCAAAGTTAGTGTGCATCCATTTACTACTTCCATACTGAGACAATACTTTTTTATATCTAAAGTTTTTAGAGTACCCATCTGCAGCTTGGTGTAAGTCACCACTAATTACACTTACATTATAATCTTGTAAGTTGTTTACTCTAATATAATCAGAAAGTACATTTGATACTTTGTCATTGATTACTAATGGTAAACCGTGCTTCATATCCTCATCATCTTTTCCGTGTCCAAAAATTATTGCATGACCTCCATAAGTAAAATGATTGTATGCTTTATAGGATACATAAGTTTTAATGTCTGGATATTTAACTTCTAAGTATGTTTGTAAATGTCTCATAGCTCCATACTCAAAGTCACCACCATGATTAGAGTTACTAGTAGCAATAAAGTATATATCTCTAGCATACTCATTAGCAACAATAGTATCAAATAATTCTTTGTGCAACTCTACATAAAAGTCATGCTGCTCTCTGTTATTTAATTGTTGAGGTAATGTATGTGAAGATGTTCCTCTTAAACCACCTGTAGTCTTTGCATTAAATCCATCAAGTGCATCACCAAAGTCCATAATATAAAGAGCTTCAAAGTTTCCGTGCAATGCTACACTCTCTTCTATGTTCTTAATTGTAGCTGTTACAATTCTTTCTCTCATTACTTCTCTATCATATTTGTTCTTATAGATAGAGTCAAGCTTTGTTAATGCTCCAATATGCTTATCAGATCCATACACAAAATGTGCTTTGTTATTTGTAAATAAGTTTGGCTTGTATTCAACTGGTGTAATCTCTTTAGTCAAGATCTCCTTTAAAGATTCCATGTGTTCTTCTGAATGAAAGTTTTCTTTCTTCTTCATCTTTATCCATGGCACTCCATTAGGATTGGTTGTTAACTTTTCTATTTCAAAGTCTTCGAAATTAATAGGCACAGCTTGCTTTGTCTCTTTCTTAAAAGTTTCAAAAGCTAACTTGTCATTCTTATAAGTCTGACTTACTAAAGTTAATTTCTTTTGTTGTTTGCAATATTGCTGCCAGTATTGTTGTGCAGCTCTTGCTATTGATTTCTTGTAATATTTTTTGTCTCCGTCAGCTCTCTTCTTGTTAGAGGCTTCTAATCCATACCTTTCAGCTATTGTTAGCCAAGTTTCTCCTGATTGTAATTTACCACCATTCTTAATTAAATGGTTAATAATTTCCTTTTTTATCATTATATGTATTTTTGTGATTAATTGATACCAGCATCGTCTTCCTCTTCCCACTCATAAGTATCTTTGGGGCCTGTGATTCTTCCGATGATGTCTCTAAAATAAGTAAAGATATTAGCAACTGATTCTATCATGGACTTGCCAGATATTCCTTTTACGTTTTCATCAATGCTCTTTACTTCTATTGCAACACAAGCCCAGATTATGAACTGTGTTAGGTTACTTAGCTTATTCAATAAAGGGATTGTAAATTCAATTGGCCCCTCTAAGACTACGCTTTCAATAAAGAATGTAACAAGAATTCCTATTCCATATTGATAACCTTTAACTATTGTTCTTCTTAATTTATAAGAAGCTATTCCATTCCTGTAATCATTAACTGATAAACTGGAACCTTTCTCTATGCTCTTTTTATTGAAATGCGTCACAAGGGCAGTCAGTAAGTCAAGACTGATTACTACAAGGAGGCCTATTAGTGGATAGATCACTGATTCAATTTGAGCTAGTATGGGGACTGGTAAAAAATATAATGCTTTTTTCCAGCTGAAATTTGCGAACAATAGTTGAAAACTGTTTTTCATACTGCAAATTTAATTAAATTATTTGTAAACCAAAAACTTTTTTTGATTTATTTTTATTTAATTGGTTTATGATTGCAGAGGGATGCCTTTTTAATTTTCATTCTCCAAGTGTATCTCTTATTTACATACTCAAAATTACCTTCAGTACTTCCTAAGTGTAACTCCACCCATCTGTTTATTAGAGGTACGTAGTTAGCAAAGGAATATCTCCAATACAAAGTACCACCACAAGAAAACCAAATAAATGCACTACCAAAGATACTATAGGGACTAGGTGCAATACACTGACCTTGGTTATCAGTATACTCTCCATCTGTAAACCATTTGAGTTCACAGAATTCCCTCCAATCAGGAAAGCTAGTTGAGCCTATCATTTTTACTAAGGTCTCATCTCCATCTTTGGGTTTAAATAGACGATGTTGATTCCAGGCAGGATTTCTAATTGCTGCCCACTTATATGATACTACAAACAGTTGCCACTGATTTAATGCTAACACATCAATATTATTTGTGACTTTCCACCATGCATCACCATAGTCATCTCCATTTCTAAAAAATTCTTCATCATCTAAATATATCCATAAAGGAGTACTTAAAATTCTTAAGGTCTTATTAGTTCCGTAATAAGCTAGCCTAAGTTGATATCTTAACACATAAGCAAGAGGATACATCACAAGAGCACTGGCACTAATAATTAATGCTAGTATCATGTGAAACACCCATCTTAATATTGCTATTGTCTTTTTCATATTATTTAAAGGGGCCCTAATAAGAGCCCCATTATTTATTATACTAATTGATATGTAAATATTATTTTTAGAATTCCTGCTCCAACAGTTACAGAGTTAGATCCTTTTATAATTATATCATCTCCTTCAGCTAAATCAGCATCTAATTCAATTGGTATGTTTCTAAATGTAGAAAGTGCTGCAGGATTGTTAATCACAGTTCCTGGAACTACACCAAACTCATTTGCACTACCAGTTTCTATTTGAATTGCTACATCATTGTTGTCATAGTTTGAACCATTCACAGAGTACTTATAAGCAAGTGATACAGGAATAACTGTTTCTGTTGCTCCTACTGAAACAAGAGTAATTGGACTTGTACCTATAGCATTAAGCTCTCCAGGAGTTAATTGTCTTTCTACTGTTGTGTATATAGCAGTTCCTGCAGGAGCTACATCAGCTTTACCACTTAGTTGTGTATCAACATAAGTTGTGTCAGCTTTTGCAGTTAATGCACTTGCATCTGCTTTAAGAGCCAGAGCACTGTTAACTGTAGTTGTGTCAGCTTTAGCAGACAAAGCACTTACATCTGCCTTAAGGGCCAATGCAGAGTTAACAGTTGTAGTATCAGCTTTAGCTGCTAGTGCACTTGCATCAGCTTTTAAAGCTAGTGCAGAATTTACTGTAGTTGAATCAGCTTTAGCTGCAACCTCAGTATCTACATAAGTAGTGTCTGCTTTTAATGAAAGAGCAGAGTTTACTGTTGTAGTGTCAGCTTTAGTTGCCACTGCACTGTCAACATACAATTCAGTTGCTTTTGAAGCTAGTGCTGTAGTTGTTGCTGCATCATCTGCCTTAGATGCTAAACCTGTATCTACATAAGTAGTATCAGCTTTTGCAGACAAAGATGTAGTTAGTGTAGTTGTATCTACTTTTGCAGATAACTCTGAATCTACATAAGTAGTGTCAGCTTTACCAGAAATTGCACTTGCTACAAATGCCTCACTTACTCCCCCTATAGAACCTCCACCATCTTTGATGTCAGAATCTTCCATGTGTGCTACAACATTGTCAACAAAAAATTGTAAACCTTGTCCAGAACTCATAACATTTAAAGTTAGTCTGTCTATGTCAGTCCTTAAATCAACTGTGTTTAAAGGTACAATTATTTTTTGCCAATCAGTAAGTTTATGATCTAATCCATAAGAACCATTTAAAATGTATATCTTAGCTCTGTTAGCTACACCCTCATACATTTGCAGAGTTATTCTATTTAATGATGGATTATTTAATTTTAAATAAAAGCTAATAGCCTGTAACTTTGTACCATCTAAATTATCTAAGCTACCTGGAGTTAAATCTAAGAAACCATTAGTTGCACCTCCTTTTACAACATGTCTCCAAGAGTAACTATCTAACTGAGAATCTAATGTAGAAATAGTAGATCCTGTGTTTGGAATTTCATTATCCCATTCTGATCCAACTACTCCATTACCTCCTTCATTAAAAAGTTGTATCTCTGAAAACGTGTCTTCTAAGTCTATTGTAGCAGGGTCTACTAATACCTCTTGTATTGGATATATAATTGTTTCGTCTACATTAGGAGATCTTGGCACAGATGCCGCAGTTCCAGTTATTTTAGTCGCAATACCAAATCTGTCAACACCTATAACATCTATCCTAGATAAAGTAGGGTGAGCCATATTTAATGATATCAACTGGTTAGGTTCCCCTGTGTACCATACTCCATTAATTGGAAAAGATAAAGGATCTACTCTAAAGTCTAGATCTTGTAAATATGTCACTGTTGCATTTAATATATTGTTATCAACAATGTCAGGATTACTAAGATCTGCTTTTGTAATAAATTTTAATAGTTCTCCAGAAGCGTCAACTTCTCCTTCTCCATTGTTTATCAACTCAGATGTATATTCAATTTTGTTTGGGTCATCTGCTGGTACTATAGGCTGACCTGTTGACTCACTTAATAATTGTAAGTTAACACTGTCAATATAATATCCTAAAGCATTCCCAGATACAGCTCCATTATTTGGACTAATAGTTATTGTGTCAATAGAACTTGAAACAAAATTAATTCTACCTAAGTCTAAAGTAATTTTTTGCCATCCTGTGTTAGCTGCATCAAAACCATTTTCATTTCTATTTATAGTTATTTCTGTTACTGTACTAGGTGGTGGTGGAACAGGTACTGCTGCACGTGAGTCTTCTGACTTTTCACCTATAGTCTTTTCTTTTGTAGCCACTGATGTTTGATCAAAAGTAACATATATTTTTCCTTTTACAGTATAATCCTCTTTTAACTTAATATAAAAAGACATGTTGTTTAATCTGCTTGTAGGTATGCTTACATTAGTTGTAAACTTAGACCTAGCATCAGATGTTAAAGATGCATTTAAACTCCAAAGACCATTGTAAGTATTTGCTTGTCCAGGCACAATTGTTTGCCCTGGCCCTCTTTTTGGTATATCAGCTGTAAAATCCCACTCATTAGGTAATCCTACATTTTCATCCCAAACTGTTACATTTTCAAAACCATCTGGTTCAGTCTCACCAGCTCTAACTAATACAAAGTTAATTGGATACTCATCATAATTAGGCACTGGTTGTGCAGGGTTTTCCCCAACTTCACCTTTTACTGCATATATACTAAGAGTACTTGAGTTTGCAACAATTAAATCTACTCTATCAAGTAGAGCATCAGCAGGATCTAAAGTAACTATAGTTACATTAGGTTGAAGAATATTATACCATTCTCCTTGAATTGGAAAACTTTTTGCTGTACAACGAAAGTCTAAGTCTCCTTGCCATTCTGATGTTACATTAATTCTTCGTTCATTTCTATTATAAAGTTCTGTAAAGTTGTCCTGTGCTTTACTAAAAGCATCACGAACAAAATCTCCATTTTGTCCATTAGGTGTACCTATATTAATATCTTGTTGTGCCATTATGTTGTTATTTGTAGTTCACTTATTCTGTAATCTGTTGTACTAATCTTGATAGTAGCATTACTAGTTTTAAAATCAATAGTAGTCTCACTATCAATATCAGAACTTTCTACAAGTTCTTTCCAGTAATTACAAATATCAGGACAAGCATATTTAACTTGTACTAATAAGTTTTCTAAGGTTTGTATTTTTGCTGAATACTCTAAGTTACCTGCATTTACCTGTACTATGCAGTAGTCTAATTGTTTAAGAATTACATTAAACAATGCTATCATCTCTGTACTAACATCACCTCCAAGAATAACTCTCCTGTCTAGTTGCTGTTTTGTACTGCCTATTAGTATGCTAATGTTATTTGCTGTCATTATGTAGTAACAGGTTTTCCTGCTACAGTCTTGACACCAAAGCCATCATAATATAAAGCAGGGTTATAGTCTGGGCAAGAAGTGCATATATCACATACATCTTCTAAAACTTTTTGTATTTGTATCCCTTCTTCTACAAGACCAAATAACAAGGCTGTTTTAAAAGTATCTAATAAAGTACTAGCTTGTAAAACAATGCTGCTATTTCCACAGTTATCATTTTGTATTGCACATCCTTTAACTACACACTCTAATGACTTTGCAAGTATACATTCATTGTAAGGTATAAAATTTGCCACTGTTCCAGATACTGATGTTTCAGTGTCATTAATAGGTACAAATTCAAACACCCATACTCCAGTAATATAATCTACGCCTAAGTCTTCAGCTCTAATTGTAAAATTCTCTAAAGAAGTGTTAGCTGATAATCTACTAGACACATCAATCTTTTTAGAGTCGTCTTTATATGTTTCGGAGTTCCACGCATACATTGCTTGTACTCCATTGCCTTCATTAGTAGCAACTTCGCCCAATACAACATCAGCATCTCCGTCTATTTTTAAGTATTTAATAATCATTATTTCAAGGGTATATTTAAGTTAACTTTTGCTGTCTTGAACTGATCTTGTATTTGTAAGTCTCCAGTTGTTATAAGTACAGCTAGGTCCACAATCTCTCTATGTGTACCATCTGGTAATATACAATCTTCGCTACCTGTCAGAGAAATTCCTGAAGGTAAGTTATATCCACCTGCTCTAAAATCTTCAGCATTGTGAATATAATTTAATTTTTTAATATAGTCCATAACTATAGTTACATTTTCAAATGTCCCATCTGTATGAAGCTTTAATCCATCCTTTGTAAAAAGTCCATTAACTTCTCTCCATTCAAAAGAAGAGCTATCAAATGGGCTTGATTCAAACTCATCATCATGTTGTCTTATCTTAATAATACCTGGAAAATCTTTGCAGATGCCTTTCTTCATTAGAGATTTAGCACCTAAAAAGTACCAATAGTCAGCTGGTAATATTACCAGGTCATTGTTTATAGGAGCTGTGTGTTGACAAACTAACTCTCTAATGTCATCTATTGTTCTTTGAGAGGTTTCAAAACCTAGGGGACTATTACCCCTAGGCTTTGCTACCATCTTTACAAAAAGTTCCTGTGCTTCATTAAGTTTCCAATCAATTTCAGGGATCCTAAGATTCCTGTACTGTTGGCTGTCCAATTTATTTAACTTCTGTTTGAAGTCATAATGCATGTCTTTAATAGTCACAGTTTTCCTTTTTTATTAATTACACACCAGTGCTTACGTCAAGTAAAGCTTTAAGTGCAGTAAATACTCCAGAGTTGTCAGTTGCTAATAATACAGCAAAGTTTCTCTTGTCTCCGTCATTTCTGTTTACTTTATCAGTAGAGAACTCAAAGTTACAAACATTGTAGTTTGAACCATTCTCAAATTGGTAAACTAAATCATCTTGAGCAATCCCATCAGATAACTGTGGGTAGAAGTTTAAGTTTGTGTACAATGACATGCACTCAAATTCTTCAGCTCTTAGATCAGCTCCAGCTCCTACTTCGTAAGCAATCTCTTGAGTTTCTGTAAACTCAATAGAAGGTCCTGCATCACCATTTAATTGTACAGCTGGTGTAATACGTACTCCTCTTGGGAATATGTAATTGATGTCAAGATCTTTGTAGTTACGTGCAGCAGCAGGCTTACCTTCAATAATTAAAGTAAGAGTTGCTGTGTCAGTAGCAGAATCACCATCAGTGTTGTCAGCTTTGTTTGTTGCTATATGAGCATCAATTGCAGCTAAGTCAGCTAAGTCAGCTCCACCAGTTACTTTACACTTTGCAAGGTAAAATGGAGATTCTGATTCATTCACTTGTTTGAATAACTCACGAGTTATCAAGTGGTTAGCATATACAGGGTTTCCTGTAACTTCACATGCAGCAGTCAACTCATTTGGAGCAGATACTACAGAAGAGTCACTGTTTACCCATGATAAACCACGCTCACGCATTAAAGATTCCTCATCTAGGTTAATCTTAATTGTAGCTGTAGTAATTGCATCACATTCAGAACTTGCAACAACACCTTCCCAGATGTTTACTGCAGGTGCAGAGTAAGCTTGCTCAGCTGCGTTAGCTATGCTTGATTTTGTAATCGTGTCAAAACTGTAGTAGACTTTACCATCTAATTTAGATACAAATCGAAATTTTGCAGGTAAATCAGCCCAAGCTGCATTTGCTGCTAAACTTGTGTCTGAACCTTCTGCAAATACTCCGAATTCACCATCTGCTAATGCGTCAAGTGTTGCTGAGTCTGCAATAGCTTTTACGTTGAAAAGCTGCTTGTTTTGTGCTAATGTATTTTTCATAATTTTTAAATTTTGAGATTAAATTAAATTTTTGATTTTATGCTTAATAAAACCTCTTGGTTATCTGGAGAACTCAGAGTTTTTCTGACATCCTCCTCACTGAAACCTAAATTGGTTTCAAAATAGAAAATTCCGTTCTTAGTACGTTTAAGTACATTCTTTTGTATTGCTGACTTAATATCAGCTGACAGTGCAATTTCTTGATTGTCTTGATCCAATAACATTGTCAACTCCAAAGATAACTCTTTTTTATTGAATATGTCCTCAAATCTTACAGTTAAATAATCTTCATCTTTATTATCTGTATTCTCATTCAGAAGAATTAAGATAATCTGTCTCTTTCTAGTTAAAGAAAGATTAGAGACTTTCTTAATCAATGAATCTCTTTTCTGTAATTTAGTTGCTTTAATCTTATTCGCTGCACTTTCATCATAAATATAGTGTGTTGCTTCTGGCTTGCTTCCTGTGTTCATCTCATCTTCAGATCTATAAATATAATTATTTACAAGTAAGTATTTATATTTTATAAAATCGATTTGATTTTTTCCAGGGTACAAGAAGATTGGACTATTGCTTAATTCTACCTTTACTATTTGACTTTCCCAGAATTCATGGGCTACACCTTTTTTGTATGTATCAGCTATATCATAAGGAAATCCTCCTTCTGCTAAGTATTCAACATCCTCCTTACTTAACCCTGTTGTGTATTTCAACGTAACAGGGTTAACAAAAGGAGCTAAGATGTGAGCCTGTGAAAAGTACTCTAAGTTTTCGGAAAAACTTTTAATACCATTTCTTCCTGGTATAGGTCTGATTTCTATTTTTAAATCTTTATCTACCATGCTCAATTTTTATTTATTATTCATTTACAGTTTTAACTAATTCACCAGTTACAGTTGAGTCAGTAATCTGAACACCAATTGAATCTGAAATGTGAACTTCGTAGTAATCACCTGAGTGAGTAGCTCTGTCACCAGTAGAAACTCCACCAGGTCCAACTCTACCTAAAATACGTGTACTTCCATAAACTTTGTTTTTTCTTACTAGACAGATATTGTCTTTTGCAAGGCTGTCTCCAGAACCTCCAGTAACATCTAAGATAGTTACACGCTGAGATTGTAAAGGTACACCTGTTAAAGGATCAATATCACGGTGAATAGACTTATCATCATTCATCGCATTATGTACTAATTTGAAAGAACCACCAGTTGGTAAATCATAAGTAACAAACTGGAAACCTGTACGTAAAGAATTGTTAGACATTCCTTCAGCACCTTTAATGAAAGTAGAACTTTCTCTAATGATAGCTTTTGAACCTGTCCAAGTATCTAATGCTTTAGCATACTCTTTCATACCATAGTGTCCAGAAAGACCCATAACTTCTCCTAAATCACCTGGATTTATTCTAGAGTAAACTATACGGTCAAAGAAAGCTTCAATTAGCTCAGCAGACATTGTAGTATAACGCTCTACATTTCCACCAAATCCAATTTGCTGCTCCATACCAGCACCTGGGTTGATTGGGTATCCAGAATCTGGATCAATCAAAGGCTGATCACCTAAACGAGAATATAAAGCAAATGTAGACATTTCTTTATTCATTGCTTGGTAATAATCAGCTTCTTGCTTATCCATCCATGATTTGTGTACTCCACCTTCATCATCTTGGAAAGCAATTTCTACTACAGCTTGTGCAGCGAAGTCAGTAACTTTGTATTCTTTACGAAGTTTTACTAATGAGTTTTTGTACTCTACATTAGTGTAGTTCTCAGTGTGAGATCCACTCTCTGCAGCTTCACCTCTCATTGTAAACATTCTAGTCCACTTTGTTCCAGGCTTCAAATACTTAGGGTTGATGAAATGCTCAGCACCTTCAGTATAAGTTTTTAAGGTATACACATATCCACGTGCTCCTTCTTTAACTTTGTTAGTTACAGTAACTACCTGAGATTTGTCAGATGAACCAGGTCCAATTGACTCTCCAATAGCAAATAAATCTACGTCTACCAATACTTTGATATCCCCACGATATTTACCTGGAGTACTTCCAGAAGTTCTGTTTTCAATGATAGTCATAGGACGGAATCCTTTAACTTTCATTTTCCATGACCAGTTTAAGTCATCGATGTACTTTGTTTTTCCCATCCCAAAGATCCCTTCTAATACATTACCAGAAGATAAATTTAGGCTGTTAGTTTTTGAAGCGAAGATTGCTCTTGTTGGTGCTTCAAATACTGTTGGTTTGATAGCTAATTGGTTACTCCAATGGTTCAAGTCTGTCATCTTTGTAGAATTGAACTTTGCTTGTCTTACCTGCAATTTGTTAATTTTCGTTGCCATAAAAATAAATTTTTAAATTTTTAATTAAAATAGGATGCTAAAGGTTTCTTTTTCTTTGTCGAACCTGCTCCTGATATAACACTCTTTTTATTTCGCCTAACATTATCTCTTACCTTCTCTGTTACCTTTGATTCAGTCTGTTGTTTGATTTCTTCAAAACTAAGAACTCCATCCTCATTGGCAGCTTGTAATAATTTAGCTATTTGAACAGAGCCTGTAGGGCTGTTTAAAACTCTCATTAAATCTCTTTGCATACCTGTTACTTGATTTCCATTTTCTAACTTAATAGTTCTGTCAGACATGTAATTAGGTAATTGTTTTCTGTCTTGTCTTGTCACAGTGAAACCAGAAACTTCTTCAGTCTCCTGTAAAAAACTACTTACTTTATTCTTTAGTTCTCTTCTCTGTTGTTTAGCAGCTTTATCAGCAGCTTGATTAGATTGGAGTATACGAGCTTGTTCAGCTGCATTTGCTTTCTGCCACTTATTAAAGTGTGTACCTGCAATACCTTCTAATCTTTTAGAATCTTTTAGAAAGTCAATCTGAGCATCAATATACTCTTTGTCATAACCTTCCTCAGATAATCCTTGGCGTACAATTAATTCTTGATTTGCTTCATCTTTTAGATCCATACTATCAGATATCCCTGAACTTTTCTGTACAGCTACTGTGTCAAGAAACTCATTAATGTCCCCACCTTTTAAAACGAACTTGTTCATTTGCTTTACCACTTCAGGTACATCTGCAAATAACTCTTCAAGTTTCTCTTCAAATAAGTTGTCAAAAGAATCTTCAATTAACTCTGCAGCTTTCTGCTCAGTTAACTCTTCATCTTCCCCTAACTCATAGTTAAGATAACCTTTTTCCTTAAGCATTGTTAAGGCTGATACACTTTCCCCTGTCTCAACAGTTTCTTCTGCAGTATCCTCAGTACTCTCTTCTCCGAGAGCTTCACTCTCTTCAGTTGCTTCAGCTTCCTCAAAGAGGCTAGCTTCAACTTCTACATCAGCAGAGTCTTCCTTCTCCTTACTATTGGCTTCAGGAGTAGGGTTTGTTGCAGTATCAGTAGCTGGTACAGCAGTCTCTGTAGATTCCTCCTCTGAGAAAAAATCTATATCAGATGCTGTATCATCTAAAAATCCTGCGAAATCATCTTCAAAATTGTCTTGCATAGTGCAAATATAAACTAAATATTAATAATAATTAAGAAAAATCTTAATTATTTTCAATTAATATCTAATAGCCTTTATTTAGATTGGGTATTACTTTTTTTAACTTTAAGCTTTTCTAGCTCCATTTTGTCTTTATGTTCTATTTTAGATTGCTCAAATTTTTCTCTTTCTAACTGTTCTTTACTTCTTGCAATTTCTGCATTTACTCCATCTCTTGCAATTTCTAAGAAATCATTTTTTCCATCTTGGTCAGCATCAGCATCAGGATTAAAAGACATACCTGTTAAGGCAGCTTGAGAGATAACTGTTTTTCTTCTTTCCTCTTCTTTAAGTACAACAATCTCTTTTTCATTTTCATGTTTCTGTTGTTCTCCTTGTTGTTGTAGCTTCTCTAATTCTTGAGCTCTTTTACCTTGTGCTTCTTGTTCCTGTGCTATTTCTGCTTTTCTTTCTTTCTCAGCTACTTTAAGAGTTGCTTCAGCTTCTACTATACCTTCTTGTCTAATTACTGATAACACATCAGATAATTCAGCTTTCTGGTTTTGCATTGCAGCATGTGCTAATTGTTTAATAGTTTCTACAGCTTCACTAGCTCTAGTAGAGTTAGCTACAAATAATCCAATTGTTGAATTCTGTAACAATGCTACATCTACTTCTAGGATCTTAACTGATAAGTCATCTAATACATAAGATAACTTTACAGCATTCTTACCACTATATGCAACCTTTGCTGTTTCTATTAAAGCAGTCAATACATTTTTCTTGAAGGTATTGTGTAAGTCAAAGAAAGGTTCTAATATATTTGATGTCTGGATTAAGTTCTGTCTGTTGTTACCTACAGAATCATAAGGATTAGTTTGTCCTTCTACTGCTTCAGTAATTCCTACAGATGCACCAGCTTGTCTTTTTAGGTACTCAGCAAACTCAATATACTTTCCTATGTCAGATGCTAAAGATAAATCTATAGTCTTAGCCATAGTATTTACATCATTGTAACCTGATCCTTCTTCATTTGGATTAAACCACATAAAAGGAGAACTCTCAAAGAAATACTGCCACTGCTCCATATCTATTCCCATACTGTCAGGGATAGCATTTATATTCATCATTACTTTTTTACCTTTATCAGAAGCTAGTAATAGTTCTAATCTATACATTACTATATTGTAATAGTATTGGTAAACTTTTAATCTATCCATAGGTGATGTAGGAACGGAGTTCATGTCATCTACATAAACACCATAGTAAGGAAACTTACAGTGGTATAAATTATCTATATCTTTAAATTGTCCAGGTATAGGCTCCATGTTAACAAATATGTCATCATGTATAACCCATGTTTGGTAACTCTCTGGTAACCACTCATACTCTAATCTAATATCCCCAGCATCTACATTTAACTCGTAGTTCTCGTCTACAAGCATAGATTGTTCTTTACCAGTTTCATCAGTGTAATATAAGAAAGCTATCTTCCTAAGAGATTTCCACAATGTGTGAACTACCTCTACATTATTATAGTCTCTATATTCTCCATCATCATTATTTTGTTCAGCTACTTTAAATAAGTCTTCTCCAGTATTGTCAGATATAAATGCAGAATAAATTTTATCTACTTCTTTATTTGTCAGCTCATCACCAAAATGTTGCATAATTTCAGAAGGAGTCATTGTATATCTCACAGATATAGATTCTCCGTCTTCAATAAAAGGTGACACACTAGATCTTTTTGTATGTATCTTTAATGAGTTAACATTCCAAACTTGTGGCTCTCCATTTAATATACCAACATACATACACTCTTTTGCAGATAATGTTAGGTGTTTAAATGCTTCATTAAATTTTCTTCTTATGTCAGTCTTCTGGATCATGTACTCCAATAACTGATGAGTCATAGCCTCAGCAGGATCTTGGTGTTCTCTTTCCATATATTCTTTAACATGTGTAGGAGTCATAGCATTTAATTCTTGCTCCATCTTTTGTTGGATACCAGCTATTTCTTCTTCAGTAAGATCTCCTCCTTTTTGTTCTGCTGCATACTTCTCCTCTAATTGAGTTCTTATAGGTCCTGTTACTTCTGCAACAACAAAATCTCTAATTCTGTTAAATTGTTCTTGTTCTTTTCTTGTTGTAGCTTCAGGGTTAGTTGCAACTGTCTTCCATGAAAATGGTCTTTTCATTTCCATACCAAGTAAAGCTTTTATCTTACCTGAAGAAATATCTCTGTTAACCATAGATGCTGGAAGCTCTCCTGCCTCAGATCCAAATGGCTTACATACATATTCAAAATCTTTTAAATCAACTATGTTATTAAACAGGTTGTAGTTAACTGTCATTCTCTTATAATCAGATACCTTTCCATAAGATTCTCTTAAACTACTGTGGTCATTTTTAAGTTCTCTAGCTCTTTGCTTATACCATTCTTTTTTATTGGCATTCTTTTTAGCTGAACTTATTCTTTCATTTCTGTTAGTGTTTCTTTCCATTATTTAGATTTTTTACAAAGTTAGTGTTTTTTATACATATTTCCTCTCATTTTTAAAAGTTTTTTTGCAGTATTATTTTTTGTAGTATCTCCGTACTCTTTCCCCAATACTTCTTCTTGTACCTGGAACATACACATAAACAATGCAGACACGGCATCAAAGTTGCCATCTCTGTTGTATGCAATCAATTCTTCTAATAATCTGATAGAATATATTTTATCAATTACTGTAATTTTATCTCCGTTCTCATCATAGTCATAAGTAGTAAGTAACCACTCTTTAACATATCTTTCTGCAGCATCTTTAAGTTGTACATTCATGTGACACCCAAATACCCTTGCTACTTTAGAACTTTTAATATTTTTACTTATCACTTTATCTGGCTGTACTGCTAGTAAGTGCATTCTTTTAATTCTCTGGAAGTATGTCTTAACACCTGTTACTTCATTTTCATACATTATCTTTGCACCATATAAGTCAGCAAACATTTCTGCTACTCTATCAATATCTGAAGGTGTTTCTAGTCTCCCAATATATTCAGCAACTACTATATCATAATGTTGTGATCCAGTGTGCTTACTTTTAAATACTACAATAGATGCCAAAGAAGAACCACTGTCTTGTCTTACAGGGTCATATCCAATCTTATATAATCCTTGTGGAGGGTCAGCTATAGGTTGTTCATATATAACAGGGCATCCTCTTTTATCTGTAGGTTGGTTATAATAACTTGTAATTGGCTCAGGTTTTACTTCCCCTAAGATAGGCTCTGCTGCAATCTTACCATCTTTGTAATACAGCTTAACTGGTGTACCCTTTGTTCTTTGCCAATCTTTACCTTTTACTTTTTGTAGTTGTCTTTTTAATTCTACCACAGGAAAGTTGTTTGTAGCTACAGAAGCAAATGCTTCTCCAGGCCCCAAAGGTTTCTCCTGCATTCTTTGTTGTATTTCTGTAGATGTTGCACCATGTTGTATAAGATGCTTTCTAATGTTTAGTTCTACATTTTTAGCACCTTCATAATCTGAGTTACCTTGTTCATCATAGTAACCTTCCATGTTCCAGTTTATAGGGTGGAAGAAACCTACACTTAAGTCTTCACTATTTTCGTCCCATATATTCTTAAATGGTAACAAGTCAAATGCTGCAGGTCTACCAAACATATCTGCATAATCTGCAGTACCACCTGACATATCCCCTGATGTACCAAAAATAGTAATCAGTCCTGTCTTTACTGCCCCTGCCATTACACAATCCTCTGTTGCTTTGTAAGATGCTTTTAAAAGACCAGGTGTACCAAATGCTCCTGATTCCTCAAAGAACACTTCTTCAGCATCCTTACCCCTGGCAGCATCTGCATTATCTTTATATGTAAGTGCTAATATCTCTGACTTAAATCCTTTCTCAAGTTTTAGTCCATTCTTGTATTGTGTATAAGAAGCTCTAACATGTCCTTGACCAGGTCTGTCAATTGTATCAGAAGGCATAGCCCATCCTGTATTCTCATTTATAAAGTTTATATTACCATAGGTCATACTAAATATACCATTTGGATATAAATACTTTTTATCATAAGCTCCATATATAGTAAGCTTATTTGGTTTTGTAAAATAATTGTTTGATCCAATTGCTGCTGCTTTTAAGGAATATCCCTTACGCCTAGACTTACCTACAATAAGATTGTAACCACCTCCTAAATTCTCTGGGCTAATTTTTACAGCTAAGTTTAAGCTTTCAAACAATTCACCCATCTTCTTTAGCTTAGCTTTGTCATCCCCATTTACAACGAGTTGTTTGTCATCTTCGCTTAAAAGCATGTCTAAAACCCCATACCTGGCAAGTTTTCTTACCCAGAAATAGTTGTAGTCTCCATCCCAGAAATCAGGGAATCCTGTAATCTTATCTGCTTTATTACCAGATATCTTACCTACTTTCTTTATTGGTGTGTAGTTTAAATAATTATAGTGCTCTCCAGTGATTCTTGCACCACCTATTTCAACACCTTCCATGGATTTAATTCTTTCTTCTCTCCAGTAAGTAACCCAGTCAGGGGTTCCCCAGGGATCTGCAACATAATAATTATGTTTCATAAAATGTTCTCCAGCTGCTCTAAACACCTGTGAGTTTACCCATTGTCCACTTGGGTTTCTAACTGCGTCAACCTTACCTTCAAGATAAATGTGGTCTTCCATACTAGTCTTTATCAATTATAGTGAGGAGGATAAAAGCCACAATCAAACATAAGTATATAGTGACTGAAATCTCCATTATCGTAAACTTTCAGGATCTGCAAAGAAAGATATTTCTTTGTTACTCCTATTTTTAGTTTCTTCGTATAACTCTTCTTCTACTTTCTTTTCTAAGCTTTTAAGGTTACTTAATACTTTCTCTGTGTCATTTAATGCAGAGGTTATATCTCTAGGTTTATATAGAGGATTCATGGTCTTTTCATTTACAGCAGTAATGTCAACTTCCATAAAAAAGTTTTGCATCTTTTCTGCTGCTCTTTTTGCTGCCATATAATAATTGTAAGTAGTAGAGGCTTCTCTGTGAAATTGTACTACTTGTTGCATAGCTTCATGTATAAGCTCATCAGGTGCCCAATTCTTTTGTGTAATAATTGCCTCTCTAATTTTCTGCTCTTTTATTCCAGTTTTATACTGTCTGTAAGGATTACTCTTTTTCATAGATGTCATAAACTCTATAAAAGCAAACTCCTCTAAAGCTTTAATTTTCTTCTTACTTTTATCACGTGCCCAGATATCCTTAAAAGGACTTATTAATAAAGTCTCAGGATTTGGGAAAACAGATTTTTCAGATACTATAAATAAAAATGCCATATATTACAATACAAGTTTAATT
>Ga0098060_1000384_pt1 | contig 20770 bp, 27 predicted proteins | sample 21_taG_FD_77063 | JGI IMG/M metagenome (GOLD analysis project Ga0098060, IMG submission 77063) | Marine viral communities from the Subarctic Pacific Ocean - 21_ETSP_OMZ_AT15319 metaG | ecosystem: Environmental > Aquatic > Marine > Oceanic | place: Pacific Ocean | collected 2015-01-19 | reverse complement strand
TCTTTTAATTCTTTTTTGACAAAAGAAACATCTTGCATTGAAGCCATTTGTATTGCTAACTCTTTAATTAAAATAGAGATAACAAAAGATAAAGATGTGTTATCTTGCTTACATATCTTCCAATCTTTACTATTTTCAATACCAATCATCATTTTATCTAATTTATCTAATGACAAGTTTATTACATTGGTTAATGCTTTGTCTTTTTTTTTGCTCATAACTTTCCCTTTCTTGTTGTTGTTTATGTTTATAATAAGTAAAAATAACACCTCTAGCACTTATTATATTTAAAATAGTTTGCTTCTTTAACCACTCTAAATCTATTTTTTTTTCTAGTTTCATACTTTTTTCCCAAAGATTTCCCAGTAAATAGCTTTAACAATATTAACATATTCTTTTTGCTTGTATTTAGATATGTCAATTTCGCTGACTAACTGAGCAAATAACATTATTTTTTTCTTTGTCATATATTTATTTCCCCTTTCTCCATTGTTCTTGTTTTCTATATCTTGTATCAAAATCCTCTCTTTGATCTAGCTTCTTAACCATTAAGAGAAACAACCCAAAAAGAATTGCTCCCCCTAAAATGATTAGTAGATTAATTGTTAGCATACTTTTTTCTCCTTTCTTGGTTATTTTTTATAAATACTATATTTGTATTCACCTTTTTTATTTTGAATAGGTATAAAAAAATTATCTATAAATTTATTGCACATATTATAATCTGAAAATTCTGCAATAATTTCATCTTCATTTTTGTAAGCATTTTCATTTATAACACAATGTAATTGATGCGTTTCGTTATGTCCTACTGATAGTTTATATCTTTTATTATTCATCTTTTTTCCCTTTCATTGTTATTGTTAATCTAAAAACAAAAACATTATTGTCAAAACTATTAAACCCAAAATGGGTGTGAATAGTATGTGGTCAACAATCATTTTTTGTTCCTTTCTTTTTGTTGTGTTTGTCTTACTTGTGTTACTTTTTTCATACGGCTTATTTCACCAAAATCCATGAAATCATAAATTTTTCTATTATAAGTTTTAGCGAATAAGTCTTTTGCTGTTTTAAAATCTTTTATTTTCATTTTTTCCCTTTCTGTTTTGATGATAGTATATACAAAGTATATACATATCAATAGTTAAATTAAGCAACCTCTAAGATCATATTATTTTCATAAGGTATTGCATTCTTATGATCGTTATTAGGTGTTAAAACGAACCAATTACCCTTTTTCTGAAATATTCCAAAAGCTGATAAATTGCTTTCATTAAAGTAAGCATTCATTCTATCTTTGGTAGTTTTAGAAAACCAACCATCATTATTAAGTTTAATAGTTTTATTAACTAAATTATGCTCAATAATTTTAGTTGAATGGTGAACCACATTGACAGTATCGCCATCAGTGTGAATTGTTGTTTTATATGCTTTCATACTTTACCCCTTTCTTTTGTTTGTTTGTTTTATTTAACTCCATTACGTATATGATTAATGAAATTAAATATAGAAGTCAACCCATAAAAATAATTAATTTGATTAATTTATTGGTGTGATATTATTGCAACAGTTTCTGGAAATGTGATATATTTGCAACAGTATGAGATACTCTTATTTAATTAATGACAATGAAACCATTGCAGCTAATAGCTTTAAAAAATTATTAAAAAAATTATCAAGTAAGTTTAAACCCAATGAAACTGTTAAGATCTCATATATCAATAAGAAGAAACATAAATTATTAAAGTTTATTAAAGTTAAAAAGAGTGATTGACATATATAATATATATGTTATGTATATATTAATTAACTAATGAAAGGGTAAATAAAATGAATACTTATGTTAAATGCCACGATTTAAATATATGGAATGGCAAAGTTACAACTGAAAAAAGATTGGTTGATGTGTCGGATGTATTTAAAGAGTTATGGAGTGATTTAAGTAGTGATTGTCAAGATTATGTAATGTCTTTAAATAAATATAAAGATATGGATTTTGATAAAATGCTTAAAGATTATGATTATGTAACTTATGAATGGATTAAAAAAACTGATGCTTGGAATTTAAAAAGCTTTGGTCTTGAATATTCACAATAGATTAAAACAATTAAAAGAATTAAACCCTTGATAATTAATTTTATTGAGGGTTTTTTTTTATGTGTAATATTCCTGGAGATATTCCTGGAAGTAGTTGAAAAGTTCCTATTCTAATATAAACAGCAACGGCTGCTTTTCTCACGTTATAACAAACGGGTCAGCATTACTGACCTATATTATCTTCCTATAATTGATCGTTATCGGAATAGTATTGATAATCATAAGTTATCGTTAGTAATATTGAAAGCTAAACCCTCTATTTTTGAAAGCAAGATACCCCCTATACCCCAAAATTTGGTCGCCAAACTATACGTATATATACATGGGACTTCAGGACACCCTTAGACACAGTCGCCTATCTGTATCTTGCTAATCCTTTTTTTTTAATTTAAAGATAAGTATGGATATAAATACAATTATACACGAAATGCAGCACTACTGGAGAGATCATAAAAAAGTTGTGCTTGGTGTTTTAGCTATTATTATTATTTTAATAATAACATAATGGATTACTTTGGATCTGAAGAACTAGATTCTATTTGCTACATTGATAAAAAAACAAATCATGTAGTTATTAGATTTATAGGCTTTCCAAATAAGGCATCATCTGAGCTATTTACTAGCTACATTATGTCAAGATTAGGATTTGAGGTCTTACTAGATGATGGTAGCCAAAGTAAGATGATCCACTAAATATGGATATTAAAATACCCTATACCCCAAGAAAGCACCAGAGTTATCTACACAAACAAATAGATAGTCATAGATGGTCAGTATTGGTGTGCCATCGTAGGTTTGGCAAAACAGTATGTATGATTAATCATTTAATCAGGTCTGCTTTACTTTCCAAAAAAAAGAACCCCAGGTTCGCTTATATTGCACCCACTTTTAAACAGGCAAAGAGTATTGCTTGGGATTATATGAAACAGTTTACAGATAAGATCCCTTATATCAAATTTAACGAAACAGAACTAAGAGTAGATTTACCTAATGGTGCTAGAATTACTTTACTAGGATCGGAAAATTCAGATGGCTTAAGGGGTATATACCTGGATGGATGTGTCATTGATGAATACGCAAATGTAACCGATAAACTTTTCCCAGAAATTATTAGACCTGCATTATCAGATCGTAAAGGTTACTGTGTCTTTATTGGTACACCTCAAGGCATGAACAATAACTTCTATGAACTCTATCAACACGCACAAGGAGCAGAAGATTGGTTTAACTATAAAGCAAAAGCAAGTGAAACAAAAATAGTAGATGAGGAAGAGCTAGTCAAAGCAAAAGAAGTTATGGGTGAGAAGAAGTACCTACAAGAGTTTGAATGTGATTGGATTGCTAATATTGAAGGAGCTATCTATGCAGATGTCTTGGCAAAGATGGAAGATGGAAAACAATTAACAAGAGTACCTTACGATCCTTCCTTGCCAGTTTCTACCAGTTGGGACTTAGGGGTGGCGGATCATAGTTCTATTATATTTTTCCAGCAGCTAGGCAGAAGCATTAATATTATTGATTATCATGAAGAGAGAGGTCAGGGATTACCCCACTATGTGCAGATCATAAAAGATAAAGATTATATCTATAAAGATCATTTCGCACCGCATGATATAGAAGTTACAGAATTTAGCAATGGTAAAACAAGAAGAGAGGTAGCTTACCAGCTAGGAGTAAGATTTAAGGTTGTTCCCAAAATTCCATTAGAAGATGGCATCCACGCAACCACAATGACCTTACCTCGTTGCTGGATTGATACAGACCATTGCAAAAAGCTAATAGATGCGTTAAGACATTATCACAGGAAGTATATTGATAAGAATAGAATGTTTAGATCAAAGCCTGTACATGATTGGAGTTCACATGGTTGTGATGCCATGAGGTATCTAAGTGTGGGACTACAAGAAATTAATACTAGACAATCTGCTCCGCAACGTGTAGCAGAGAATGAATATAGGATTTTATAATATGAGTTTTTTAATGCCAAAGATGCCATCGTTACCCCCTGTGCAACCTTTGCCAGAACCACCTTCTTCAGAATTATCAGCAGCAGAAAAAGCACAAATTGCAGCAGACCAAGCGGCAAGAGAAAGAAAAAGAAAAGGTCGTAAATCTACAATCTTAACAAGTCCTTTAGGGGTTAAAGAGGAAGCAGAAATAGAAGAAAAAACTTTATTAGGATCATAAAATGTTTGATAAAATTAAAAAGATATTTAAAAAAAAACCAAAAGATAAAAGAGTTTATGATAAATTAAAAGATCATGGCACAGATATATCTTATGAAAACGAAATTAAAAAACCAGAAGTAAAAATTAAAAAAGCCAAAGAGACAAAAGAAACTAAATCATCTATGGTGTCAGGACAATAATATGGGTGGAGCAGTAGCAAGAGTAGCATCAGTAGTTAAACCAAGACCATCACCTCAAGCACCTGCACCTATTAATGTAGCTCCAACAGTTGCAGAAGTTTCTCAGGCAACTGCAACAAGTGCAGATGGTTATGATTCAAGATTAACAAAACGAAAAGGAAGATCGGCAACAATTATGACGGGGTCTCAAGGTATTATGGATGACACTATTACTTTGGGTCGTAAAAGTTTATTAGGACAATAATGGCAAAAACAGATTTAACAAAAAGTTTATTATCACGATTTGACAAATTGCAAAGTCAAAGGCAAAATTGGGAAACGCATTGGCAAGATGTTGCAGATTATATGCAACCTAGAAAAGCAGATGTAACCAAACAAAGAGCCAGAGGTGATAAGAGAATGGAATTAATTTTTGATTCTTCACCTATTCAAGCTATAGAATTATTAGCTGCATCACTTCATGGCATGTTGACTAATCCTTCTACACCTTGGTTTACTTTAAGATTTAAAGATGAAGATGTTGATGGTGAGGATGAAGCAAAACTTTGGTTAGAATCAGCAACTGATGCAATGTACACCGCTTTCAATAGATCAAATTTTCAACAAGAAATATTTGAATTATACCATGATCTAATTACCTTTGGTACGGCTGCCATGTTTATTGAAGAAGATGATGCTGATTTAATTAAATTTTCAACACGACATATTAATGAAGTATTTATTGCAGAAAATGATAAAGGTAGAATAGATACTATCTACAGACGATTTAAAATTTCAGCTAGAGCTGCGGTGCAAAAATTTGGCGATAAAATATCAAGCGATATTAGAAGTATTGTTGATAAAGATCCTTACAAAGAAATAGAAATTATCCACGCAGTTTATCCAAGAAAAGATTTTAATCCTACAAAAAAAGATAAATCTAATATGCCATTTGAATCTGTTTACATTGAATTTAAAACAGGTAACGAATTATCAGTATCAGGATTTAAAGAGTTTCCTTTTGTAGTCCCAAGATATTTAAAAGCATCAAATGAAATTTATGGAAGATCACCTGCAATGACAGCATTGCCAGATGTGAAGATGCTAAATGAAATGTCTAAGACTACAATTAAAGCTGCACAAAAACAAGTTGACCCACCTTTACTTGTTCCTGATGATGGATTTTTATTACCTGTGAGAACAGTACCAGGGGGTTTAAATTTTTATAGATCAGGCACAAGAGATAGAATTGAACCTTTAAATATTGGTGCAAATAATCCATTAGGTTTAAATATGGAGCAGCAAAGAAGAGATGCTATTAGAGCTGTATTCTATGTTAATCAACTTATGATGCAAGATGGTCCACAAATGACAGCAACTGAAGTGATCCAAAGAAACGAAGAGAAGATGAGATTACTAGGACCTGTCTTAGGTAGATTACAATCTGAATTATTAAAACCTTTAATTGATCGTGTATTTAATATTCTATTAAGAAACAATCAATTACCTCAAGCACCAGAATTTTTATCAGGTAGAGATATAGAAATTGAATATGTTTCTCCTTTAGCGAAAGCACAAAAATCTTCAGAGCTACAATCTATTATGAGAGCAATAGAAATATTAGGTTCACTTGCAAATGTAGCACCTGTATTTGATTATGTTAATTTTGATAATCTTGTTAAACACTTAGCTGATATAGTGGGTGTCCCGCAAAAAATATTAAAATCACAAAGTCAAGTTAATGCCGAAAGACAACAAGCACAACAACAACAACAAGAGATGCAACAAATGCAACAAGTTCAACAACTAGCGAAAGCAGGAGGAGATATAGCACCATTAGCAAAAGCACTACCTGAAGAAGCAAAAGCGGTAGCCAATGCTGATGTTGCATAGTTATGGGAGAAGCAAATAAAAAACTAGAACAATACGTTAAGAATTTAAAAACAAACTATAAAATGATATTCAGTTCAGACGAAGGTAAAGAAGTATTGTCTGATTTAGAAAAGAGATGCCATCATCATACTACCACTAATGTAAAAGGGGATAGTCATGAAAGTGCATATATGGAAGGTCAACGTAGCATCCTTCTATTTATTCAAGCTATGCTACGAAATGATAACGAAAAAGGAAAATAACAATGTCAAATGAACAGACAACACAGCCTTCTGCTGTGCCTGTAGAAACGACAACTCCCTCTACAGCACAACCAGAAACAAAACAAGAAACAACAACAGAGACAACTATATCAGCTACTACTGAGCAACCAGCTCCTGTAGCTAAATCTTGGAAAGATGCAATCTCTCCAGAGTATAGAGATGACCAAAACATTAAAAAGTTTACTGAGATAGATGCGTTAGCTAAAAGTTATATTAACGCAACGAAAATGATTGGTCAGGATAAAATGGTTATCCCAAATAATAACTCAACAGAAGATCAATGGAATGAAGTTTATACAAAATTAGGCAGACCAGAATCTGCGGAAAAATATAAACTAGAAGCTAAATCTGATGTTGTTCCTATGGATGAGGGTGCAATTAAATCCTTTGCCGAGCAATCGCACAAATTGGGTTTGAATAATAAACAAGCTCAAGGCATATTGGAATTTTATAAAAACAGTATGGAAGGCACAGCTAAACAAGCTCAAGTTGATACTGAAACTGCACAAGCTCAAGCTACTCAACAGTTAAGACAAGAATGGGGTAGAGATTTTGAAGCTAAAATAAAACAAGCAGGAGCATTAGCTCAAGCTAATATCAATGCAGATGTTTTAGATATGACACTTCAAAATGGAACAAGGCTTGGAGATCATCCTGAGATCATAAAAGGATTTGCAAAGATTGCAAATATGATGTCTGAGGATAAAATTGTATCAACTGAAAGTGAAAATGTTAGTACAGTTAAAGATTTAGAGTCTGAAATAGCTACCATTGTCAACGATAGACAAGGACCTTATTGGAATAAACAACATCCCGATCACGATAAATCGGTGCAACAAGTTTATACTTTAAGAGAAATGACTATGAGTAATAAATAATTATTTTAAACCCCTTGTATTTTTTTTAAAAATAATGTAAGGGGTTTATATAAGACAATTTGATAAAAACCTTATTGATTGCAAGAAACAATACTGCGGTCTAACAGACCTTAAATGCAAGAGATGCCTGTCTAATCAGACGGAGAACCTTTCTGAATTATTTTAATAATAACAATAATATGGAGAGACAAATATGTCATCACAAATAACTACAGCATTTGTACAGCAGTATTCTGCTAACATTCAAATGTTGTCTCAACAAATGGGATCGTTATTAAGAGACAAAGTCAGAGTTGAATCCGTGGTTGGAAAAAACGCATTTTTCGACCAAGTTGGATCAGTAACTGCTGTTGAAAAAACAAGCAGACATTCAGACACTCCGCAAATAGATACACCTCACGCTAGACGTAGAGTATCTCTTGCAGATTATGAATTTGCTGATTTAATAGATCAACAAGACAAAGTACGTCTTTTAATCGACCCTACATCAACTTATGCTCAAGCCGCTGCTATGGCAATGGGAAGAGCTATGGATGATGTGATCATAACTGCTGCACTAGGAACTGCGTTCACTGGTGAAACAGGAGCTACAAGTACATCAGCACAAACAGCCATTGCACATGGCGGTGTTGGTTTAACGATTGCTAAATTAAGAACTGCTAAGCAGACTTTTGATTTAGCTGATATAGATCCTTCAATTCCGAGAAACATTATCGTTTCTCCGAAGCAGATTACTGATCTCTTAGGAACAACTGAGGTTACAAGTTCAGATTTCAACACAGTCAAAGCATTGGCTAATGGTGAAGTGAACTCGTTTCTTGGTTTTAATTTCATTGTATCGAATAGACTTGCATTATCTAGCACAACTAGATCATGTATAGCTTACGCACAAGATGGAATCGCTTTAGGTATTGGCAAAGATGTTAATGCTAGAATAGACGAAAGAAGCGACAAGTCTTATGCTACTCAAGTGTACTACTGCATGAGCATTGGTGCTACTAGAATGGAAGAAGCTAAAGTTCTTGAAGTACAATGTACAGAAGCATAATAGGAAGGATATAAAATATGACAACTAAAAATACAGACCTGGTAGCTAATTTCGAAGCGACTCCACCAGTAGCTAATAACGCAGCCGAGTTGGCTGGTGTTGTTAGAACTGCTCATGGATCGGTAGAACTTGCTGCTGGAGATAGTACAGATAACGACATTGTTATGTTAGCACCCATTCCTAGTAATGCGGCTGTGCCACAATTATTTATTGGCTCAGACACATTCGGTGGTTCGTGTACTTTCAATGTTGGTCTTTATACGACAGCAGGTGCGGTAAAAGACGAAGATGCTTTCGCAACTTCAGTAGCAGATGCTGCTGGAATGACAGATGTTCGTTTCGAAGCTGCTGATCTAAACACTGGTTCTAAAAAGGTATGGGAACTAGCTGGAGACAGTTCAGATCCTGGTGGATATTACTATGTTGCAATCACGTTTGATGCAACAGGTGGTACTGCTGGATCGTTAAATTGGAATATTAATTACGTTGTAAATTAATAAACTAATTGTTACAAATATTAGGGGGGGATCTTGCCTAGCGGTACTTCCCCCCTTTTAGTATGAAGAAGATAGAAGATTTAAAACCTGTATTACATTTTAAAAAAAACGATTATGTTTATAGGTATGTGTTAGTGGACCGCTTTAAAAATGATGCTAAGTATCATTATGGTTTTGACACAAAAGAAGAACGAACAGAAGAAGAGATATTTGCCTTATTAAAAGATAGACAAATAAGAAGAAAATATATTATAAAGGATTAATATGAGCTTATATAGAAATATAAACGCAAGAAAAAAAGCGGGAACATCAAGATCAAAAAAGAAAAGTACAATCACAAAGAAAGCCTACGCAAATATGAAAGCTGGTTTTCCAAAAAAGAAAAAATCATAATCAATGGCATCAGTAGTTGGAATTTGTAATGGAGCATTAAATCAATTAGGGGGAACAACAATTCTTTCCCTAACAGAAGATTCAAAAAACGCAAGGCTTTGCAATTCAAGATACACACAAGTTAGAGATGCCTTATTTAGAACACATCCTTGGAATTGTTTACAAAAAAGAATTGCTATCGCAGCAGATGTTGCTACTCCTGCTTGGGGTTTTTCTTACCAATATACTTTACCTGCTGATTGTTTAAGATTACTTAGAATATTAGATTACGATTCAAACTATAAAGTTGAAGGTAGAAAAATATTAAGTAACACATCAAGTATGAAAATTTTATATGTTGCAAGAATTACAGATCCTAATGAGTATGATGAATTATTAAGAGAAACATTATCTTCATCTCTTGCTGCTGATATGGCTTTTGCAATCACTTCTAATAATAACACTACTCAAAATATGTATGAGTTATTTAAAGAAAAATTAAGAGATGCAAGATTTGTAGATTCAACTGAAGGACAGAATATAGATCAAGACCTTGGCATGACAGATGTTATTGATGCTGGAACTTTTATTAACTCAAGGTATTAATTCATGGCTAGAGTTGCAGTTCAATTAACGAACTTTACAGGTGGTGAATTATCTCCACGATTAGATGGAAGAAATGATCTTACTAAATATTCTTCAGGTTGCTCAACCTTAGAAAACTTAGTTGTCTATCCTCATGGAGCTGCTGCAAGACGACCAGGCTCAAGTTTTGTTGCCGAAGTTGCAGACAGCGATAATAAAACAAGATTAATTCCTTTTGAATTTTCAACAACACAAACTTATATGTTGGAGTTTTCAAATTTAAAAATAAGATTCTATAAAGATAATGGTTCAATTTTAGAAGGCGATAAAACAATAACAGGAATTACTCAAGCTAATCCTGCTGTGGTTACTTCTAATTCACATGGTTATTCCAATGGAGATGAAGTTGTTATTACTGCTGTCGTAGGAATGACACAGGTTAATGGTAAAAGATTTTTAGTTGCAGGTGTAACAACAAACACTTTTCAATTAACAGATAAAGATGGAACAAATGTAAACAGTACAGGTTATACTGCTTATAGTTCAGCAGGAACAGCTAATAAAGTTTATGAAATTGCTACTCCTTATACAACAGCTCAACTGTTTGATATTAAGTTTGCACAATCTGCTGATGTTATGTATATTACGCATCCTTCTCACGAAGTAGAAAAACTTTCTCGGACAGCTCACACTACATGGACATTAACTGATGTTGATTTTACTAATGGACCTTTTATGGATGCCAACACAACAGCAACTACTTTAACACCAGCTTCTGCTGGAGTAGGAACAGGTGTTAATATTACTGCATCTGCCATTACAGGAATTAATGGTGGTGTAGGTTGGTTAGCAACTGATGTAGGCAGACAAATTTTTTTTAATAGTGGTTATGCAACAATTACAGCAAGAACAAGTGCTACAGTTGCAGTGGCTACAATTACAACTGCATTTACAAATACAGATGCAACAGCAGCTTTTCAACTAGGATCATTTTCAGATACTACAGGTCATCCTTCTTGCGTTACTTTTTTTGAACAACGATTAGTTTTTGCAGGAACAACAGATCAACCTCAAACCATATTCTTTTCTAAATCAGGTGATTATGAAAACATGGATGAAAATATTGGCGGAACAGTAGCTGATGATGATGCAATGGTTTACACGATTGCTTCTAACCAAGTTAATGCTATTCGTTTTATGACAGCAACAAGAACTTTAATTATTGGTACAGCAGGTGGTGAATTTACTGTATCAGGCGGTGGTACAGATAGTGCAGTTACTCCAACTAATATTTTAATTAAGAAACAATCTAATCATGGCTCTGCAAATGTAGATGCTTTAGCTGTAGGTAACGCAACATTATTTTTACAAAGAGCTAAAAGAAAAATAAGAGAACTAGCTTATAACTTTGATGTGGATGGTTACATTGCACCTGATATGACTATTCTTGCTGAGCATATTACTGAAGGTGGATTAACACAAATTGCTTATCAACAAGAGCCGAATCAAATTATTTATGGAGTAAGAGGTGATGGCGAATTAGTAGGGTTTACTTATCAAAGAGAACAGCAAGTAACTGCTTGGCATAGACATATTTTTGGTGGAAGATTTGGTAATGCAACAATCACAGTTACTGATTATGCAAATATAGCTAATGGTACAAGAATTGTTTTAACAAAAGTAGATGGAACAACTACAACCTTTACATCCGCTACATCTTCTACAACTGGAAAATTTCATACTGCAACAAGTAATAATCAAACAGCAACAAACTTAAAAACATTAATAGATGCTGATTCTGATTTTACAGCAACAGTTTCTAGTAATGTTGTTACGATTACAGAAACATCTCCATCATCTACAGGATTTTTAACAATTAAATCTTTAGACGATGCTACTCGATTAGCAAAAACTAATGAGGGTAAAGCCGTATGTGAAAGTGTTTCTGTTATACCTACTGATGATACCGAGTATCAAGTTTGGGTTATTGTTAAAAGAACAGTTAATGGAATAACAAGACGATATGTAGAATACTTAAATGTATTTGATTTTGATGAAACCGACAATACAACATTTAATTTTTTAGATAGTGCATTAAGTTATAGCGGTTCAGCAGTTACAACAATTTCAGGTTTAGATCACCTTGAAGGACAGGCTGTTGGAATATTAGCTGATGGTGCAACGCACCCAGATAAAACAGTTGCAAGTGGATCTATTACTTTAGATCGTTCTTCTAAAAATGTTAAGGTTGGATTAAATTATACTTCTTTATTACAAACCATGAGATTAGATGCAGGATCTCAAGATGGAACATCTCAAGGTAAGACTAAAAGAATTTACGATATTACAGTTAGAATGTTTGAAACTATAGGTGTAGAGGTGGGACCTAATCTAAATGATTTAGAAAGAATACCTTTTAGAAGTTCTGCTGATCTTATGGATGAGGGTATTCCACCATTTTCAGGAGACAAACAAGTTGAATTTAGAGGTAACTATGAAACAGATGGGTTTATCTTTGTAAGACAAACTCAACCTTTACCTTTTACTATTTTATCGTTATACCCAAGGTTAGCCACAAATGACGGATAATATACTACATATAGTGCCTTACATTGCAAAACATGGTAAGATTATTTTAGCCAATCAAATGAATCATGTACTTATGGATCAAGATGCAAAATTTGACGGAGAAGCGATGGAGCTAGAACAAAAAGGTTTAGCTTACACTTGTATCGTTAATGATGAGCCTATTGCTTCTTCTGGTATGAAAATTATTTGGGATGGTGTTGCAGAAGGATGGGTACTCGCAAGTCATAAAGTTTGGCAACATCCTCTTTTGGTAGCAAGAGCAATTAAAAAAAATTTTACAAGACTTGCAAGAGAACACAATATAAAAAGAGTTCAAACTGCGATAAGAGCTGATTTTGATAAAGGTTTAAGATTTGCAAAGTGGTTAGGATTAGAGGAAGAGGGTTTAATGAAACACTATGGTTTTGATGGCTCACATCATTACAGATATGCGAGGATTTTTTAATGAGTTTTTTAGCACCTTTAGCACCAGCAGTTCCATATATATCGGCAGCAACGCAAATTGTTGCAGCTAAACAAGCGAGTGCAGCAGGTAAATTTAATCAATTAATAATGAATCGTAATGCTCAAGTTGCAGAGCAAGAAGGTGAATTAATTGAAAAACAAAAAGAATTTGATCTTGCTCAATTTGATAAAAAATTTGCAAAATTTCAAGGGGAAACAAAAACTGCTATATTAAAATCTGGTGTAGAATTATCTGGATCAGGTTTAAGAATATTAAGAGCTAATGCCGAAAATGCAGAATTAGAAAAAGATATTATAGATTATAATGCAAAAATAAATAAAGTTAGAAAATTTGAAGAAGCAAATTTTGCAAGGATGCAAGGACAAGTAGCAAGAAATCAAGCTAGAGCAGCAGAATTAGGTTATTATGCTCAAGCAGGAACAAGTTTATTGAAAGCGTTTGGATAATTATGCCTAAAATACCAACATATAATACAGAAGGAAGAGTTATATCTGAAGGACCAGGAGTTAAAACAGGTATTCAAATTTCTCCTAGATCAACTATAGCTGCTGCATTAGTTCCAGCTGCTAATGAACTTACTAATTATGCTATTAAAAAAAGAGATAACACAGAAAAATTAGAAGCAAATAAAAAATTATTAGAATTAAAAGCAGAGCAAGATAAAATTATTCATTCACAAAAAGATAATATTAATGACGAAGATGCTATTAATAATTATAAAACACAATTTACTCCTATTTTAGAACAAACTTTATCAACTGTTAAAAATAGAAGAATTAAAGAATTAATTAAACAAGGTGCAGATTTAGAAAATTCTGAAAGTATTTATCATTTAAAAACTAATTCATTTAAAGCATATGAGAAAGAAAGCATAAGAGTTTATAATGATGAAATAAATATTGGTGTTAATAAATATAAAACAACAGATAACCCTATTTTAAAAGTTAAATATAAACAAGAATTTTATCGTAAAGCTGAAGAGTTCAATAAAGAACATATGCTTGGAGAAACTGATCTTAAAAAAAGAAAAGAAGCTATTGATTCTGTTTTATTGTTAGCTGATGCTGATTCTTTTATTGGTTTACCTAATGCTGAGCAACAAATTAATAATTTAGATCAATCATTAAAAGGTGATTCTTTTTTATCTAATGAAGATTTTAATAAATCTATTTATGATTCTTATGTTGCTAAAATTAATTCTTTAGCTGTTGAGGGTGATCCTAATGCTGATTATGATGAAGCGATTAGATTAACTAATGAGTTAGAAAAATTTAAAAGATATAATGGTAGTGCAGTTGTTTCAGGTAAAAGAGAACAAACATTTACGCAACTTAAAGAAAAAGTTTTATCAGAAAGTATTAGGCATGAAGATAAAGTTAAAAAAATAGTACAAGGTAATTCTTTTTTTGATTATTCTGCTGGACAAAAAAAAATATTAGAAGCTACATTTTATAATGCTTTTGATGCTTCTTTTAATAAAGCAGCTAATAAAGAAAAAGCATTTGAAGCAGGATCAGAATACGATCAAAGAATTGATGATTATACATCAGCTAATCCTGATGCTACTTTTTCAGAGCAGCAAGAATATTCAAGACAATTAAGAATGAATATTATTGATAAGTATGAAGAAATAGATATAGAAAAAGTAACCGCATTTAATTTAACTGATAATAAATTTAATATTGTTAGAGAGACAGAGCAAGTAGAAGAATTTTATGAAGCCTATAAAGCTGATCCAAAAGCAGATAATATTTTAAAAACATTAGCAAAATTAAATGGTTATGTTCAAGAAAATGGTAAACCTGATGTTGGTGCTTTTATGAATGATTATGTTCCTATTCTTAAATCAAGGCAACAAGGTTAATTGTGGCAGATACTCCATTAAATCAAGAAACATTAGATTTTTTTAAAACACATAATGATGGTGTTAAAAAAATAGAACCTGTTAATTCTGGTTTAATTCCTAATCCTGATGAAAAAGATTTTAATTTTTGGCAGAAAGCTGGTCGTTTGGGTTTGTCTGCTGGTCAAGGTGTTGTTAATGCTGTTGAAGAAACTGCGGATTTTATGGATGAAAATATAATTTCATTAGGTGGACTTGAATTTGGAGATAAAGATGGAAAGGTTACATTTAAAGATTTTATTCCACAATTTATTTCTCCTTCTAAATGGAAAGCAGAAGAATATTCTAAAAAAAGACAATTACCTATATTCCACAAACCTGAAGGATTAGCAGAAAATATGACAGAAGGTGCTTCAAGATTTGTTACAGGATTTATAGGACCTAATAAATTTTTTAAAGCAGTAGGTCTTGGTGGTGGAATTGTAAAAACAGGATTAAGAGGTATGGCAGCAGGGGGAGTTTCTGATCTTACTGTCTTTGATCCTAATGAAGGAAGATTGGCAGATATGTTAGTTGAATTTGATAGTAATGTTTTAAATAACGCAGTTACTCAATATTTAGCAACCGATGAAGATGATACCGAAATGGAAGGTAGATTAAAAAATGTACTTGAAGGTATGCTTATTGGTGGACCATTTGAAATATTGTTTGGTCTTAAAGCCTTTAAAAAAGCAAAAGCAACTAAAGATTTTGCAGAGAAAGAAAAGATTTATAAAGAAACTGGTGAAGCTATTAGTGATCTTAAAAAAGGCAAGAAAACTAAAAAAGTATATAAAAAAATAGCAGAAAACAATGATGCTATTAACATGAAAGAATATTTAAAAAAATTAAATATTGGTAAGAAAGAAGCTAAAGCAGAAACAGAATCTTTTATTAAAAAAATATTAAATACAAAATCACTTAAAAATTCTGCTCAAGTTTTAAAAACTATTGATGATGTTGCAGAACGATTTGATGAAACTACTAAAGATTTTTTACAGAATGATGTTTTAAAAAATGCTGAAGCTGAAGAGTTAGCAAAATTAATGTCAAGAGATAAAGGTGAAATTTTAAAAGCATTACCTAAAGAAGGTGAAAGAGCTAAAACTGCAACAGTTAGAATGATTGCATCAAAACAAATTTTACAAGAACTAGCATTTCAATTAAGAGAGACATCACAAAAATATGTAAAACAATTTGGTAATGATACATCAAAATGGACTAAACAAGCAAAAGAAGAAGTGGCTTTGCAATCTGAAATAGTTAGAAATACTGTGGTAGCTCTTAAAAATCAAATTAGAGGTGCTGCTAGAGTTACTCAAGCTGGTAATATTAAAGTTGTTAGATCAGAAGGTAAAATTTTAAATGTAGAAAAAATGGCAAACATTATTAAAAATTTTGAAGGAGATTCTGTAACGATGGCTAAATTAATAAAAGATGCACCTTTAGAAGAAGTTATTAATGCTGTTTCAAAATCAAAAGGTCAGAGAGTGATAGAAGCATTTAACTCTGCATATATTAACTCGTTATTGTCTGGTGTATTCACACAAGCACTTAACATGAAGTCTGGTATTTACGAAACTCTTATTAGACCTTTAGAACAAATTACAGGTGGAATTGTAAGAGCTGATGCTAAAGCCATAAGATTAGGTTTTGCACAATATTCAGGAATGATGATGCACATGGGTGATATTGTTAAAGCAACTCATTTAGCTTTAAAACAAGGAGATGCTATTCTTGATCCTCTTGCTCGAACACAAGACAATTTAGAAATTGTAAATGGAAAAGCTATTAGACCTATTAGTGGTGCTAATCTTGGTTTTGATGGTAGTGCTGGTACAGCAATAGATTGGGTAGGTAAAGTTATAGAATTACCATCAAGATTATTAATGACAGGCGATGAATTTTTAAAACAATCTAATTATAGAGGTAGACTTTATACTAATGCTTTAGAAAATACGATGGAAAGAGGTTTAGTTATTAGTTCAAAAGAAGGTAAAGCTAATATTAAAAGAATTTTTGATGAAGGTTTTACTAAAAATGGAAATGCAAATGTTAAAGATAGTTCTATTAATGAAGCTGCTTTACAATATGCAAGAGAATCAAGTTACACGAATACATTAAGAGGTGGCTCTTATTTAGATTGGGGAGCTAAAATACAAACTTTTTTAAATAACTCTCCTGAATTTAGATTTATGGCTCCGTTTATTAGAACACCTACCAATCTTTGGAGACATATGTCTAATCGTATTCCTGGACTAGGAGTTTTTACAAAACAAAATCAAACTTTATGGAGAAGTGGAGACAGAAGAGCTAGAGCTGAAGTATTAGGTAGACAAATGTTTGGAACAGCTATTGTATTCTATGGATTTCATCTAGCAACTGAAGATATTGAAGATAAGAATGGAAATTTTTTTCCAAAAATAACAGGTAATGGACCATCTAATTTTCAAATTAAAAAAACTTGGTTAGCTAATGGTTGGCAACCTTATTCTATTGCACAAAAAAATAAAGATGGAACAATAACTTACAAACAATACAATAGAATGGATCCTCGTTTTATGATTTTTGGATGGATAGCTGATATTAAAGAAAATTTAGCTAACATTAATGATGAAGATAAAGAGAGTATTCTTACAGCAGCTATTTTAACAGTTATGAGAAATGGTGCTAACAAAACTTATTTAAGAGGTATTTCAGATGTTGCTAATTTAATTGGAGATCCTACAGAAAATAAAGTAGAAAGATTTGTAGGGGGTGTCGTGGGTAATTTAATACCTTATGCTTCTTTAAGAAATCAAGGTATTCCTGGTATATTAGAACCTGAAAAAACAGCTTATGAAACTAGAGGGTTTGTAGATCAAATTTTAGCCAAAGCAGGATTAGGAGAAAAATATTTAGAACCTAGAAGGGATATTATTACTGGAGAGCCTATAGAAAAAACACCAAGTAGTTTGTATTTTAATCCAGAGGGTATTATTTCTTTTTCTTCATTACTGCAAGGACTATCACTTGTAGGTAGACAAATAGATGTTAAAGATAATCCTGTAGCTTTTGAAATAGCAAGATTAAGAATTGCTTTATTACCACCTCAAAAAATTAAAAATAGAATAGTTGATTTAACTGAATTTAAAAAAGAAAAACAATCAGCTTATGACTTTATGATGGAAAATATAGGTAAAACAAAAATAAATGGAAGAACTTTTCAAGAAGAAATAATTAATCAAATGAACTCAACTTTTTATAAAAATTTACAAGAAGGAGATGTTAATTTTGATGGTGGTAAAGAAATGATAATTAAAAAAGTATTTAAGGCATATAAAGATGCAGCTTATGCTAAAATGATTAAAGAATATCCTGATGTTAAAGAAGCATTAATTGATGCAAAAAAACAAAAGTATGGATATTTAGGAAAAAGAAAATTAAACCAAAAAGAAGAAAATAATGTACTATTACCATAATAATATGGTATTGATAATTATGACATTTAATTATATAGAGTAATAACTATGACAATATCTTCAACAGTAGTAAGACAATTAACAGCAGGTGATGGTAGTACAACTAACTTTACCTATCCGTTTAAGATATTTGCAGATTCAGATTTATCAGTTATCATAAGATCCTCAACAGGAACTGAAACAACTAAGACTATAACAACCCACTACACAGTTGCAGGAGCAGGTGATGCTAGTGGTGGCTCAATAACTTTCACATCAGGAAACACTCCCACAGCTACAGAAACTGTAGTGATGATTAGAGAAGTCCCGCAAACCCAAGCAATAGATTATATTGCTAATGATCCATTCCCTGCGGAGAGCCATGAAGAGGGTTTGGATCGTGCAACAATGACCATTCAACAAATGCAAGAAGAGTTGGATAGATCGTTTAAAGTTTCAAGAACAAATACAATTACAACACCAGAATTTACAGATGGTGCTACAACAAGAGCATCTAAAACTTTAGGATTTGATAGCTCTGGTAATTTAACAACAGTTGCAGACTTTCTACCTGCTGGTGGAGATTCAGCAATGTTTCAATATTCAACAACTACTGCTGACGCAGATCCTGGAGCAGGAAAATTTAGATTAAACAATGCAACAATATCTAGTGCAACCATAATGTACATAGATGATTTAGAATTTAATGGAACAGATGTTTCAGCATGGGTACAAAGCTGGGATGATGTAACAGGCAATGATACCAATAGAGGTAGAATAAGAATTTCAAAAGCAAATACATTAGATACTTGGATGGTATTTAAAGTAACTGGTGCAATCACAGACGCAAGTGGTTATTCAAAAATAAGTTTAGTTTATATTGATAGTGCTGGTACTTTTGCTAATGATGATAAAGTATTTATTTCTTTTGTAGCATCTGGTGAAGATGGTGCAATACCAGGTTACTATTATAAATTTGATACAGGAACTTCAGATGCCGATCCTGGTGCTGGAGAAATAGCATTTAATAATGGTACTTACGCATCGGCTACAGAAATATATATAGATGATGCGGATGCTTATGGTGCTAGTACAGCAACAGATGTTCAAAGTTGGGGTGGATCAACTTCTACCATTAAAGGATTTTTACACATTGTAGATATTAACGATAGTCAAACTTACGCAAGATTTAAAATTACTGCTGCGGTAACAGATGCTAGTGGTTACAACAAAATTACAGTTGCTCACTTAGCAAGTAACAATACTTTTAGTGCTGCTGATGAATTATCAGTACACTTTACAAGAACAGGATTAAAAGGAGACACAGGCTCAACTGGCTCTACTGGAAGCACAGGATCAACAGGTGCTACGGGAGCTGCTGGTACTAACTCACAACTTTCAATGACTTGGAGTTCGGCAACAAGTGATGCTGATCCAGGTGCAGGTAAAGTAGCTTTTAACAATGGAACTGTAAGTTCAGTTTCTATTTTATATGTAGATGATGCAGACGATGCTTCGGCAGATATATCAGGTTATGTTCAATCATGGGATGATGTATCTAATTCAACAGCAAGAGGTATTGTAACTATTACTAAAGAAGGTACAGCATCTACTTACGCAACTTTTAAAGTATCGGGAGCTGTTACAGACGCAAGTGGTTATACTAAAGTTCCAGTAACTCATATAGTTTCAAGCGGAACATTTTCAAATACAGATGGTATTGGGGTACACTTTAGTTATTCTGGTGCTGATGGTTCTGGAGATATTGAAGGAGTTACTGCTGGTACAGGTTTATCAGGTGGTGGAACATCTGGAACAGTTACAGTAAATATTGATTCTACTGTTGCTACTTTAACAGGTACACAAACTTTAACTAATAAAACTTTAACTTCACCTAAAATTAATGAAGATGTTGTTTGTTCTGCTACAGCTACAGAATTAAATAAAATGGATGGTTGCACAGCTACAACAGCAGAACTAAATTATAATGATATTACAACATTAGGTACAAGTGCTGCTTCTAAAACTTTAACAGCTGATGCTAATAATTTATCAAAAATTACTGGTGCTATTTATATTGAAGAAGCTACATTAACATTTGATACTACGCAAGATTGGGATGTTAGAGCATCACCAGTAGCTAAAGTAACATTAACAAATAACGTAACCTTTGATGCACCAACTAATCCAACAACAGGTCAATTTATATCTATTGTCTGTATTCAAGATGGTACAGGTAGTAGAACAATTGCATGGAATGCCGTATTCGAGTTCGCATCGGACACAGCTCCGACAGCAACAACAACAGCAAATCTTGGGGATATGTTCAATTTTAGATATAACGGAAGCAAATGGTTAGAGGTTGGAAGAAATCTAGCCTTAACATTATCATAGGAGTAATATGTTTGCATTA
>Ga0098060_1000380_pt1 | contig 20829 bp, 33 predicted proteins | sample 21_taG_FD_77063 | JGI IMG/M metagenome (GOLD analysis project Ga0098060, IMG submission 77063) | Marine viral communities from the Subarctic Pacific Ocean - 21_ETSP_OMZ_AT15319 metaG | ecosystem: Environmental > Aquatic > Marine > Oceanic | place: Pacific Ocean | collected 2015-01-19 | reverse complement strand
CATCTAAGAATTTCTTTTTATTAACAAAACCCTCTTCATCTTTTTTCATTTCTGTGAATACTTTGATAAATTGGGGTTGCTTACCTTTGTCAGCAAGTTGCCTTGCCTTCACCTTGAGGCTTCGTTCTAGCCAGTCCACCAATGTCATATAACACTGTCGGACAATAGTGGTGGCTTGTCGGACATTGTAGCCTGTAACTATGAACCGTTCTTCTTTATTGGTGATAGAGGGGCTTTGGGCCACACTGCATAGAACAGACATTTTAATAAGAATTTTAAGCAATCGGGTAGTAAAATTAGATGCAATCTTCCTAACTTCGGGCCTAGTTGACTGAATATAGTCTTCCATACCTTCGTACTCAAACTCTAATACTTCGTTAAAATCAGGAGAAAAGGTCATGACTCTAAGACCATCTTTATCGACTTCTTCCCATCTTTCCTTTACTGTTGAATAAATCTTAAATAATCTCTTAGCGTGTTTATCAATCGGTAGATTACTTTCCATTACTTTACCAGCATAAAATATTTGTTTTCTTCTCATTTTATCTTGAATAAAAGGAGGTACATCCCATATGAACACTAACATTCTTTGTAGTACTCCCTTTTCTGTTATTACAGATTCTAGTTTATTAGGAGGATAAGTCATCGCTAACACTGAACGCTCATTAAAGCAGAACATAGTATCACCATCTTTTAACTTTTTAGAAACAATCCAAGACTCACCATGTAAAGTATTCATAAAAGTATTCAACATAACGATAGCGTCTTGCTTATGTTGGGTTTGATGGAAAATACCTGAATATTCAAATTCATCCCAATGGGCTAACCCGCTACCTTCTAATTCACCAGCAACTCTTTTCTGAACAAATTGACCTTTATCATCTCCTTCGGTAATCATCTCAGGAGTATAATGACCTGTCAATGCCGCATCAGTATAAAGAGTAGTTGAGAAAGTATTGAAGTGTTTTGGTTTTTTTGCTTCAAATTCATTCTCATATGTAGATGGAATCAATTCTGCTAATGGATGGCTGTTAGTATCATTTATCATTTTAAAAACTTTTTTAGATACAGGGCCAACGAAGTTATACAATGTTGATTTTCCCGTACCGGAAGTTTGAATCTGTAAAAAATGTATTCTTGAATCTTCAACGCTGAATCCATTTGGTACTTTAATAAAGTCTTTACATATCTGCCCTAATATTACAAAGAATGAAGCCGCCGCAGGAATATCATTATAATGAGCAACATTACAAGCATCTTCTTGAAATGCTTTTACTGCCGCAGGTAACACTCCTGAAAATGATTTCATATTTTCTTCGTATTCTTGTAAATATGCTACTTCATCTTCATCAGCATACATAGCGTTTGTATGTATTCTCTCTTCTTCTAATTCATCTTCATTCATATTTTCACCTTCTTTTCACTGTTTAATGTGTCTAATATTCTTTGTGCGGTTTTTTCACCGATACCATCCATGTGACACAATTCATGGACTGTTTGCTCGCCTATCTCCATAATACTTCCGTATTCTTTGATAAAGGCTTTAGCCTTCTTTAAAGAGACACCTTTGATACTAGTTAATACATCTAACCTTAAATCATCAGTTGTTATTCTTTTAAATATCTCTGGCCTAATTACATCTCTTTCAATAGGCTTCATTTTACATATGGCACTTATGATTAAGGCCGCTTCTTTTTCTGTTGGAACCCAAAAAGCCTTTACATCAGTATCTAAGGTAATCCTTCCTATACCACCTAAAAACTTATTGTTTAGCATTATACTTCTTGCAGGTTCTTGAATGTTAGATTTACCATGTCTTTTAACATTATAAATCGCTTCTTCTAAAGTACCATAGATAATTACTATGTTAGTTTTATAGTGTCTATCCATGTTATCTATTTGAGTCCATATTCTTTTGTTCATAACTGAACCTAGAAAATCAGTTGTTGATTTTGCTTCAAAGCATACATCATCAAAAACATAATCTCCAATCTCAAGCCATTTCTTTTCAGTTTTAATACCTAAGCCTTTACATTTAGCCTGTACTAATTTAACTAATTTAGAACCATCTTTTTCTCTGCTATCTATTACTAACATATTACTCACCTAAATAATCTGGATAACGCCAGCATTTACCAACACAGTAACCTTCACTAATTAACTTATTACAGAATGGAGTTTTATAATTACCAAATACTGTAAACTTAGCATGTTTTCTAGTTGTGTGTTCATCCCAATCTAACCATACTTCATCATTAGATTCAACCAATTGTTTGATTTCTTTTACAATTAAGTCTAATACTTCTTGTTTTTCCTTCAATGAATTTAATGGTCGCCTACCTGTTAACAAATCTCTATACCAAGAAACCAAGTATGCTCTAGCAATATGCGACGGATTCTCCGTCATTATAGCATTGTGTAAACAAGGCAATATTGGGAGTTTTCCTGTATATTTTGGGACAGAAATTTCACCTTCAACGGCTTCGATAGGGGGTACATCAGGAAAAGTGACCTCGATATTACCACCTATTTCAAAGCGTAAATGCCTTGGTTTGGTTGCTAACTCTAGTATAGTATCTAAACTATGGCTAAGGTCTTCCTTCTGTAAAGGGATGCAGTATAGCGGATTGCCGTAATAATTAGAAGACATATTTACGGTGTTGGGTACTCTTCTCAATCTAGTAGTTTGACCTACTCTATCATCAAGAGTCGTTTTACCAGTAATGTTTGCTTTAAGAAATGTTTTAATTTCTCTAAAGAAGGTCTGAATACTTCTGATATTATCAGCAGGTTTACCAAATAAAAATAAATGAAAACCTCTTCCTGAAAAGAACATAGTGTATCTCCAATCTCTTTCTAATACTCTTTGCATTACCATCTTCAAATCCCTCCATGCGTATTCTAAATCATTATCATGCCCGTCAAAATCTAAAAATATTCTATCTAGAATTACCGATGAATCTACCTTTGCCGTTTCTGAAAAATGTTCAAAGTCATAAACTGTCGTATAAACATTTGTCCTATTATTTTGAGCGTTAACAAACTCAGCATATTCATTCCTCGATAAGACTACTTTTCTTTTCATCTGCGGTGCGTTCTTTATGTGGCTCCCCGCCCATACTTCCCTCGGATATTTCATTGTTATTACCTCCAAAATTCACTGTTGCTGTATTTAGCATATTTCTTATTACACCGGCTATTTCGCCGGAAAGTTTTGTATTTATTGCTTCTCGCATCACATCTTCAAATGTATGACCTACATAACTTTCATTTATTCTAATGTCTCTAATTAATTCAAACCGTTCAATCAATTTAGATTCAGAATATATTTCATTACATAGCGTGTCTATTGTATGTTTTAGATTAGATATTTCTGTAAATGTCCAATCTCTAGCCAATACCTTTTGTTTAATCATATCGTCATTCACAGATGATTCCCCCTCATTCTTTCTGGTATAACCTTTAACCAATTACAAGTATCGCAACAATAGCCACCATTACTTAGGTAATGCCCGTAGCCTTTTATTTCTTCTTTACATAGTTTACATTTCATTCCTCTTCACCTTTCTCTAACCATTCACTTTCGGGCATTCTTAACAATAATCCTATCTTTCTTAGAAGTCTTTTAATTAAAGATAACATAATATCAAACCCAAGTATCTTCTTGTGCTGCATCACAGATACCAAAGAAGGAACAATGTGAACAAGTCTTGTAAAAGAATTTTGCAGGGAATTGACTATTCTCATAAGACCAAATTAAATGGGCTATATGATTCATTACAGAAGTCATTGTTCTTTTTGCTACCTTTTGTGAAAACACATAATTAGAAACAGGATAGTACCAACCCCAATGAGTTACCTTCTTTTCGGGGTCTAATCCATTTTGAATAAGCACTTCATCGGGAGAGTTTTCAATCAACAGTTGATAAAATGCCATTTCTTTACGCATCATAGTTTTCTTGTAGTCTTTCCACGGCCCCGTTTTATATTCAAAAGGAAGATAGCCGCCATCTACTTCAAAGATACGGTCAATAATTCCTTGTATGTGTATTACATAATCTCTTCTTAGAGGATATTTAGGGTTAGTATCTTTGTCAATAGTTATATTAGCATCGAATTTACCTTCATTACAAACAGGTAAGTATTCATCTAACTTATCTTCTGCCCTTGCTTCAATAAAACGCTCGGCTTCAAATGCGGATTGCGTCATGGATATATCCAAGTAATCATCAATAGGATGAAGACTTTGACAATACTCAAACACTTCATCAGCACTCATAGATTCTGCCTTTTTAATATCAAAATCATTGAAAAAGTTTTCTCTTGTAGTGTGACAAATAGTTCCCTTCAACATAGCGTCTGTTTGGTCTTGAGGCAAACGCTGAATATAAGAAAAATCGTACTTTTTCTGACACCATTGAAATGTTCCAAGAGAAGATTTAGTTATCTTCAATATAGGCATACTTGGGTCTTCGTAATTTTCGGGCTTCCAGTCGTAAGTAAAATCTTGCATAGAAGAAATTACCGCATTATATTTTTCATCATTATTCATATTACCACCAATCATCTAATTTTCTTTGTATTTTACCAGTCCTTATACTAGATAAGTCCCATTTCATAGCCTTGTAAATCGGCTCGGCCTTTTTTAAGACCTGTTCTGCGTAGTGTGACCAATCAACCGTATAACTTTCAAAGTCTGCATAGGTTGTGCCGGAAACATATTCCACGCTTCTTATTTCCTTAGTCAAAGGATTTGTATAACTATCGTTAACACTCTTTACTTTAAGATAAAGATAAGAGTCGTCAAAGGTCATATCCTTCTTTTCCCAACCATATAATACACCGGCAATACCGGAACCAAATGTGGGTTTTTTCCCTTCTAAAGTAGTGAAGTTTTTAGTATTGTTACTGCACTTTTTACACCATCCCATTTTCAAACAATCGGTGATGTGATATTTAGTATTACATTTACCGCACTTAACCATAAAGCGATTAGATTTTAACCTACTTCTCTTGATGAAGTTTTTTACCTCTAACTCACCATTAAGAGTAGCAGCATATTTACCATGCAAATATGCTAAGATTTCAGTTTCCGTTTTAGAGTTAACCCACATCTTTAGTACATCAGTCTGAATAGTTTTTGAGAAGGGAGTTTCACTAACTCTCTTCGCAGTAAAACCCGTCATGGTAAACTTAGGTTTATCTAAATAATTACCATCCTCCCATACAATCATACCAGCATTTCTATTCTTAGTTACTCCTACTCCTAAAGCAGAATAGTATTTCTCAAACTCTAATACTACGGGGTGTTCATCTAATCCCATAACATTAGGAAAGGATTCTCTAACGCTAGTTTCAATCTCTTTAATACATTCTTCTGCTCTTTCAATAGAGTCAATCTGAACATAAATAGAATCAGTATGTCCGTAAACTACTTTCATGATTATCACTCCAATGGATGTTCTATATCTTTATCTCCAAGAGTCCACTTTAGGGCTTTGATTACTCCTTCCAATGCCTTGTAGTTTCTCATGTGATAAATGCGGTCTTTCTTACTTGGACTCTGCATTTTAGTATAGTGCATATTCTGTTTTCTTTCGGCTTTTTCAAGCATAGTGTGTATTTCAGCCCAAGTCCTATCATAAGTAAAGGGCATCAATTCCCCACCTTATCGGGCGCATACACTGAATTATTAAAATGTAATTCGGGGTGAAGGCTTTTAAGGTCATTTTGTATTTCATGAATTGCTTTCGCTACATGATATACAGAAGGAATATTTTCTTGCTCATCTTCTAAAAGTCTAATTCTTTTCTCAAGACTTTTTATTCTTTCTGCTAATGCTTCATTTTCCATTGTTAATCTTTTAATTTCTTCATTCATATTATCACCGTCACTATTGTTATGATGGTTGCTATGTTCACGATATTTACCATCATCAATATCTTGTTACTCTTTGCTATCATAGCCAGCAATTCTTCTAGGAGTTCATTCGTTTTGTCCATCATCATGATTAACACCTTGCTCCACTTCTAAAATGATAGCATGACGCTTCAAGTTATTCATCATTTGAAATAGTTCTTTTATTTCTTGTAAAGTAGTATTCCAAGTTTCTTCTGTATCGTATGATACTTTTACTGTTACATGTTTTGTCATCATATTAATCACATTTCCTATAAACATGCCTAGAATCAGATACACCTATCAATACACAATGCCTTGAAAGGTATTGGCCTATTGATGTATTACTTTCAATATAGTTTGATTTATGGCGTTCTACTAATTTCTCTCTTATGGTAAGAGCAGTGAAAGGTTCTTTCATTTCTGCTATAATTTTGTTAGTCCATACTTGACATCTTTTATTCATATTTTCATCTCCTTTGCTTTAAATGCCGCTAATCTAATTGCTTCTCTTGCGCTTGCAGTTATTGAAGCGGCTAAATCGACATCAGCCCAAGCAAAACCAGTATATCCGATTATGCCATAAAAAGATGCAGATAGGCGTTTTACTGCCATTTGATTGTTATACCACTTAATGTAGTCTTTATCATTATTCGATTCCCTAGCCTCTCGCATAAGACGCTTATATTCATTTCGCAGTTCCTTTAACTCTAGAACAGATTTAGGTAACAAACCTAACTTATCCGTCTTGTAATAAAGCATCTCCACTTCAGTAACTTCGCTGAAATCTCTAGGTGTTAAGATATTAACTCCAAATTCCGTAGGTTCAGATGATTTGGTTTCAAATGAAATGTTTCGTGCTATCATCATACTAGGGTACAATCCGCTATAATCAAACGCCGCCACATTAAGATGTAGTCCGTTAGTGTCCTCGCTTAACGGGTCATAAATCATGGCCCCTTTATACGATTCTTTTTCAGCCTTTTTGTTTCCTGTTGGTGCTATCCACCAAGCATTACGCATAAAGTAAATTGAACCCATATGACTTGCATAAAAACAAGCATCGAAAGGTGCTTTCAATAATCTTTGAAGTGCTATAATTGCTTCACTACAATAATTAGTTTCATCTATTTCAACAATCAATTCAACATCTTTCAAAGCATATTCCAAATAAGTTTCAGTATCTTCTAACCAAGCCCTACGGTAAAACTCGTTAGGGTCTGGGAATTTCTCACTTACTAGTTTCTTTTTATCTAATAGCATTTCTGAAACATAATCTAAACTTAAAGAAGGTAATGTTCCTCTTTGTGAATCATTCCATTGTCTCTCAAAAGCAAGGTCTAGGTTGAGGGTTATGCGACCCCCTATGGGCTGTTCGATAGGTGAAAATCCCTTTTCACCCTTAATGTATTTGAAGCCACCCTTGCTCTTTTTAAGACCATCTATGCGGTTAATTGGAGACATCCTGTTAGGATTGATTCCTAACGCACAGCATCTTTCAAGAAGTTTAGGTATATCTGCAAAGTTACCGAACCAAGCAATTAGCATATCGGGGTCTTTGTCTATCATTGTATTAATGAAAGATTCAATCATGTCTTTTTCATTATCAAAAAAGAATTTATTATTCGGTTGTCTTGCAGAAAAATCCGAAGGCCAATCAGGAAACCAAACCCATTGATGATATTCTTCATCATAATTATCATACATTACAATAGTAGTAATACAATCGTGATATTCTCCGCCTTGTTGCCATTCCATATCCCAATACCATTTACGCATTTTATATTCAGGCATTTCTGAAATAGTATCAACTGCATATCTAAATGTATAAGGTACATCTGCTTCGTATGTTTTACTAAACATCTTTCTAGCAGAATAGATGTCAAAGGAGTTTTCCACATATACTCTCTTTAGACTTTCTTTATCTAGATTAACCCAATCACCTCTTTCGTACTCAAAGTTTCTTATGATATACCTACTAGGTGAATAATTATCATGTTCCTTTTCATCTTCTTTAACATAGAAATATGGCCTAAACGCTTCCATTAGAAACTTCTTTTCTCCATTTTCTCTCCAAGATTTAAATACATGCTTTCCATCCATACACCTACTAATTATCATTCAATCCCCTCTAGTAAACGGTGCTTTAACCACCATCTTATTTGGCCCTACAATCAATAACGGGAAGTCATCTCGTACATAAAAATTAATTAAAGGCTGGTCTTTTACAAACTTATGAAGTGGCCCACTATATTGTAATGTAGCAGGTTCCCCGACACTGTGTATTGCTGTCAGTGTTTCACAAAAGGCGTTAGCCGTTCCATTCTCACTACTAAAAGATACATTACCATCTCCACTATTGATAAGATATACTCCACTCTTAACCAATTCACAACCGCTAATTGCATCACTGAAAGATTCAGCAGTTAGTTGAAATGCACCCTCAAACTTCTTTGCACCGAAGGTGAAGAGTTTTTCAGGTATTGCTTCAAATGTAACATCAGTTGTCATTTGCTTAATCCTAGTTATTGCATCTATATTGGGATGATTAACTGCCGCAGGTATTGATGCTGATTTAGTACCAGCACTAATAGCCAAGAAGTCATTATAAGATACTGTAATTTCTCCATCAAACTTCTTTAGATAAGGAACTACTGTATCAGCACTACCTGTAAAAGAACCATTGGTTTGTCCTGTAACTTCAATAGTCAAAGTAATGCCGCAGGTTGAATCACCATTCCATAGCCTCAATGTATTTCCTTCTAATTCCATAAGGACATAAGGACTTAGTTTGGAATTAGAAAACCCTTTGTCTCCTAAGTACAATCCTTTACCTTGTATATCCTCTAAAGCCTTTGTTAATAATTTTGATTCCACATTAAATATCAAACTTTACCCTCCCTTAATTCGGGAATACCATTCCAAACGATATTAGGGGGAGTACCTTGTCTAACAGTCCAAGTCTTACCGACTAAGTTACCATTAGTGCGACTACCGACTAATTCAGCCAAGTAGTGTATCTCTCCCTTAATCTTCTTTCTTGAACAATGAATCTCTTGTTCTAACTTACCGCCCCAATCTTTCCAATTAGCAATCATACCAATTGGCGTACTGTCGTGGTACTTTTCAGTTTCATGAGTTATGTAAACTATGTCACAATCTAAAAGATAGATTGAATCCAATAAGTGATAGAAGGTCTTGTTTCTTGCACCGTATTGAAATGGCATAACCTTTGTAACTAAAGTCGGGTTAGGGTTAATCTTCAAGATACAAGAATCAAGCCAAGTATCAACGCCGTCAAGAACGAATATAGGCTTCTCGCCTTCTTCAATCTTAGACCTAACATACTTGATAAACATGTGAGAGTTTTCTTCACTTGCTTGTATATCAATAATGTTATCCTTATTCATTTCAATAGGACAATATACCTGTATTCTTTCTGTTGAGTCATGATGCTCACGCCATGTTGATTCAACGCCCTTATCCCAATCTAAAACATAGATTGGTCTATCGGGAAAATCCAAAGCGATTCCTGTCTTTCCTGTTTTGGGATGACCCCAAACACCTAACACTAATCTTGAATTAACCTGCTTTCTTTTATTAGCCATTAATTCTTGAAACCTACTGTTAAACTGTTCCTGTTTCTTCCCAAAATCCATACTGCTTGCTGTTCCTTGTTTACTGGTCAAACTCATTTTCTTCACCTAATTCTTCTATTCCTATTTCTATTTTATTACCATGAACCCTAGTCCACTCTTCTATAATTACTTTTAATTCAGGTTTAGAACATACATACCTAGCCTCTTTAGAACCTATGTGCATTTTAAGCCAATAAGTACCGTACTCGGTTGCATTTTCTTTCCAAGTCAAGAAGTCCACATTAATTAAATCAACAATGTAACTCCCACTCTTAAACATAAATCTATTTTCTATAATTCCATTCATATATTTCCCTCATTTGGGATAGGCTTCGCACCTATTTGAGCATCATTTCCGCCACACTTACACGGTATTTAGGTATTAATTAAATATCAAAACCAATCAAAATCGGTTTCAACGGGTTGGTTCACTTCAACTGGTGAACCTCTCTTTTGGGTAACATACAGTCCTGAAACATTAATTGTTACTGGTTCTGGCCCTACATCGGTAGTACGCTGTGAAGTCCTACCAACTACAATTACCTGTGAACCAATACCAAAGTCTAATTCGACATTAGAAGGAACCCAACAAGTAGTCATGTTGTTATCATTATCATAGTCAAACTCGGCATTTAAATCAGTAAGGTTTAGAATGCGATTGCCATTCTTAGTAGGCATCATATTCATATTACAAACTGTACCATCAGTAATGATGAAGCGGTCACTTGCTGGCAAAGTTTGCCTAGTAATGTGCGCTCTATCAATCTCAACAAGCGGTGTTAAATGAGTGCCAAAGTTATTAGCAAGACATTCTTCAAAGTCATAATGTTCCATATTTCTGTAATCAGAATTATCGGGATTCAAGTCAGCATTTCTAATTAGGCTTAACTTCGTAGTTTCAGTCATGCCATATAGGTTATTGCCATCTTCACTTGGAATTGCTACAAAGTGAACATAATCATAGGTATTAGGAGTAAAGTCAACTCCACCTTGATTCTTGTATGAGAAGTTATACTTCTTCATTTCTCCACCGTCAACGCTACCAAAGAATACTCCACTGCGTCTAAATTGCTCTAATGGAAGTGGCTTACCATGATTACGGTTTTCTCCACCATTTTGATACCTTTCGGTACTATCAAGAGGAATAACCCATACTCCATCTTCCATCTGTTCAGCAGTAACAGGTCTTTCTGTTACTTCTTTTTGTTGCAGGTCGCCCTTATAATAGCGGGTAATAGTCCAACCGCCTAAAGCATTCTCTTCCGCATTAGCAATAATACCCTCTGTTAGAGCATTGTCGGCATCTCTGCGGTATTCGTCTTTAGCCTTATTTCTATTCCAAGACATCATATCCCTTGGTTCTTCCAGAGCAACAAAGAATCCAAATGCTTTCTTAACAAGAGAATTGCTTCCACTTGAAGTATTGCTATTATTTGGTTTGTTTGCTCTACGAGTTTGTGCTACATAATTGCGCCACAATCCCTTAGCCAATGGGTCTGTCGTTTCTATTCCATTTTCTGAACAAATATCATTGAACTTAATCTTAGCATCTTCGACGCTCATATTGATATATTGTGCAGATTTCTCTATTTCATTTTTCATTTCTTCGTTCATATTTTTTCCCTCATTTATTTTATATTAATTGTCCTACCATCCAAGATATTAGTACCTTTGGTGTCATGGTAGTGGAACGCCATTCGCTTTCTCCTATTGTTCTTAGTAGTTTAAATTTGATTAGATTGTCTAATTCTTTTGAGTTTATTACAGCATTGTGTAGTCCTAAACATAATTCTTTAACACTACGACCTTCATAAATAAGATTATGAAGTTGCTTTAGTGATTCATTTAGATTTTTATTTAGTATTAGCATTAGTATTTTATCGTATTCTTCTAGTGAAGATTCTATTTGTTTCGTTAGAGAATTACCGGAGGCTTTCGCCGCTTGTATTTCGGTGATTGCCCTACGCAAGTCACCGTCTAAAACATATATAAGGCGACTCAAATCATCGTCACTAAATACATTTACTTGTTCTTTTTGAAGTATTCCTTTGATTACTTCTAAAATGACTTCATTAGACAGTGGTTTGAAATGGTAGTTTGCACACCTACTTTGCAAGGGGTATATTATCTTACTCTTGTCATTACAAGTAATAATGAATCTTATATTACCAGAATATCTTTCCATAATACGCTTTAGTGCATTTTGAGCATCAGTAGTCATACCATCCATCTCATCTAATAAGCAGATTCTAAATGGTACATCACCGATAGTGCCGCTTTGCGCTACATTCTTAATGGTGGTTCTTACCACTTCAAGTCGCCTATCATCAGAAGCATTAACTTCAACAAAGTTATCTTTAGCATATTCACCTAACATAGTTCTTGCTAACGCCAATCCTGCCGCAGTTTTACCACAACCAGCATTACCATAAAGCAATACATTAGGCATATTCTTTTCTTCTATCCATAACTCCGCATCTAATACAAAGTGTTCTTGTCCTTTAACATCTCTCAAAGTCTTTGGTCTATATTTTTCAGTCCATAGCATTTTTATTCCTCCAGTATTTTATTGACCGGCCTCTTGTTTGAGGTTCTTCTTTAACTAGTATAAATTCAGGGTTAGTTGTTAATAACCCTACGACTTGCATAAAGGTAGGTACTACCTTTCTTCTTCCACCGCCATGTAATTTTAAGTCAATAACTCCATTGAATACTTCTCTAGTAGTCAAAGTTTTTCCAACTAGTACGGTTTGGATATTTGTTATAAATTGATTTGTTCTTACTCCCATTATTGTCACTCCATATATTGTTCTAAACTATTCTGCTGAACCTTAACAGGTTCAGTCTTTCTTCTTCTTTTCTTTTCTCCTAAAGATAAAATCCTACAATCGCCATTATTGAATTTAGATTTTGCATACTTTACAAACTCATCATCCTGCTTCATCTGATTAAAGATTCTTGTATCGGCATTTCTAATACCGATTCTCTTTAGAAGTCTAGGCACTTTAGAATAAGTACCTCTGTATGGCATATTTATTCTGCCACGAACATTACCTTCATGAGAATACGCTAACATCTCATAAAAGTAATTCTGCGACCATCTTCTTTTTACTACGCCATCAATAAAAAGAATCTTGTTGGGGTGAATGTTCTCAACAATCCAAGACAAAACTTGAGTGTCAGAAGGCTTATTGAATTTCAATACTTCTGATACTAAGTCCCTATCAGTTTCTTTAAGAAAGAAACTCACTAATGAGTAAGTATCTTTCTCTAAGGAAAAGGGTTCTTCACTATGAGGGGCTAATTCTTTAATAGAATCTAGCATGTGATTCTTTGAACCTGCCCTTTTAATTTGACACATATTTTTTATGGTCTTGGGAACATTTTTTTCATTGATTGAAGTTAATACAATCGCTCCCCTGTACCTTCTAATAACATTAAGAATGGAATCAGTCTTAGGTTTATAATTAACATCTTCAATTATAATACCATTACCTTTAGGAATAGAACCTAAGTCCTGTATATTCATTTCATTAGCATAAACTACAACTGCATTGGGTAGTAGTTGTTTTGCTTTTGTCGTTTTTCCTGTTCCTGTTTTTCCTGTTATTAGTATTGGTCTATTATCATTTAAATTGGTCAAACCCATTCTATATCAATCCCTTTATTCTGAAGAGGTTTTCTAACCCCTCTAAAGTTAAATGCTCATTGTTTGCTACTATATTTACTGCTTCTGCAAAAGAAGTCCAATCATCATTACGGTCAGGTATTCCCGATGGAATCAAATCGCATAACTTGTATATATTTTTAATGCCACCCACTCTTAAAATAGGGCGTGGCCTTGCTTCCGATTCTCTTGTGGAAAAAGATGCACTTATATTATACTGAGATAAGGTTCTTCTTATCGCCATTAAATACTGTCCTTTTCCTCTAAAGTTAATTTTAAGCCTAACTCTATATCCTATTTGAGAGTTAGAATCTTTTATGATTTGTATTTCAGGTTTAGCGGAAGATAGTAAAATACCTATTAACATATCTTTACTATACATATTCATTAGCCCCCATTACGCCAATAAAGTCATGTTTTAGTCTTAAATAATCTAAACCTTCGGAAATAGTATTAGTGATTAATTCACTGGCATCGCTATTATCGCCCGGAAAAACTACATTAATCTGTGTTCCTCTATATTGATTTAATGCACTTGCCAACTCTTCATCAATTATTTCTTCAATGAATATCATATCATGGTCAAAGCCTCGATGAACTAATCTTAGCATTAAACCTTGTTGAACCATCATTAAATCTCTTTGTTCAATAGCACCATAAACAATGTATGTGTAGGAAGTTACCCCACCATATTTATTTATCCATTGTTGAATATGAGTGTCTTGAAGCATAATCTCACTGTTCCTTTACATACTCTTCTTGTGTAGGCCAATGTCCTTTAGTGTCTTGGTTAGCACTCAATTCCCACCAATACACATGCTGTGCTGAAATACGGTGGTGTCCTTTAGTTATAGCATTTGCTTCTGACCATGCTACCATATCAGTTATTGCTCCTTCTAACCACTCATGCAACAAGGCTGTAAAACTATGGCTAATAGGCATATCAGTAGCATTTCTTATCAATTGATTTAAACTAACCCTAGAATTATATTTCTTCTTCTTAGGTTGTTTAGGTTCAATAAATTCTCCTTGCTCATTAAAGTAAGGGACAAGATGTTGTAGCAATTTTTTAGGTCGGCCCTGTTCATGTAATACATTTTTTAGATAAGCATATCCATCCACTACATCAATACAAGTATAAGTCTCAAAATCTATTACAGTTAACTGTCCTTTTTGTATCATTCTTCGACCTCCACTTGCGATTGTTTTAGTATCTTTAGAATAAGGTCTGTTTCTGCACCGTTTTCTAATTGTAGTATGGTAAGGTTAATCACTTGCTTCTGTCTTTCAGCAAAATCTCTATCTTCTTTTAGAGAAACTAAAGACTCAAAAGCGGCCCTAAAATCAGGAGTAAGAGTAAAACCAGCATCTTTAGCAAGTTTTTTTTCTAGGCTAAGTTTGTTTACCATAGCAACCTTTGGAAATTCTTCTTCTTGCCAATCATAATAACAACTATACAATTTACGCAATTTGGCTAAAGAAATCCTTACTCTTTTCTTGTAAAACTCTAGATGTCCTTCTATTTGTTTTTTAGACAAATCACTTATTTTGAACACATTCCCTTTAGAGTCAGAAACATATTTAGTACTAGGTTTAGCATAAGTAGTTGAGGTTGGGTGAATTACATATCTATCATTTACTGCACTATATTTATCTTTCATATTATCATCTCTATCATATCATCTAAGGTATTAATATCCGCAACAAACTTATCATCACGAATACGGACACATCTAGGAAATCGCAATCCATACTTACCTTCTGCATCTTGTGTTATTAAATCAGCAGTTACTTCTAAAACTACTCTAGGTAAGAAATGATAAGTACCTTTATCGTAATTATCAACTTGCCGTCTTAATTCATTAGTTAATCTAACTAATTGACTATCGCTAAAACCCGTACCAACAGAACCTAAATTAACATAACCGTCATTTTCAGTTCTTACACCTATTCCAAATGTACCGAATACATTCGCTCTTTTACCTTCACCATACTTAGCAGTAAGAATAACTACATCTAAGTTAATTCGTGGAGGTTTGTATTTAGCCCAACCTGTACTTCTTTTACCTGCTTCATAAGACATAGAAGCATCTTTTACAATTATCCCTTCAAAGCCATCATTAATGGCTCTACTGTAAAAGGCAAGAGTATCAAGACATTCATCTGGCATTCTATGTGCTTGATTAGGCAAACCTTTGAATTTGTCAAGTCTCTCCCTATAAGATAATTCCATAATAGTCTCACCATTAAACTTTAGACAATCAAAAATTACCCATTCGACGGGAACCCTTTCTATTGCTTCTGCATGATTCTTAGAGTGAACCCTTGTACCCATCTTCTTATGTTCTGCTGGCGTACCATCTTCATTAATAGGATATATTTCACCATCTAGTATAACATTAGGAATATCATACTCTCTAACAATACTCGCAATATCAGAAAACTGAGGGGTAACTACATTACCCTTACGATTAAAGATAATTACATTGTCTCCTTCTTTATGGATTTGATAACGATTACCGTCATACTTGTAGTCCACTATTTTATCAAGAGGCCATTTATTCATAGGTAGGTCTTTTGCTAACATAGGTGCTACAAAAGAACCATGCTCAAGATTCATTGGTGGCTCGGCATTAGATTCATAATATCTCGCAACATTAGAAATAGAATTAAAGTTACAATGCCCTTTGACATCAGATAACTTCTTGCCATAATGTTTAGCCAATATCTTCTTTACTACTCCACTGTTAATCCCGTTGCGTGGCGTTCTTAACCAATACCTAATAAACCATTTACATTCTAAAGCACTCATATTAATTATACTATGTCTAATGGTATCATATGAATTACTGCTGATTGAACCGCAATCCATAGAAAGTAGCCGCAAGACGCTTGCCATAGGTGTTTCTTCTAATGTTTCTGCTGATACATCTAAGTAATATATCGCTTCTCCTAAATCATCATGAGCCTTATACTCATCTTCTATTTCATCATCATGAACATTGTATATCTTTGCCAACCATTTCTTAGCCTTTGAAAGACCTATATTGTTACTAGGATATTCTTTTGCTAAGATAGCAAATAAGGCTGGTTTATTTTGGAAGGTTTGAAGTTCCCTCGTAATCATAGATACCTGTTGTGTTGGTGTCTTTTGGTCTGTGCTTTCTAATAGTCTCGCTAGTCTCATCATTGTCATTTATAATCATCTCCATATTGTTATTACATTTTATTACTAATTCCTTTAGTAAAAGGCTCATTTTACCACCTTCTAGTTTGATAGAGTGCGCCCATAAGTGATGGGCTAATCTTTCCCATTCACTCTTCTTCATCTGAAACAACTCCCTGTTCTATACTATTCATTAACCTTACAAAGTTAATCATCATAGTTTGAATAAGTGCTGATTCTTCTTCTTTACCTTGTTCCATTAAACGATGTAGCATATGAATCATAGATGCTTGCGTTATAGCCGGTGCTAGGCGAGCCAAATTATCAGAATGAAACATTTCCCAATACATCATAAAAGACGCTCTTGGTAAAAACATTCCATTTCTAACTACTGCATAGTTATCTTCAAAGTGGGCTAATGCAGCAGGGTTCTTCTTAATCTTCTTCTTCATGGCTTTCGCCCATTCTACAAATCTTTTATCATTCGTTATATCTAAAAACATTTTATTCATATTCATTCTTCTTCATCTCCTAATAACATTAATTTCATTAAAGCAGTTTGGAACCTACCCCAACATGCGTCTATATGGTCGGTTTGCACCCTACAACCCCTACCCGAATTAGGTGGAATTGGCATTTGCATTTCAATATAAGCAGACCATAAATCTACCAATTCAGAAGAATACTTAGCATGTCTTCCTAACGAACCCATACCATATTGTCTATCAGGATTAGCCTTTCTGACACTAGTCTTTACTTGCACATCGCTTATTCTATTCATCTAATTCCCTCTTTAATATATTTAATAATGTCTTTGCTTCATCTACATTTAGACGAATGCCTTTTGTTGGCTTATTATTCTTATGCCAACGAATATCCAAGACTTCGATATTCCAATAAGTACCTCGCTTGACTAATACTTCATCATTAGCATTCCTTACTATTCTTCCTTTAATTTCAAAATCACTCACTGAACCACCCCTGTTTGAATTTATCTAATTCCTTTCTTGAAGTAAAATATCTAGGAGTATCTAACTCATCTATTCTATTAACTAACCAACAAGCCCCTCCTAATGACGATACTTGCACTATTTCAAATTGACCTCCATTGATTTCTACTACTTCAACAGTATTAACTTCTGGCACTAATCCATATGTCTTAGTAATCTCATTAGCAACATCGTGTATATTTTCAACAACATACTTGATGATATGCGCTCTTTGAATAGGTATCTTTGGTGCTACTTGAATAGATAATTTACCTGTCATATTACACACTTTACACCTATTACCTTCACAAATAGGACACTTAACTTCTGCCGCATGTGGCGCAGGTAAAGTAACTGTTACTGCCCTTTTCTTAGACATATTATTCCTCCACCACTTCTTTTCCAAAAATAATTTGATGGCCGTTAAACAACGATATAGGGCTACTTAATTCTATAAAAGGGGAACCTAACCAAATAACTCCTTCAACTGTTCCCTCAAAATCACCTTCTTTAGTTCTAAAGAACATTCTTTTACCTTCGTATTTTCTCATAGAAAGTTCCATCTTAGAAGTTTTTGCTCTATCGGGCATATTCATTCCTCCTTAAAAAGAAGAATACCGTGTTCCATACAATATCCTCCTTCTATCATTTTTTTAACCCAAGTAGGCTGTTCTCCGATTACAGATGCGCTTTTTTTCAGTATTGTTTTCTGACAGTCTTTAAATTGACATTTTAACCATTCCATATTTATTCCTCCAATAATACCGCTACTTCAGTTGATAAGAATAGATTGGCAATAGACATAGCCGCAAGGAAACTATTCTTAGTTACCTTTACAGGGTCAATAATCCCTGCATCGTGCATATTCTCAATCTTACCCGTTAAAGCATTCAGCGCATAATCCTTACCTACTGTGTAGTTTACTTCTATATCATGAACATAGTCAGCATACTTCAAGCCACTATTATCGAAGATAGCACATATTGGCGCACTCAAAGAATCATAAACTAAAGCATGTCCAGTCTTGGCTACATCTAATTCTTGCCTAGCAATAATAAATGCTTTACCTCCACCAATAACAATACCCTCATCTAAAGCCGCTTTAGTTGCGTTAAGTGCATCATCGAGCCTTTCTTTCTTTTCTCTCATTTCAATAGAAGAAGACGCACCTATTCTAATAGTAGCAACACCGCCGTTAAGTCTAGCAATTCTTCCCTTTAATCTCATCTTATCGTATTTATCTTCAGAAGACTCGTATAATTCTTTAAGACTTAGTACTTTGCGTTTTAATTCGGCCTCATCGCCTTCTCCACCGATAATAACAGTATTTTCTTTACCTACTACTATTCTATCAGCAGTACCTAATTCATCCATAGTAGCCATAGCAGGGTCGTCTTTACTTTCTGCATTAAATAGCCTACCACCACAAATAGCAGTAATGTCTGTTAACTCATCTAATTGGGCATCACCAAAGTTAGGAGCCTTTACTACAACTACTTCAATAGTTTTCTGCAATACATTCATGATTACATTACTTAGTGCAGTGCCTTCCATTCCTCTACAAATAATAACCAACGGTCTTTTGTTTCTAGCACACAATTCCAACAAAGGAAGTATGTCTTGGAAATGCCGTATATTAAGATTAGATGTAAAGATTACAGGGTTGTCAAAGGTGGCTTTACCGTCTTCTCCATTACTCATCATATGACTCAAGTAACCTTCATCAAACTCTAAACCATCTCTCACTATTAGATTAGTCATGTGAGATTTAGATTCCTCAACTGTAATTACACCATCTCTTCCGACTTTATTGATAGCCCCTTGAATCAATAATCCTAACTTAGAATCATTATTAGCCGCTATTGTGGCCACATTCAGAATATCATCATCAAGAATAGGTTTAGCCTGTTCAGCAAGAGAGGCTAAAATTACCTCTTCGGCTTCTTTAAACTCATTTTGCAAGTTACGCATATTGTAAAACTGCTGTTCTTTAATACCTTTAACTAATGCTTGAGCAATAATACAGGCAGTAGTAGTACCATCACCTGAATTATCCTGTGCTTTACTCGCTAAGTTTTGAACCATCTGAACGCCCATTTGAACATAAGGGTCTTTACTTGAAATATACTTAGTAATAGTTACTCCATCATTAATCACAACTGGAGGATTACCTTGCAGAATTACTGTCTTTGCTTGTGGCCCCAATGTTGGTTTTACGGTATTCGCTACTAAATCAATTCCTTCTTTTAATTTCTGTTTAACTTCCTTTCCATTAATTATCATTCAAATCTCTCCACATTCTTAAAATTATATCTTTCTAAACCGTAATAGTTTTCTCCGTGATAAGGCACTCCAGCATACAAACAATAACATTCTTCACTACAAAATGCTCTTTGTCCTACTGCGGTAGTAGCCAAATACGCTAAATGAGAATCGTTACAATTAGCGCACTTCAATTTACCACCGCCATTATTTGTTCATAAGGAATGAACATTACATTGTTCTCTGTTGTATATTCTAGTTTATCATTGAAAACTACAATCTTATCTCTAAGAGTAGTGTCACATTGACAATCAAACACCCTTCCTTTGTTAGAGGCTTTTGTTAAGATACCACTATCAGTTTTCTTTTCTTCTATCATTACTACAACCCAATTTCCTACTGCTTTCATTCTTCTTCACCTAACTTAAATTTATTTAATCGTGCTACTTGGCAACAAAGCCTAATCTTTTGAGTGGATTCTAGATTCCAAAACTCATCATCTTGCCAACCAAGTTTAACTTCAATATACCTACATAATTGTCTTCTAGTCATATTTTGAAAATCATCATCAATAGGTATTCCTAGTATTTCTCTAGTATCATGGGTTAGGAACTTATCTAAGAATACATACACTCTTCCCATTAAGCCAATTAATCGTCTAATAGTCCATTGTATCATTCTTCTTCACCGCCGATTTTAACCCATCCCATATTTAGGTCTGCATCAATAAAAGTATGAACATGAGTTTCATAAAACTCATCTAGAATATCATCCTTATATCCTCTCTTCCCCAAGAAGATACCTTTAGTTTTCTTTTGGTTCTTATCATTAGGATGTCTTCTCTTATGGTTAGCCTGTCTTTTAGACAGAGTTAAATCATCCACATGTACTAATTTAGCAATTGTTTTTTGCTCACCATAACTATTTTTTGTTGTGATGTATTTAGTATAAAGATTCATAGGTCTTCCTTGATATTGTCTTGCTGTACTTAGTCCTGTTTTCATTCTTCTTCACTCCTTATATTCCATACTTGTGTTCTATCATATTCATAGTTACGGTATATCTTCAATTGATTAGGTTCTTCTTGGAACCAAGAACCATAATGACCATCACCACCCAATACATGAGCAGTTTTCATTAACGGTTCCCAAACTCTAACTGTTCTAATATCAGTACCACTAAAATAAGCAGAACCAAATGGGTGTGTAT
>Ga0098060_1000379_pt1 | contig 20840 bp, 43 predicted proteins | sample 21_taG_FD_77063 | JGI IMG/M metagenome (GOLD analysis project Ga0098060, IMG submission 77063) | Marine viral communities from the Subarctic Pacific Ocean - 21_ETSP_OMZ_AT15319 metaG | ecosystem: Environmental > Aquatic > Marine > Oceanic | place: Pacific Ocean | collected 2015-01-19 | reverse complement strand
AGAGAAGCTGTACCGAGAGAGTTGCGAGTGCCGAATCGTGCCCTCAAAACACAAGTACTGCTATATTTTGGGCAGATCAAAAAAAGAAACTAAACACTTGCGCAATTTGTTTGTACAATATAATCCTAAGCGGGCAAACCTGCCCTATCCTAAAGAAAGAGGAGAATGAAATGAAGTATTTATTACTAGCGAGCTTGATGCTCCCCGCCGTTTCTTATGCTGATGACCATGCTGTGAATATCACCGGGGACAGCGCCGAGTGGAAAAAACGCTCAGGCTTGCGATTTGGGTATAACTACCTTAATAACGGGGAGTCCCCCACTAACGGCGAAGAGGCAAAGCTCCGCAGCCCACATATGTTTGCTATCGGGTATGAACTCCAGCAAACCATGTCGGGCGGCGACTGGCTAGACATCCTGTTTATTCAGAATGTTACGGTGAGTGGGCTAGAACAAAGTGTCATCGCTCCTTCTGCGAATGTTTTGGTGGGCTTTGAGATCAACGACACGCTCCAGCTAGCAGTTGGTGGCAACCTCTCGGTTTATGACCCATCTCCAGATGGAAACTATATCCACCTTGTGACTGCTTTAGGCTTTACTGCTGCCGCAGGGAAGCTTAGCGTCCCACTGCATCTTGTGTATGTCCCGGATGTAAATGGCTTCTGGCGCTGTGCGATCACTACAGGTGTTAACTGGTAATAAAGGAAGAAAGAAATGAGTAAAGATCATATCCTATTCGGAGATGACATCCGACAAAAGTTACTTAATGGAGCTAACAAGCTCGCCGATGCTGTAGCATCTACGCTTGGACCAAGGGGACAAAATGTAATCCTCTACAAGCGTGGCGCTGATCCAGTTATCACAAAAGACGGCGTAAGTGTTGCTCGGGTTGTAGAATTAGATGATGACTATGAACAGGCTGCTGTTGAAGTTCTCCGTCAGGCTGCTTTGGAAACAGAAAAGACAAGCGGGGACGGAACCACTACCAGCACGGTACTGGCTCGGGCTATTCTGACCGCCGCCAATAAGCACATCGCCGCCGGCGCATCTTCAATTGAGGTGAAGCGTGGCATCGATCTGGCGGTCGAGGCTATCTGTGAAAAGGTCACAGATATGGCGCAGCCCGTTTCTAGTGAGGAAGAGATTGAGCATATTGCCACGGTGTCGGCAAATGGCGATGAGGCTATCGGTAAGCTCATTGCATCTGCGGTCGCTGCCGCCGGCAAAGATGGCGCTATTACCATTGAAGAAAGCAGATCGCTCCAGACATCGATGGAAGTTGTGGAAGGCTTTCAGTTTGATGGCGGCTTCGTTTCCCCGCAGTTTATTACTGACGAGCGTAAAGGCACTGTAGAGTATCGAGATAGTTTGGTACTGGTTACAGACGAAACTCTTGACAATGTAGACGAGTTGCTTCCTATTCTGGAGGTTGCCGCCCGAGACGGTCGCCCTTTGGTCATCGTCGCCGAAGAGGTAGAGGGTCAACTCTTGGCTGCTCTTATTATCAATCGAATGCGAAATAATATGAAGATCGCAGCGATTAAGGCTCCTCGTTACGGTGAAGAGCGCCGCAATATTCTAGAGGATCTTGCTCTCGTTACTGGCGCAACCTTTGTCAGCAAAGACAATGACTTAAGACTCAAGGCGGTTAAGCTTGAGCACTTAGGGTCTGTACGCCGGGTGGAGATTAGTAAATATTTTACCACTATGGCTGATGGCGATGCTGACTTCGAAGCCTTGGGAGAGAGGATTGAGCGCCTCAAGACTCAGATAGAGGAAACTCCCAGTATACAGGAGGCGGAACAGCTTCAGCAGAGGGTGACTCGGCTTTCCTCGGGCATCGCTGTCATCCGAGTGGGCGGAGCTACAGAGATAGAGGTTACGGAAAAGAAACATCGTGTAGAGGATGCCCTAGAGGCGGTCAAGTCGGCACAATCTAGCGGCGTCGTCCCCGGCGGAGGCACTGCCCTTTTGAAGTGTGCTCGAACCATCGAGGTCGAACCTAAGACAGAGGACCAGCTTCGAGGTGCCCAAGCACTTGTAGAATCATGCTTGGCACCAATTACACAGATACTTAAAAATGCAGACATCTCATCCGATATTGTTGTAAATTCTCTTTCTTATGATGATCATGAGGAGAGTGTTGGGTTTAATGTTCGAACTGAAAAGTTTGAAAACTTAATCGAGACAGGGGTCATCGACCCAGCAAAAACTGTGAAGTGTGCATTGCAAAATGCAGCCAGCGCAGCCGGAACCCTGCTCACAACTAATTGTGCTGTTTTAAAGAAGGGTGGTGAATAAAAACACAAGTCTAGCGACTAATTAGAACAGCCGGTTTCATCCACAAAAAGACCAGTGTAGTGCTGGTCTTTTTTTTAAAGGGACACTCTAAATGAATGATGATATCCTACGAATAGTACTTGAAAAAGTAGAAAAGATGGAGACTAAGATTTCCAACGCTCAATCTATGAACGGCGGTTTTGACAAACTTCTTATCGAGGTGGAGCATATCAAAGAGGCGCAAGGGGATATCCTCGAAGGCGTTCGAGGCGTGAAGAGGAACCTTTACGAACCAGACTCAGGTCTGTTCAGTCGTGTCAAGGAGCTAGAGATGGAGTCCATCCGACGCCAAGATTACATTACAGAGACGAAGCCCATCGTCGGTCAGCACCAAGAGCTTGTTCACTGGAAAAAGGAAGCCCAAAAGGATCTCGACGAAGTCGAGGGTCTTCGTCTTGAGGTAGCAAAACTCCAAGATTGGAAGCACGGGATGCAAAAGGTGATTTGGCTTCTCGCTACGGCTGCTGGGGGCATCTGGGTGAAACACTTCATGGACTTGATGATGAAATGATTGCCTGTATAATCACCGCAATTGTTTTTTCTATGCCCACAGTTTATTATCGCATCAAGCTCAAGGCGGCGGAAAGAACAATCGAGAGACATGTCGAAAGCCGCTGGATGTGGGAAGAGTGGGGAGAGTAATGTACGAATACAAAGCAATGATAACCAAAGTTTATGATGGCGATACTATTACTGCGGATATCGATCTTGGCTTCGGGATTGTGACAAAGAAGCAGAAAATAAGATTGCTGGGCATCAACACGCCCGAAGTAAGAGGTTCAGAAAAGCCCCAAGGAATTATATCTCGTGACGCTCTTCGTCAAAGAATACTTGGAAAAGAAGTAATTATTAAAACATCCAAGGATAAGAAAGGCAAGTACGGCAGATGGCTCGGTGAAGTTTTTGTGGAAGACGAAAATGTAAACCAGTGGTTAATCACTGAAGGTTATGCAAAAGAATATAAATAAAAGCTTGACACCTTACAGCCGTATGATATTATACTAGTGTAGATGGAGAGAATAATGTCCTACTGGTCCCAAATGTATCGCCGCCCCCAACGAGCAGAACGCCTTGAACTTCCGAACGGTGAGGCTCGCTTCGAGTCCCTGATGGCTAAGAAGTTGTCCGAAAAAGATCGTCAGTTTGCTGAGTCCCTTAAGCGTCAATTTGAGGATGGGGGCAAGTTGAGCCCCAAGCAGATCGAATGTATTGATCGTATGGAGCAACGCTACTCACCAGCCTCCGTGTTAAAGCGTGAGAACTGGGCTCAGTCCTACAAGGGCGATCACCGTGAGACTGCTCTCATTGTTGCTCGCTACTATCGTAGCACTCAATACTTCCGAGACCTTGCGAGCAAGATTTTGTTAGAAGAGGACTTTATCCCCACCGAGCGTCAGTTTGAGGCACTTACCAAGAACAAGTACGCTCAGAAGGCTATTGCTGCTGCGACCCTGCCTCCCCTTTTCCCTGTCGGCTCTCTCGCCCGAGTGCGAGCCAATGCGAGCTTGGTACCTGACCGCAAATATCATGATGAGGTGGGGCTCGTACTAGAGAATCATGCGAGTGGTCTTTACGCCTCCTCAACTATCCTTGTAAATGGCGACAGGGTTCGTCTTGAGGACCGGTGCTTGAAGGCTACTTCTGCGGCAAAGCGCAAAAAGAAATAACTTAAAGAACAAACAACAATAGGGTATAATCCTATTAAGGAGGGTTCGTATATGCGAGCAACAATTAGTTTTGATATTGATATTGACCAGGTCGAGAGCACGATGGGGATGCTGGCTGCCCAGGAGGCTTACAGCCTGCGTGCCGCCGCCGATCTGCTGGAGGATTATACAGGTCCCCGAACTCAGATCCTTGGCGAGATCACGGAGGCTCTCCGGCTACTTCAGGAAACAGCAACACAGCTTCAGCAATACCGCCAGATGCTGCTAAGTTTTGAGAAGGCGAAGTTCGAGACAGTAACGCCCCAGCCCGCTCAACAGAGTATCAACTCGTTGGGGGACATCCGAGACGCCGTACAAAGTATGCAAAAGTTTGATAACTTTTTGGCGCAAGCCATCCCTGCTGAAGAGGTCGAGGAAGAAAATGAACTCAACCAGCCCGAAGAAGGGTGACTTAGTATATCTCCCCTCAGATATTATGATATTCAATACTATTGACCAAGAGGGTATAATCCATGACTGGGTCAATCTTTCTGAGCCTGCTTACGGCGTAGTCGTCGAGAGCAATTATAATAATGAGCATGTTTATCACCGGGTCCATGCGAAGGGGTCGAGTTGGTTCGTTAGAATTATCGACACTTTTGCCGTGGCAAATATAAAAGAAAATGAAAGTAACAACATATGATTAGAGTACAAGAGGTTTACGAAAAGCAGATCCAGCAGGAAACAGAAAAGCCTGATGGCAGCGTCTTTGTCAATTTTTCAAAGATATATGACGCCCGCCAAACCTTGCTTAATCCCACTTACATCGTCTCTGTGCATCCGCATGAGTTTGGCTCGTCGATTGATCAAGTAAAACTGGAAAAGAACTTTGCTGCCAATACTAAGTTTTGCACCCTCGTTCTCGATGGGAACTCCTTTCGTACTTCTGAGGTTGTTGTCGTTGGGTCTTTCGACCACTTCGCCAGGAAGCTGGGGGCTGCTCAGTCGTGAGGTATTCGACTTGGTTAGATTTGGTTCACAATCACTGTACCAGAGCGGCACTCTTGTCGGGCGACGGCAACCTTCGGTATGAGGCGCTATCTAACCGCCGCTATAATTACGCTCCCAGTAAAGATATAAACAGCCTTCGCCTGCTTTTCTTGAACCCGGTTCTCGATGAGAAACGAAACCGTACTCTAGTGCGTCAAGGTAGATTCATCTGGTGTAAGAACCTACAATACGAAGGTCTCTCGGCATCGGGTCTGCGCCAGATTTCGTTTACCATAGACCGTGGCAAGAAGAGATTCACCGTCACCGAGAATAATTTGCTTTGTTTGCCGGCTAAGATATTTGTTAATAACAGCCGGTATTTAAGAGAGAAGCACCGTCTGTTTCATGGGTTCTCTTCGGTCTTTAACTATGAAAACAGCATCCAGATGATGCTCCGGGGTCCTTCTCAGGCGACATATGACTATGAAGATTTGGTAAATATTATAACTAGTGACAATCCTTACCGACCGGGTACCTTGGTAGCTCCACGAGAAGGGTATTTTTATCCAGCACCCTCGTCGCTGTCGAGTAGCCTGGAAGAAGCCTTCCGTCGCTTTATGGCTGAGGTCCCTCTTACTCCCGACGAGCACCGCCGCTGCCGAGATACTATATTCAGCAATCGGCAACCTCACCGTCCAGCGGAGTGGTCTGCTTTTGAGAGGTTTGTCGAGTGGAGTCATGCCGACGCACCGTCGCAACACCCGTGTGGTATTATACTGGGTCCATCTTTTGAGAATAACAAGAATACTGGAAGAGAGTTTTACCGTGTACGCTTTGGGGAAACTACTTATGAAAAGGTACATCCAGTAGAAATGGAGATAATATAAAATGAAGTTCAGACTTTATACAAAGGCGAACTGCCCCTATTGCCAAATGGCAATCAGCCTACTGGCAGAAAATGAACAGGCTTTTGAGTGTTATGCGTTGGACCGCCAACCCGAGCTTCTCAGTGAAATTCAATCTACTTACCGCTGGAACACTGTACCAGTCGTAGTGGAAATAACCGAAGGTCAGGAGAAGTTTATTGGGGGGTTCACGGATCTTAAAGAGTATTTAAATAACAACGGTAAACAGCTTTTACAAGGATAGTAATTTATGATTTGGAAGTCGCAGGTTTCGCCCCTGGTGAAAGAGATTGAGCTACGCAAAAGCCCTGTTATTATCAGGGTTAATAAGTTTGACGAGAAGGCTGCTACGGAGTTCGCCGGCAAGATGGCTGCGGCTCACAGCACCGGTCAAAAGGTCATCCCCGTCATCATTGACTCTTATGGCGGACAGGTCTACTCCCTGATGTCTATGATTGCTGCGATCAAAGCTGCTGAATTACCAGTGGCAACCATCGTAGAGGGAAAAGCTATGTCTTGTGGCGCAGTGCTCCTGTCTTTTGGCGAAGAGGGTATGCGTTTTGCGGATCCGGATGCCACTGTGATGATTCACGATGTGAGTAGTGGAGCCTGGGGAAAGATTGAAGAACTTAAGGCTGATGTTGCCGAAGCAGAGCGCCTTGATGAAAAGATCTTCACCATGATGGCTCGCAACTGTGGAAAGAAAGACGACTACTTCAAGAAAAAGGTTTTCAACAAGAAACATGCTGACTGGTTCATGGACGCCCAGGAAGCAAAAAAACATGGACTTGTCAATCACCTTAGAGTGCCTAAGCTCACCATCAAGGTAGATGTGGACATTGACTTTGAATAATGGTTGCCGCATTCATTTCTTTGGTTCTGGCTTCTAACTTTCCTCTTCACTTTACAGCGGAGCAGGAATATAATGCTCGGATTGTTGTAGAACAGGCACACAAATTAGGAGAGGACCCTTACCATCTTATGGCGACTGCTTGGGTTGAATCAAGACTGATAGGTTCGAGGGTCTCCAGCACGGGGGACTATGGAATCTTCCAGATTAATTATAGGTTTTGGGCTCGCCGCTGGGGATTCACTGATGTAAATAAGTTTTGGCTGAGCATGTTGAATCCTAACCATGCCACGATCGCTGCCGTTACTGTAATCAGGGAGATGCGCAAATATAAAACTTGTGTCGGTGATAAGTTAGCGGCTTGTTACAACGGTGGACCTTCGTGGCAGAAATCCAAGAACCGACATAAGATTCTAGCATATGCCCGCAAAGTTAATAAGATGGCAAAGTATTATAGAAGAGCTTACCCTTTATGGAAAAAAAGCAAATGAGCCAAGGATCGCCGAAAAATGGTCCTTATGGGATGAAGGTGAACAGCCTGAAGCAGGGCATTGTATTAGTAGAGGAAGATTTGGAATATCTATGTGCCCTCATCGAAAGACCCGACCCGGAGTTTAGCATCACGGATGCTATTACCATGGCTTCAGCTATTACAGCCTTGGCTCATCAGTTGGATTTTATGAGCCATGATATCTCTAAGAATCCACTCAGTGAAGATGGTGAATTTGTAAAGCTTTCGGAAGAGGAAGTGCTAATGTTGACAGATCTGTCGGAAGAAGCTGAAGATGCAGTTCAGCGATTGGAGGAAGTATGCAAGATATCTCTAAAAAACAATTAAGATTTTTTGGTTTTTATTATTTCTGGATGATCTTTTTAGTTGCCTGTACCGTTCTGGATTTTTATATGGACACGGTAAGTGGGTTTACTTTTGGATATATGGGGGCTTTTATCTACTTTGCTGTACGCTTACAGGATGTCAGGGCAGAAGCTGCAACTTGGAATTGGGGAGATGAAGATGACAATTAAATCAATCGTGGAGGTCGGCGACATCCGGCGCAGTTACCTCACTAATCAACTAGTGTTTACTACAGCACTAAACGAAGAGGCTGTACGCATGATCGAGGACATGATCCCGGTCGAGGACCCTTCGCCGGAGATTCTCGCAGATGAGGTAGCTAAGCTCATCCACCAGGCAATATATCTTTCCTATCATCGTGGCGGTCTCCGCCGGAACCTCAAGTGAGGGACCCTGGACAAGTAGTTGTGAACGGGGTTTTCGGGTTAGTTTTCCTGTCAATCATTGGAGCAATTATGGCGGTCACTGCTGCAAAGGAAATTATCCATGACGCACTTGCATCCTGATAAGTGGGTGACCCTCGGCGGCACACCCATCCTGAATATTACTACGCATATTAAAAAGATGGGAGAGCAAGATAAATATACTTTTCATGTGGGGACAGACAGTAAGCAATTTGCTCATCATACGATTATTACTACGGCTATTTGCTTTAGGGAGTTCGGTAAAGGTGCCACTGTTGCTTACCAGCGAAACCAGGTGCCTAACTTTGCGAGCGTCTATGAGCGCCTGATTCACGAGACTGTTGTTTCGCTAGAGGCTGCTGCCCTTGTCTCATCAGCCGTTGACCGCTCCCCAACAGTTCATGCAGATGTAAATATTAAAGAAGAAGCCTTAAGTAATCGGGTTCTTAATACTATAATGGGTATGGTCAAGGGGATGGGCTACTCTGTGGTAGTGAAGCCTAATGCTTGGGCAGCCGATATTGCAGATATGTTTACGAGGTAACAGTGAGAACGACATCGAGAAAGAAGCGCAGCTTATTACTACAGTACGCAAGAGAGGGAAAGCTCCTAAGCGAAGTCAACGCTTCTCTGGTGCGGAATTGTATGGACACTATGGATCATTTAGAGTGGGACTTATGGGTCAACTACTATGAGCCCTGTGCCCGGACTGATGCCATGATCGAGCGAGACATTATCTCGCAGGACAGGTCTTTAGCGTGGCTCGCCCGCCAAGATCACAGGCGAATTAATAAAACTATTCTCTCTTGAAAGGGGAAAAGAATGATTTCTGATAAGAAATTGACCAAGCATGTTGAAACCTTTAAGACTTTCTGTAAGAACAACCGTCTCCGGCTCCGGGAGGACGAGGACGGATTGCCGATTGCTAGAGCGATTGGGAAGTTTAAGACTGACCAGTTCTTTTGCAACTTTCAAGACGGTACTATTGGGGTTTATGTTCACCGAGAGTCTTCCCGGCAGTTTACTTACCTGAATAAAAAGCTGATTAAGCTTGGCTGTACGCCGAAGCAATTGGGTGACTTTGAAGCATCTTACGATCTGGAGTGGATGAACATCCCCCCGGTTGCGGCGCTTCTGAAGATAAAGAAGGGGCGGGCAAAAGTAAAAGACCCGCAATGGCTTCGTCAATGAAAGACTATAATGAAGAAGATGTCCAAGACTACATGGAGCGACTTGACTCTATGTGGAAGAGTGGCGACCCCGACCAGCTTGCAGCCGTCGCCGCCTCCTTTATGATTTCGATGAGCTATTGGCACGAGAAGGCAAAGCTCCACATGCTGTTACACCCTCTTTTTTTCTTGGGTGGCTTCGTGACCTGTTACTTTTTGGTGAAATAAAATGAAATACACAAGACAAGACTACATATCTGACTGCGCTAATCCTGAGATGGTACATATAAAGGACAAGGAGCGTTTTAAGGCATTCTATAATGAACTGGGAAACGACCCGGTTCAAAAAGCCCAACGCCTTCGCCCTGACCTTATTGAGTTTATCACTCCTAAGGGAAGAATTATTGAGCTTGGCTGTCATATTGGCTTTAATACTATTCATTTTGCGTCTCAAGGTTTTGAGACCATTGGGGTCGATATAGCAGAAACACTAATTGCGGAAGCTCGTAAGTTACGGTCTTTTGCACGCCCAGCCGTCCAAGGCCGAGTTTCATTTATAACCTCTGACATTCTAGATCTTGATGCTGAGGAGCTTGGTCTTTTTGATACAATTATACTAACAGAGACTCTTGAGCATGTGATCGACCCGCTGCCAATCCTAGCTAAGGCGAAAGAGTTATTGTCGAATGGTGGATCAATCTTTGTGTCTGCCCCGAGCACTCGCACAGGGACCTACTCTCATGTAAGAGGGGTAACCGTGGAGGATATGGAGACAATGGCGACCAGCCTAAGCCTACGGACGGAAGTTGTCTCCACTGGTCCAAATACACAAGTAATTCTTCGGCATTTATTTCGGTGAAATAAGATCATGACTACACGACCCGGAAGACTTATTGATAAAACATTCACCTCGTTCACGGAAGCGAGCGGACGCCTCGAAGATACAATCGGGTGGGTGACAAAGGCGAAGGACTTCGCACACGAGTTTGAGCCCGGCTGCAAAGCCGAGGTCACGCTCCACCTGTTGGAAGAAGTGCTAGAAAAAGCAGGCAGAGAATTAGATAGAGCATCAACCGAACTAGCAATGGAGGTTTTCGGAGACAAATGAAAGACTTAAAAAGATTCGAGAAAGATGTTCAGGACATCCTAGACAAGTTTAAATTCGAAGGCAAACTTCGCCGTAAAATTTTTTCACAGCTAATGGAATATGCTAGCGAACAGGATCGCTTCGCCCCCGAAGAGCAGCAAACACAGAAAAAGTAATCTTAAACGATAAAACTTCTGAACTTACTGAATCTTCGGAATAGTTATAATACTATGGGATAAAGCAGGACAAACCTTTGGAACTTTGCGTAGCCTTCTACAAGGGTGAGGGGCGCTGGCACAACAAGGTGGTCCGATCAACCACGCAAAGTATCTATTCGCACGCAGAACTGATCATGCCCGATGGAAAGTCCATAAGCATCCAACCGTTTGATAGCCGTGGGGTACGCAAGATCCGTTTTGATCAAGAAGAGAGTCGTGAGGACTATGACCTTATCTGCGTGCCGGTCACTGCCGAACAGGTTGATACCATCGAGAGGTTCTTTAGGGACACCAAGGGTGATGGCTATGATTGGCCGGGAATGATCTTGTCGAAGTTCACACCCTTTTTCATCAAGCGCACAGGAAGGTGGTATTGTTCGGAATGGATTGCTTACGCTCTTCGTTTGGCTGGGGCAGTCGATAGCCTTTACCACTACAATGATTTGACACCGCAAAGACTATACGAGATCCTTCTGAATTATGCCGACCAAAACAACTGAAACATCTGTCATGCTTCCTGGCTGCCTAGTGGAGACTACGCATGAGGTCCGAGCAGTTCCACCGTTTGAAACGGTGTCGGGCACGGCAGAGTATTCTGTTGGGTTACCTGCGGGGACCGTTGGGTTGATCATCGCTTTGCCTCAAGGAGACAGACCCCGACAGTATCTGATTCAATTTGTGGGCGGGCAAGAGTGGTGGATGTATACCAACGAGATCGCTCCTCACCTGTCATGAAAAAATCGGAACTCTTAAAGATAATCAAGGAAGAACTGGGGAATGGTTCGAATCCTGGGGTAGAGCGAGTGCTTGACCTGCTGGATGTTTTGATCTATCAAGGCGGCGCAACTCGTGGGGATGTTGAGCATATAAAAAAAGTGCTGGAAGAAAAAAAATAAGCTAAACAAAGGGGAGTACATCCTCTATAATAAATTATAATGAAAGGAGCCGACAATGGCTAAAGGAAAAGGTAATAAGGTTTCGCTAAAGGCTAAGAGTCCTAAGAAGACTCGGCAAGGAAATGGTAAGCATTCTAAGTTCCCTGGGAAGGGATCAAACAAGGATACTGTAAGTAAGGGCTACCGCAAGAAGTACAGAGGGCAGGGGAAATAAGATGACGAAACTTAACTACCAACAAATCTATGAAGAAGAAGTTAGTCTGGTTCTCAATGTCATGCAGGCTGCGGACCTGAAGTGGTCGCAGCGGTATTACGAGTTGTCGGATCAGCAGCGCAGGCTTGTCGAGGCGATGATTGATGCAGGTTATCAGCGTGCCGTCACGGATGCAATGGATCCCGAGGTTCTCGAAGAAACTGCCGTCCTTTCTGTTGACATGGCTGAGCAGCTTACAGGCTTTTCGAACATGATTAAATCGTACCTTCATATTACAAAATAGTGTCCCCCCGAACTACTTATAATGAAGGCGACTTGGTAACATTCACCAGTCGTAATAATTGGACGCTATGCGTGTCCAGGGACCCCGAGTACTTAGCTCTGAGAGAGTGTCCCACCGTTGCAAAAGGTTCTCATTTAGACCCTGATTACAGTGATCTTTTCAGATGTATTGAAGGAAAGATAGGTTTGATCGTCTATGTTGTAAGAAACAAGCTGGAACAGCACATGGGTTATAGAGTTTTAATAAATGGCAAAGAGTTTTTTTGTAAATCTCTTGTTGCCGAGAAGTACTTTAAGCTCGTGGGGAACAACGGAGATGAGAGTAGGTGACCTTGTACGCTTTAGAGAAACAGACCGTCAAAGGGAGTTTCAGGTTGGCTTATTGGTGCGCTATGACCGTTTTATTAAAGTAGGTGAAATCATGGTAGGTGATCGTATTTATTATGCGCCCGGCAGGCTGATAGAAGTTTACCAAAGAGGCTTCAAATGACTTTTTGGGAAACTATTTAACAACATGAGAATTCATACTATAGCAGTAGGCAATGAGGTAAGACACAAATCTCTTGCTGGTTATATGGGAGTAGTGGTTCAGGTAAAGCATGAAGGGTTGGCTGCTCTGGTTCTTTGGGACAACTCTCACATCAAAACCTGGGCATATGCCGAAGATCTAGTGCCGCTCCGGAGGAAAAGGCAATGAGAGTCAGCAGTTTAGAGGTCTTGATTCTTATCACGATCTTCTTCTTAGGGCTAGCGATCTTCCAGGGCTGCGCCTCAACGCCAGTGCCTGTGGTGGCCGCCTCCCCTTCTTCCTCTCAATGCACTGACGAGTGCTCCACCAAGCTTACACTGCAAACCGATACTGTCAAGAAGTTCGAGCGGCTATGCATTGCATTTTCTTATTTGCAGGCTCGGTTCCCAGCGGATGCAAAGATAGCAAAAAACACTCAAGAAGGAATAGCGATCTGTAAATATATTTATGGAATGAAGTAGTTATGCTTGAGATACTGAGGTGGGTCTATCCCCTCTCCCAAACAATTATATTTCTTTTATATATTCCCGTGATCCGCCAGGTGGCTCGCTCGGAGACAGCCGATGCTATCAATGTCCCGGCACAGTTTGCGTTTTTCGTGATCGGGGGTATCGCAGCCCTCTACATGGTGGTTGCTAACGGAGATTATTTGTCCGGCGGCATCATTTGTGGGCACATTTTCATTGGTAATTTGCCGTTAGCGGTGATTGCCCTGGTCAAGCAGCGCAGGGCTAAAAAACTTAAATAATAATACAAAATAAATTCATTAAAAGCTTGACCCATACCCTATCCGTGCTAATATAAGATGTAAGGGAGAGAGATAAATGGGTTATCGTACTAATCAATGCCAGCACTGTGGTCAATACGGACACAACCGCCGAGGTTGCCCACAAATCAAAGAAGCCCACGCCAGAGTTGAGAAGCTCGCTAAGAAGTATGGCGTTTACCGCTCGGAAGATGAGCTTGCCTACGCTTCCACTCAGTGGATTAGCCGAATCAACGAGGCTGCCCAGATTCAAGACGCCGATGAGGATGAAATCTCCTGGCGTGACCGCTGGCTCTGGGAAGAGATTGAAACCCGTAAGATTGCTCAAGCCAGTAAGAATGCTCGTGGTCGCCAGTGTGGCTTCTGCGGTGAGCGTGGACACAACGCTCGCACCTGCCCAGTCAAGAAGCAACATCGCAAAGATTGTGATGCGATGCAAGGTCTGGCTCACCGAGTTCTGGCTGCCTGCCTTAAGAAGGCTGGCATCGTGCCAGGCGCTTTGATGCGCCAGCGACAGTGGAACCGTGGCGAGTACCGGGCAGTGATGTGCATGGTTGTTGGAATTGAGTGGGACCGAGTTGCTGAGCCTGGCTACGATACCCCCCAGGGTCTGCCTCGCAACGCTGACCGCTGGTTCAAGGGTGTTATGATTCGGGTGCGTCAGCCCGACGGTCACGAAGGGTTGATGCGTCTCCCCTATGATATCAAGCAGCAGCCCTGCTATGGCTATGATGATCAACCGTCAGAAGACTGGGGTCTTGTCAGCGGCGTGGCTAACGGCAACCTCAATAAGGATAAAGGCTGGATGGGTGATAATGTGACGCTCCTCAGTCCCGAGGCTGACGGCGTCTACACCTACGGTCGAGCGGCAGCAGAAGGTCGTCGCATTGTGGACCAAGAGCTTCAGCCTGAGATCGATGAGCTTGTCAATCAGGTCAGCAACTGGCGTGATTACTAAACCAAAAGAAGGGAAGAAGATATGTTATTATTGATTCAGAAAGTGTTGGATATGATTGGGACAGGGGCTCCCGCTCCCGGCAACAAAGTGATGCACGAGGCAGAGCACCTGCGCCAATTAGTAAACTACCTCTAGGGGAAAGATAAATGGAAACCAACAAGTTAGATCCCTGTTCCCCCCAGCTTGCAGAACGCATCTTTGCGTTTGAAAAGATTTGGGAAACCCGTGAGGAGTACCTTCCGGGTGCCTATGCCAGCATCTTTAAGGAAGATGATTACTGGGATCCCCTCTTGCATAAAGAGTTCGCCAGTCAACACGGCTGGACTCGCTTGGGGAACGCATAATGAAAAAGAATACTATAAGAACAACACAAGACGACGCTCGGGAGAATCAGCAAATCGCTGTGTTTGATTTACAACCCCGTTACGGGAGGTCAAACAAGTACACGCCCGACGCTGATTTATTGTGTGAAGGAGTTGTGTACGAGGTTGAACTAAAGACCTCAGATGTGGTAAAAAAGGCAGTCAGCACAGCTAGAGGTGTTACTTATAAAAAGATCAATGAGTGGCGAGCCGTGCCAGTTTGGATCTTCTCCCAATACGCAAAACCAAACATGCTGACTGGTGAAGATTATGTATTGTTTCCAGAGCAAATGGAGAATCAGTACAAAAGACTTGAGGATAAAATCCGCAAAGGAAGTGACAAGCTTGCAGGACTTGATGATTGGGAAGCAGCTAAAAAAATCCTTGGCGAAAGCGATCTTGATAAATCTATTTTAGATAAACTTGATTATGCTTTTAGCCACAAGGGTTGTGCTCTTAATGACCCAAAGATTCCTTGGAAATATGTTGTGGAAAACGGAACCAAAGTTGCCTCGGCTGAAGAACTGAGGGAAGTCGTGAGGAAGTATTATTTATGAAAAAGAAGTTTGATAAATGGGTGGGAAGTTGGTCCGATGGAACGCTCGTTCTTTATTTTACAGCGATGTATATTTTAAACACTGCGGTGATCATCGCCGCATTAAGGTAAGAAAATGAAAAAGATTATTCATGTCAATCAGAATGTTATCCGTAGAAACACAAAGCACGAAACTGACGAGCCGTGCTTGACGGTGAAAACATATAAAGAAAATAAGTATGCCCACGAGGCTATAATCAAAACAAAAGATGGTGTAGAATTAGGAAGGGTCGTCTACAGACCACACAAGCCCCTAAGTTGTGGAGCCCGAGTGTGGATTGAGATGGACACCGACACTACTGATGTTGAACTGATTGTGAGGGAAAATGACGCTTGAGCTAAAGCACGCCGACTGCCTAGACTATCTCCGGACTCTCCCAGATGAGTCTGTTGACCTTGTGGTCGTTGATCCCCCTTACTTTGAGATCGTAAAAGATGCTTGGGATAATCAGTGGGCTTCTGAAGAAGAATACCTGAACTGGTGTGATGCCTGGACCAAGGAGTGCTTTCGCATTATGAAGCCTGAAACCTGCTTCTATGTGTGGGGTACGACCAAGACAGATACCTTCCTAAAGTACAAGCTCAATACTCTCAACGCCATCCCCGGAGCCCACTACCAGAACTGGATCATTTGGGCTTACGACTGGGGCGGAAGAACTAAGAAGAAGTTCCCCCGAAAGCATGAGGATATTCTGATGTATTCGAAGGGTAAAGAGTTTACTTTTAACGCTGACGATGTTCGCATTCCTTATAAGATGAAAAAGAATGTTCGAGTCGATGCAGTAAATAATCCTCTTGGCAAGATCCCTACGGATGTTTGGACGAAGAACAATCATACGACCAGCAAAGAGTATGCTGGCTGGCACTCAACCCAGAAGCCAATTGCTCTTTTGGAAAGAATTATAAAAGCGCATACACAACCTGGAGATACTGTGGTAGACTGTTTTAGCGGAGCAGGATCAACCATGATTGCCTGCGAGCGAACGGGCAGGTCTTTCAAGGGGTGTGAGTTTGATGCTGAGTATGTTGATAAATCTCTGGAAAGGCTTGAGCAACTTTGCAATAAGAAAGGAGCAGACAATGCTTAATGTAGACCACCCAAAACACTATAACGAAGGTAATATTGAGGCAATTAATATTATTGAAGCCTGGGGCTTAAACTTTAGCGTAGGTAATGTTATAAAGTATATGCTTCGAGCGCCTCACAAGGGTGAACAGCTTGAAGATTTAGAAAAAGCTAAGTGGTATTTAGAACGCCACATTGAAAATGTCAAGAAAGGACAATAGAATGACAAACGACAATACTGTCTTAAATAAATGGAACGAGATCAAGGCTTTGATCGAAAGTCTCGAAGCTGATGTCGTCAAGAACGCCGAAGGCAATAAGGCTGCCGGCACCCGTGCCCGCAAGGGTTTGCGCAATCTCAAGAATGAAGCGGGCGAGCTTGTTAAGATCACCCTCGGAAAGGCATAAACCATGGACGCTACTCAGAGTCATGTTAAGATTCATAGAGTCACGCCGGAAGAAGCTGGTGACTTTGCCTTTGATTACGAAACAGATAGCGACAATCTCCTCACAGAACTTGTACCCGATTTAGATAATTGGGGCACTTTAGGATGGATGGAACTGGTAGACTTTGAGTATCATGGCGGCACGCAGATTATTAATTTCACTCTCGAAACAAAGTGGGAAGCACCAGTGCAATGGCTTCAGAACGCCAGTTCCGGTTCCCGCTATTTCGAGAATAAGTTAATTACGATGGCGACTGTCCAGAAGGATGAGACCTGTGTAACAGGCGTCGCTGTGATGGACGGAGAGGTCTTGCAAAACAAGCCCATCTTCGAGATGGAGTCGGAAGTAGTTGAGAAATATTATAATGATGATAACTCTGACTATATTCTCGACACCCTAGACAATCAAATTTGGGATTCAATTGAACAGTTCGTGAAAGTCTGCGAACAATTTTACCTTGAAGGGGAAAAAGAAAATGACTAAGACAATCGAAGCCGGTAACACCGTTACCTTACACTACACTGGTACCCTGAACGATGGTACTACCTTTGACACCTCGCACGAGCGTGAAGAACCCATCTCGGTCACTGTTGGTGCCGGACAATTGATCCAGGGGTTCAATGACGCACTGTTGGGCATGGAAGAAGGCGAGACCAAAACCTTTACCCTTACTCCTGATCAGGCTTATGGCGACCGAAACCCTGAGCAGACGGCAGAGCTTGCTCGGCAGGTCTTCCCAGAAGATTTTGAATTTACCGAAGGCATGACCGTCCCACTTACAGGTCCTGGCGGTGGTCATGTTCTAGCTACCCTCACCGAGATTCGTGATGATGTGGTAGTGGCAGACCTAAACCACCCCATGGCTGGTAAGGACCTCACTTTCGAGGTGGAAGTTTTAACTGTAGAGGTGTGAAAATGAAGATTAAACTTCACTGGCAAGAAGAAAGTTTACTAGTCCGAACCTATCCTGATTTTATTTTGGATAGCAAGGAGTTTCCCGAGCTTGAACTAGAAATTCAAAATGTTTACGAGGCTCAGCGAGGTAATCAAGATCTAGAGAAACCACTCGACGATCTTATTTACAAAATGGAAACCACAGAAGTCGAAAGAATTTGTGGTGACAGTGCTGATAAAGTTCTTATGAGTATCTCGAATGTGGTTCGACCTTGGGGCGGCTTTGCCGAGGCTTCCGAGGAAGAGTTTGAAGGCGACTGTAAACTTAAGGTTGCGGAAAGGGTGCGTGATGAGGAAAGCGGGAGCTAGGCTTCTATTTTTCCTTGCTCGTCTTTTCCTGAGCAGGGGGATGCTTGTGGGACAATGGTTCCAAAACAAGGGTATCCTCCTGCTCGCAGGGGTTAGGGCAAATAGGGGCCAATTATGATCACCTCTTTGTTACTAACGGGCTCCATGATGGTCTCGGGATATAACTACAGACCCAACCGAGCACTTAATCACCGCCAAGTCCGAGCCAAGGCTATGCTTATTGTGCAGCGCCTCAAGAAGGAGGACCCCAAGGTCCTGCGCTCAGTAATGTATTATATGGGCTGGGTTCCGAAGGTGGAATATAAAAAAGAAAAATGCAAAAAGACCTTCAACCAGCGTAAATCGATAGACGATTACAATCAGTGGGAACTAGATATGCTAATGGATATGGGCGGGCTCAAGAACCCAAGGGGCAAATGAAAATGAAGCTACGAAACCTAGGATTTCTCGACTGGATAATGTGGATGGCAGTTCTTGCCTCCATGGCTTTGGCTGCGACGGGATGCTCTCACTCCCCTCCTGCCGAAGATTGTTGCACGAGGCTCGATGTCCGCACCAAGGAAATGAAGGTTTTCGATCGCTACTGCACTATGTTGGTGTTTGCCGGCAGAAAAGAAACAGATGCGAAAGTGACTAAGGATATAAACCGCCGCCTCGACCTGTGCAAGTTCGTCTTCGGTGTAGAAACTAACCAGAGTCTCCTTTCTACCTTACAGGACCGTGAACAGTTCCACCGAGTAAGATATTATAAACTATCGATTGAGGATGGTGGCTGGAACCCTCCCCTAGACTGTTACCCTGAGGAAATGGGGTGCGAGGAGTTTTAAAATGAAAGTCTTTCTTGTTGGTTTGACGGTCTTTGCGGTCTGCTATGCTTTGGGCGCTGCAATGGTGGAGTTTATCTTCATGATAAAGGAAAGCCTCGCCAAGCAAGAAGAAGACCGCCGAGATTGAGCCGATTTGCAGTGGGGGATCTGGTAAGTATGAGACCTAGCTGGGTCAGGCGGTTCGGCAAGAAAGATATTAGAGTTGAGAAAGGCACGCTTGGTGTTATTGTGAGCAAAGGAATAGACCGCTTCCACCTTGTCAGGGTCCTAGCGAGGGACGCTTTTACCGCTAATTTCGCAAATCGGCAGATGGATATTCTTTCAAGCTGCCAGCCCGAATCGCTGGAAGATGAGGAATCGCCAACCAAGCGGGACAAAGATTAAATGAATGAAGAACTACTAGAGGTAATAATCCTGACGGGAACTGTAGCTCTTCTTTTTTTTGGGTTCATGGAAGCGGTCAACGCAGGGATAAGATGGATACGGAGAAGATAAATGTTACTCTTGCATAGAAATGAAGAGGGAGATATGGTCAAGGGCTGCAAAGCCTGTGGGGAGATCAAACCCATCGACCAATATTATAAAAACACTACCAATCAGAAATCCAAGGATGGCTACCAGCCTCGTTGCCGACCCTGCACTCTCCAATTATTTAAAGAACAGAATGCAAGGCGAGCCAAAAAAAGAAGACAAAAGTCACATAAACTAACCAAACTACATGTGGACTGGATAAAGGAACAACAAGGGAAGCTAAGCACTAGAGAAGTAGCCAGAGCTTTTAGCAAAAGGTTCTTCAACATGAAGATCAGCCCAAGCACAGTGTCCAGAATCAACTCAGGTAAGATACATGTAGAACCAGGCGAAGGTGACACGATGTCCATTTACGATTTACTAGAGGGTGCCAGCGAATTCTCCGGCTCCGTAGAAGAATATATTGAATCAACAACCAAGAAGATCAAATTCTAGAAAGAAGGTAACATGAGCCGAGCCGACAGAGCCCGAGCGAAGAAGAAAACACATAAGCTATCCTCCCAACAAGTACATTGGATCCGATGCCAGAAGGCTCTCGGGCTTTCAACTCGCCAGGCAGCTAAAGCCTTTAAGTTGCGTTATCATTACATACATAGCGTTTCGCCCTCCACTGTGTGGCGCATCTGGAATGATGATCTGCATGTTGCCACTCATTGTCGCATCTGTGAAACAAGAAAGGGCACGCTGGCTAGTGGCGGCGTACCGTTTAGTGTTGAGCCTGACTTGTGTGATCCCTGCTACAAGGTGATGGACACCGCCCGCTCGAATGCGCAGGAAAGAAAAGATAAAACTGCAACCCGCCAACGAATAATAAACGAAGTAGGTGAAGACCCTGACCTAGAGCTTGTGGATCTTCCTCATCACTTACGACGAGCAATTTATAATGATGAGAACATTGATCTAACTAAGGAGGATCTCCTACGCACTCCTCGTACCCACAAGCGATCACGCTCAGTTGCTAGTGACTGCCTTGATCCTGCTACCCCCGAGACTAACGGTTGGGTCGGCGCTATTTATGCTCTGCATTTTGTGGGGAGACCTGAGCTAGAGAAGTTTGTTTATGTAGGGATGACCACCTCTGGTGTTTTAAAGCGATTCGCTGCTCACATCTCGGACGCTAAGGACGAAAACAGAGCTAGTTCTGGAACGCCTTACTACCGCAAGGTCATGACGGAACTCGACAGAACTGGCGGCATAACTGATATCCGCATCCAACTCCTAGAGAATCTTGTTTACGCTCCGGATGTAGGGCACGAAGAAATATTTAATGAAAAAGAACAAAGAAGCTTCTTAGAATCCCAAGAACAAAAATGGCAGAAGACATTGTTCTTATCAGGGTATAACCTAATGAACGCATCCTTCAAGATAAACACATCACATCCCCTATACCAAGACATCACTCGTAAAGAGCTAGCTGACTGGGTTGCTAACCCTGATCAGTATAATATAACTGACCTCAGTAATATAGGGCATGGCTACTATGAACTGGACACGAACAGCACCTCACAACGCAAAGGCTGGAAGTTCTATAAGTTTGAAGAAGGTGAGGGAGTGAGCCTTTATACAGAAGATACTGCCAGCAACTCTACAGGTGAACTGCTCATAGAAGATATCCCCGAATTGAGCATCCTAGATGAGGT
>Ga0098060_1000369_pt1 | contig 21198 bp, 27 predicted proteins | sample 21_taG_FD_77063 | JGI IMG/M metagenome (GOLD analysis project Ga0098060, IMG submission 77063) | Marine viral communities from the Subarctic Pacific Ocean - 21_ETSP_OMZ_AT15319 metaG | ecosystem: Environmental > Aquatic > Marine > Oceanic | place: Pacific Ocean | collected 2015-01-19 | reverse complement strand
AGGAAGTGCGGCCTCGATAATGTCGTACTCACGCTCGCGGCTGCTTTTGTCATAAGTGCTGCGCAGTTTGTTCAGAAGCGATGACCAGAATGTCCACCTGACCGGCACATCACGGGACAGGAGATGCTTCGCCAGCATGAACGCGGCGTGACTCTTGCCTCGGCCCGTCGGCCCCAGCAGCGCAATCGATGGCGCATCCTTCCCCTCTGCCACAATGTTGGCCCAGCTCATCAGTTGGTCTTGAGCTGTGCTCTGCTTGCCGAACGCAATGCTCACGAGCGACCAGTCGAAAACGTGGCCGTCGAACTTTGCTGGAAGCTTCGCTCTGGTTATTCGCTGGCAACGGTCTCGAAGGGTTGAGCAATGCGGACACGGGATCAAAACCTCGTAGGTCATTCCGTTGTCTTTGATTTCCGAAAGCACCGAGCCCTGCATCTGGTGACACAGTTCGCAGCCATCCGTGAACGGGTGCGCCGGTTTTGCCTTGAGGACATCTGACGCGGCCTCGGTGTCGATGTGATGCCAGCCCCACTCAGCCGGAGCCGGTGGCGGAACCTCCGCTTTCCACTCCGCCTTGAGGTGTGCGAAATCCCCGAAGTTAATCGTTCTCATGGTGCGCTCTTTGCCTTCCACCAATCACCTCCTTCTGTCTGGTCTGCTTTTGATTTGCCCGGACCTCGTTTCCACGAGGCTTCGATATCGCCGCGCCTGGGCTTTGCGTTTCGCTTGGTTTTGAGATCAGCGATTCGTCCGTCTATCCACTCAACGCCGATTCGCTTCCAGCGTCGGCCGCCATCTGCGGCGCGCTTCTTGCCCTTCTCGATTTCGGCAATGGCTCCGAGGACATCGTCGATGGGATGCTTCCGAATTCGGTTTAGAAGTTGGGCGCGCTCGGCGGCCGGGATGTCGAGTCCGCTGTCCTGAATGGATTGCCAAGAGGTTACGACCTCCGCCACACGGTCACTGACATCGACGCCATTGCCATCGAGAAACTGGCCAGCCTCGCGCGCGGGGCGCGGGCGCTGCGCATGAGGCATGCGCGCGGGCGTCGCGTCGTCCGCGGTAGGTTCTCTCTCTCTACCTCTGTTAGTAGTACTATTAATTCTATTAATACTATTGGGGGGACCCCCGGTCCCCAATAGAGGACCCCGGGTCCCCAATAGCGGCCCCCGGGTCCCTTCTAACATTCCTAACAAGGGACCCCCGGTCCCCTTAAGCTCAATGGGACCCCCGGTCCCTTTAAGAACGTCTTCTATGTGGGACCCCCGGTCCCTTCTAACATTGCTATCATCGACAACTTTCAGCACGGTCGCGCCGTATCGATTCCCACGCGAAACGACTTCAATTAAGCCCAGCATCTCAAGCCCGATGAGTGCCCTGCTTACGCTTTTTGTTGAGGTGGCTGTGTGGTCCGCCAGGAGCTGCCGACCTGGGTGCGCCTCGCCCGTCTCTGGGTTGGCGTACCAAGCCACAGCGAGCAGTACGGACTTCAACGTCGACGCGTTGACGGTGCGGCCATCGTCGAGCGTAACGGCTTCAACCTTGGTTGTGATGGCTTTTCGGTAGGCGTCGCGACTCATGCGCGCACCTCACGTAAATACCCCGGCAGGGGTCGAGCTGTGCGCGTCGTCGGCCAGACAAACAGGCGCAAGGCGTAAGCCTGCCCGCCGCCCCTGCCGGGGTGTGGATGTGTGTCTCTTCTTGTCTTCACGTTCTGGCCTTCGGCCGCCTTCAAATTGGCGACCTATGACCAGATTGAACGATTAGATGATCCTTTTCAATACAAAAACGATCATTCTATGAACCTACTGCGAAGCCATACCCATCACTCTTTTGACCATATCTGAGCCCTGGGTGATCATGTTTTGGCCTCGCGTGATGAGGTCTAGCCCCTGCGTAAGCGATGGAGCCTCACCCGTATTTTCGTGTTTTACGGCTGGCAGAATCTGGATGGGGTCCAGCTTTAGAGCTGTGCAGATTTCGTACAGGACCATAAGCCGAAGGCCGGAATCTCCGCGTTCAAGCTTTGAAAGCGTTGGCCTATTTATAGAGATTAATTCAGAAAGTTCGTTCTGAGATAGTCTCGCTGCAGACCTCGCCTCTCGAACCATCTTCCCAACCGACTCGTGAAATTCACGAGCCTCTTCCGTTGTCATTTGAGATGACTTCATCGCTGCACCCTCTCACCGGCCACTGACCTCCGGCTTGTGGATTATGTAATTGCGCAGCCATTTTCGTTCATGTATGTTCACAACATGAACAAATTATGGTGGCGCCCGAGGTTCGAATTTCATACATTGAGATTCAGGTTGCAATCATAAAAACAGCGGTAGGGAAAACGTCAGGAGCTAAAGGTGGAAGCAGGAGCAGCGGCGCACGCCGTTCGGGAAGCAAGAAAATCAAAGGGATGGACCCAGGCGGACCTCGCGAATTTCATGGGGTGGTCACGCGTGAAGGTACATCGCATCGAGAGCGGTGAATGCAAGAGTATACCGCTTGAACAAGTTCCGAAGCTTTCCAGGTTGCTCGGAGTGAACTTTTCCAAAATAAACGGAGGTGAATAGTGTCGAGCGTGAACAAGGTTATCTTGATTGGTAATCTAGGAGCCGACCCTGAGATGAGAAGCACCCAGGCCGGTCGACCGGTTTGCAGTCTTCGTATCGCAACGGGTGAGAGCTGGACGGATAAAAGTGGCCAGCAGCAAGACCGAACCGAGTGGCACAATGTGACGGTGTGGGATAAGCAAGCCGAACTCTGTGCTCAGTACCTCGCCAAGGGCCGAAGCGTCTATATTGAGGGCCGCATTCAGTCCAGGGAGTACCAAGCAAACGACGGCTCAACGCGGAAGGCGTTCGACATTGTGGCGAAGCAGGTCACATTTCTCGGCGGTCAGCAGCAGGAGGGCCGCCAGTCTAAACCGCAGCAGCAAACCAGCAACCAGGGCGAAGGCTGGGGCAACCAGCAGCGCCAGCCCCAGCAACATCCCCAGCAACAACAGCAGGGCGGGTGGAATCAGAACGAGAGTATCCCTTTCTGATGAGCACCCTTCGCGCATGTATTGAATGCGATCAGATGTATCGAGGGCCGCTTCAGTGCCCCCGTTGTGGCTCGCCCGGGGAGCCGCTACCACAACAGACCAGGAGCAAGCGCACCGCGCCAACCGTGCGCCCTCCAATGAAGGAAGGAGACCATCATGGCTGAACCCCCTTTGGCACTTGATAGCGAGGTGTGCCAGTATCTACGGATCGAGGCGAGGACGCTGCGCGATTTGCTCGCGGCGGGAAGGCGTGCGGGAATCAAAGCGCCGCACATTGGAAGCCGAAGCCTTCGGCGCTGGACTGGCGGCGGTAAGGCGTGGGCCAGATGGATGGGGAGGGTCGTGGAATGTCGGCACGTATCGAGAAGCGCGGGGAGGCCTGGACGGTCCGCTGGAGGTTTCGAGGCCGCTACGGACGTCGGAAATGTCCAGACCGGAACACGGCGCGCAAACTCGTCCGCGAAATCGAAGCGTGTCACGCGGAAGGTCGCCACTGGGTCCCATTCGACAAATCCCATCCGGTCGATCCCTGTCTGACCGAAGCCATCCGAGACCGCATCGAAGGCGGACGAAGGACCCGAAGACCGAACACGTTGGAAAACTGGAAGGTCGCGTTCGTCTTATTCGTCGATTACCTGCGCACAATGAAGCCGCGCGGGAAGCTCGACTTCGACCTGCTATCTGAGCGCAGTCTGCTCGGGTTCTTTGATTGGCTCGAAGCCAGAGGCAACAGCCCGACCACCATCAACCTTCGACTCACACAGATTCGCGCATTCTGGAGGTGGGCCGCCGAGTCATCAGAGTGGATGGATTACTCCCCGCGATATGTTCACGTTGAGCTGCCAGTGCCAGAGCCGCCACGACGGAAGCAGGCACCGACCTGGGCGGAGGCCGACATGATGCTCGGCATACTGGAGGAGAAACGCGGACAACGAAATTCACACAACCAGCCCAGCCCCCGAGCGGAGGCTTGCTATCGTGCCGCCGTGATCATGCGGTACACCGGTCTGAGAAAGTCGCAGGCCATCGGCGTCCGCTGGGAAGACTTCGACATGGTCAGCGGCCAGTTGTTTGTCAGGCCGTCCCTTGGCAAGTCGAGAAACGAGCGGCGCGGTCGGACCATCCCCATTTGCGATCATCTCGTCGAAACGATGGCGGGCTGGGGTGTCCGCTCTGGATACGTCACCACCGCCTCCGACGAGCTGCTCAACAAAGTCACCTTCGACTTCGCAATCAAGGCCGCATGGAAGGCCAGCCAGGTCGACCCGTCAAAATGGAAACAGCAGACCGCGCACGCATTGAGGCGCTCATTCACATCCGAGTTGGTCTCCAGGGGTGCAGACCGTTTCGCCGTTGAGCTGTTGCTCGGGCGCTCCACGGGCGTCGGTGGTGACATATACACCGACCCGACCTTCATCTGGGACCGCTTATCCCAGGCCGTTTCGATGGTCACAAAAATCGGCGCAAACGCAGATAAACAAACGGTTTTCGGCCACATCTCTAGCCAGTAGCCACAGCCAAATGTTCATGGTGTGAACTTTTTTGTTGATCTCTAGGTATCGCTCCGGCAGTATCTAGATATGGACAGCAAGCAAACAACACGAACGGAGCGCAGCATGAACGGTGAAATTCAAACTATGGTCAATGGATTAGCCAAGGGTCTCGCTAAGTTCCACAGCGAGATGGTCCATTCTGGGTCCGCATGGGGTCGCGATTACCAGCGAGCCATCCAGATGAACGACGCGGCTACGATTGACCGCTTGAATCGTGAGCTTGTTTCTGAACTCCGCAATCAAATCGCCCGCAAGGGCTGAAAGGGCGATGACCAATGAACAGGCGAATGACGAAGGCCCAGGTCGACAACTTGGCGCGCGACCTCATCCACCTATGGGGAGCGACGGCTATCTGGTACGGCATCGACGGCGAGCGAAAGGATCACTGTGAGGAATGGGCCGAAATCCTCGGCCGAAGATGGGACGCCCAGGCAGCCACCAGGGTTGAGGCTCGCCTTAACGAGCTGGCTGAATCGTTTTCCCGCAGATACGAAAGGTTTCCAGGAGATTGATCGCGGGCCACTCTTGGGCCACGGGTGGGCCACAAAGGCCCGCCACGCCTCGCCACCCTGCGCCGGAGCGAACCGGGATATGCCAGTGATTGCAGTGGGTTACAGGGGCAGCAAGCAGTAGAACGCTCCCTGTTATACATTAAACAAGAAGTGTATAGTCACACCCTAACCCACTGACATCACTATAGAATCACGACACGGTCTGATTTTTGGGCCACCTGTGGGCCACATTTGCACCAATCGCGGGCCAAATCAAGACACCAGGAGCGGCCCAAAATAAGCAGCCTGAAAGCCAAATGTTCACCCTATGAACTTTTTTGTTGATCTCTAGGTATCACTTCCCTAATATCTAGATATGGACAGCAAGCAAACAACACGAACGGAGCGCAGCATGAAGACGATCACTTTGACCATCCGAATTGAGTGGGAAGGCGGAGAGACCATTGAGGCTGGGAAGTTCTCACGATTCTCGGAAGCGTGGGACGCGATGAGCGACCTCGCCGACGGTGTGAGCATCATTCGCCTCGTCGATGAGCGAGGCGTAACGCGCAGCATGCTTGCTGGGTGGGACTGGTACTGGAAATAGTCAAATCGCCCGCACGCCAACCGGGGCACAAAGGAAGGAAACGAAAATGAAAAACTTAACTCTGACATTCTTCATTCATGACAACCCATCTCACGACGTCGACGTTGCAACTACCTCCAGGTACGACCCAGAAGGCGTCATGGGCCAACACGGACCCATGGAAAACGGTGAGATCAATCTTGATGCTCTGCCCGAAAACCCAGCGCGCCTGAAGGCGATGCGGGTTGCTCCGGGATGCATTCCAACCGAGAAGCACGACGGTTTTCAGGTCATGCAGATGCATTTAAGGCTTACCGAATCCAAACTGATCCAAGCGAACGACATTCACTGGATGGCTGACGGCATCGTAAGCCACGCAGAATGGTCGGCTAAAGATGCTGGCCGGGCTTCCCTGTTTATGTATGCATGGGTTCGAGCGGACGACGGCGTGGGCAAGCCAGTATTGTCTGAGCTTTATGTCGGAGCCCCATGTATGACAGTGAAAGCTGTTTCGCGTCCATCGCGCAACGGAGTTCGATATCGCTCACTTGCCAGGGAAATGGTTCTCGATAGCGTGAAGGCTCAACTTCTCGACCGCGATGGATGCCTATGGGGTCGCTCAACCTGAAACACCCGCCCCCACGCCAACCGGGGCACACCATGAAAGGAGGGACGGATGCTCAAGCGATACCTTGAGCGCCTCGATGCAGCGTATGCCGCTCGCATCAACCGCGCTGACTAACACCAGAGCCCCACTCGAAAGAGTGGGGCTTACCTCGTTGGGTCGTCGAGGACCGTCAGCTCAATGTCTTGATGAACATCCAACGACCCGCCGTAGCTCTCGACCTCGCGCTGGCTGTCCCTGGGGTCACGCCTGACCATGAGCCGCCCACCCTTCCGGCGACCCCAATGCGCGGCGGCGGTCTCTGCCTCCGTTGTGAATGTCGTCGAGTACAGCGCCGAGGCTCCGTGGATTTCTGTCGGGCTCTTGTGGCGACGAATGTCGATAGAGCCGCGAGCGTGATCACGGTCTCCCCATTGAGGATAGATTGTCAGCTCACGTCGAGCGTACTGCCACCACATTCGAAGGCGGTCTTCCATGTTGCGCGGTGAGATGCCTGCCGACGCTGGACCGTTCGCCTGGGAGCGGTACCCGAACGCCGGGCCGGTCACCCGTATCTCCATCTTCCAACCCTGAACAGGGTCGAGGCCCGCACTCACCACTGAGCCATCAGCCATCAGAACCCGTTCTTCTCGCGCGCGCGTGACGCGCCGCATGCTTATATAGCCCCTATCGAGCGCCAGGAAGCACGGAGCCGGGTGTTCCGTTGTCAGGGTCACCCTTTGCGAGCCGGATGCCGCCACGGCCGTTTCTCGCCCTGTCCCGCCCAGCCTGCGCCAAAGCGCCTGACCGTCAGCCGTGAACGCGAAAGAGGCGGCGCTTGAGTAGTTAATCGAGACCCGGCCGTCGGGCTCGACACACAGCGAGGTGTCGGTCTCTTCACCGTGGAAGGCATCGTCGAGAGTCTTGTTCTGATAGATGTCATCATCGACGCCCGTGCCAGACCGCGAGCGCAACCACGTCGGCAGCGATTGAACTCGCATCAGGAATCCGTTCGAAGGTAGTCCGTTGACGTTGCCCGCGTGACCGTCCGCCTGAAGGTGAAGGCCCGCAGTCATCTCAAAGACGCCGCGCCTCCAGTCGCCCGTTGCAGTGTGCGTGTTGGCGCTGGCCGCAACCCCACCCGATGGGAAGCCGAACAACTCATTAGCAGCACTTGAACGAATGAAGAATGGACAGTGTGAATTCGTAATGAAGAACTTGTCATCAGCGTTGATGCCCATGGTGAAGGTTCCGGTGTAGTTACCTACGCCCTGGGCCACCCACTCAGCATTGACGAGGTCAGCCAGGGTCGAACTGGCTCGGCATGAATACCCATGGAGAAACGCAGGGAGGTCCCAGAACACAGCCGAATTACCTGCGAGCGTGATGTTGTTGCCATCGCGCACGAAGGCCGCCTTGCCCGCAAACGGGCGCGCATCAAACTGGCCAGCGATGGCCGGAGTGTGTCTTCTAATTCTTTGATCTGGCATCAGCCCTGCCTCCTGAATCGCGGTGATCCTGGAATCCCGTTGTTGTTCATTTCGCGCGCCACATGCCCAGCGATTCGAGTGCCGAGAGCTTCGAGCCCATCGTCTCCGAACAGGTGAGGCACATCACTCAAAACGATATCGCCAAACTGGACGGTAGGCCTCGACTCCCCTCGCTCGGTCAGGCCGTCGGTCGGCGCTCCGGTGTTCGCGCCGCTGTAGCCCATGCCGCCGCCACCGCCACCACCGCCACCACTGACACCAGCAGCCGCCAGCCCTGCCGAGTTTGCATCGCGCGCATATCTCGCCATTTGCGGAGCGAGCGCGGCCTGGGTGAAGTGAGCAATCGAGGCCGCCGTGTGTGCCACACCTTTCGGCACGTTACCCGTGGCATAAGCGCCATAGGCCTTCGCCGCCTCAGAGCCGCCGAGGAATCCGTGAAGAATACCCTGGGCAATGATTTGAGTCTCCTCCCATTTGTGTGCGGCCTTCACCTCTTTCTCATATTGGGCCTGGGTGATTTTCCCGGCCTTGAGTTGAGTCTGGGCTGAACGCGCGCGGGCGTTGGCAAGGTTGCCGAACGACGAAATCATGGAGCTGACTGAGCGAGTCACTGCGGCCGCAGTGTCGGTCACCTCTTGGATACGTTGCGCGGTCGCCTGAGCGTCCGCCATTCTGGCCTCCTCGCGAATCCTGGCCAACTCATCCTGGTGCGCCTTCTCCAGCTCTTGGCGATGGTCAGCGAAGCCCTTGAACTTGTCAGACTCTTCGGCGAATCGATGCTGCTCCTGGCTCAGCGCAATCCCGACAAAGTCCTCCCGAACCTCCATGAGACGCACTTGAACAGCCCGCTCTGTGTCGGCTCTTTCTTCGGCCTTCTTTTTGAGCTGCTTGTCCCTCTCACCGAGAGCCTTGCCCGTAGCGCCAGCAATCTTTTGAGAATGAGCCTCAGACGAGTCAGGCATCAACGATGAATCCCATCCACCCATCTGCGCAATGATCCAATCCTGCTCACTGATTTCGGACTTCTTCCCCTTCTTCTTCTTGGTTGGAATCCGAGGCACAGCCGCCTTCGGTTTTGATGCCTCTTCGATTGCCCGCTGAACAGCCTGCACCGAACTGACAGCGCCCTTCGAGTATTCCGCTGCAGCGTTCTCAGCTTGGTCCCAAAGAATCTCCTGACTGGCCACACCGTCCGCGAGCGTGGACACGAGCGCGCGCTGCTCTTCTAGCCGTCCCGCCATTGCCGCAGCACCACCGGCAGAGCGTTGGCCACGAACCTGCGCCTCCAGCTTCGCGAGAACTTTTCGCTCCTGTTGAAACTCACGCTTTGCTTGCTGCGCCATTTGCTTCGCGAGGGATGCCCGCTCTGCACTCGTTTGAGCGAGTTCCTCCCTCACCATGTCATTCGCGGCAGCAAGGTCGAGAGCCTCTTCTTTCCCATACCTGGCTACAGCTTCAGCCGCAGTGAGCGCGCCGCCAAAATTGCCCACCATGCCACCCGTGGCCGATACCGCAGCACCCGGTACCAGCGTCTGACCACGTCGAAACGCCGCCTCCTGCTTGCCGAGGTCAGCCATACTGGTCGCGCCGCGCCCCTTGAGCATGCTGTCGAGGCGTTTCGCCTGGGCCTTCACAACGCGCTCTAGCTCCTTCCCGCGCTGCTCAACCTGCTCGGTCATGTTCTCGCCGATGGCCGTGCCTATAGCGTCGCCAAGGAGAGCGCCCGCAGCCACAGCCCCGGCAATCATGGCCGGTGCCCCGAGGGCAGCGGTCAGGGTTGCACCAATCCCTGCACCGGCCCCACCCATTGCACCGATGGCGACCGTCACAGCCTTGATTGCACTAACAAAGGAAAGCGCCAGCCGAGTCGCGAACAGGCCGCCCACCATCACTGAGATGGTCTTCGCGTTACGAACCACCCACTCGCCGAGACCATAGAGCACCTCAGCCGCCTGCTTGAAAGCCGCGCCGAGTCGCTCGCCGTTCTCCTGAAGGAATAACGAAAGCCGCTGAAGGGCCTCGTTCACCATCGGCAATACCCGCTCACCCAGGTCGCGAAGCACGCCCTCCTTCAACCGCTCGAACATGTCAATCGATGCCCCGGTTGTGGCCGCCATTTTTCCATATGCTTCGGCGGTGGCTCCAGTGGCCTGCCGATTCGTTTCGATCATTTTTGTGAGGTCCGAATAGTTCTCACCGAGCAGCATCAGAAGAGCGGCATTCGTTTCCTTCCTCATCGACAGCGACCCGAGCACCTCGGCATAACCGCCCGTCGCCTTTTGCACGTCAGCCAGGACAGCCGAAAGCCCCTCGTTTCGAATGCGCGCAATACCTACATCGACGCCGAGCTGCTTTAGCTTCTTGGCGGTGGGCGTCGCCTCGTTTCCGAGCGCCTTGATCAATGACGTGATTTTAGTCATGGCCTCGGCAGTGTTGCCGCCGGTCTGCTTGGTGATGGTCGCAACCATCGCCCCGAACTCTTCAAACGAGACTCCCATCGGCGCGAGCGAAGCCGCCTGAGTCATCACGCTCCCGAGTTCACCGAAGGTAGTCACACCCTTCTTGACCGTGGTGAACAGCACATCAGACGCATCGCCCGCCGTTAGGCTCGATGACTTCCAAGCGTTGGTGGCAGCCGTTAACGCCTGGACCGCTTCCGTGATTGAAGATTGCCCAGCAACTGCGGCCTGTGACGCAACGCGCAGGAAGTCCACCGCATCACCCTCCGACACGCCTGCGGAGATGGCTTGATATGCGCCGGTGGTGATGTCCGACATGGACTGCGGGACCTCCTTGGCGAGTTGCTGGAGCCCGTTTCGAAGGTTGTTGAACCCGTCGCCAGTGTCATCGAGCAAAGTCGTCACAGACGCGAAGCCTCGCTCGAATTCAACAGCAAAACCCACCGGGGCCTTGATGGCGTCGATGCCCTTCTTCAGGGCCGCGAAACCCATCCGTAAAACCTGCCCGGCAGCCTCTACGTCTCGAAGGGTTTTTGAGAACCCTGACCACGCCTTGTCTGATTTGAGGGTCGACTTTTCAAGTCCGCGCTGAAGCTCGTCAACTTTGACGTAAGCCTTCTCGACGCCGTCGAGCCCCTCGACTTTGATCTCGATTACTTCGCTGGAAATCTTTGTCAGCGCCATGGCTACCAGTCCTCTTCATTTTGCGTTCGATGAGATGCCGCTGCTTCGGCGTTGAGCTTCAAAGTGACAATGCCGTCTCTGAGTGCTGGCGTTGGGTCGGTGGGGTGCCAGGACTGAGGCAGCTTCGCATTGATTTCGCGCAGGTGTCCGGCGATGTCATTCACCCATGTCGGCTCACCGAATGGGCTCCCCGCGTCAACGTAAACAAGAGGACACCGGTCGAGTTCAAGCCAGTCGATATACCCGAGCTGATCAGGTGGTGAGCAGAAGCTCGCGCCGACCTGTGACGGCATTGACTCGCCGAGGATGGTGCCCGCATCTACAAAGACTGAAGATTCAACTAGCTCCGCACTGAATGAGCACCACATTCGCTGAACCCTCGCGCCGTCTAAGTTACGTGAGAACATGCCGCCGCACTGCCCTCGCTCGTCTATCAAACCGGGCTGGGCTGGCCGTCGGTGGTCGCCAACGCACTGGGCACAGGTCCACCCGTCGCTGATAGAGTTGCCGCGTTGTCGAGTCCTCGCGTGCCATGCGTACAGCGCGAGGATAAGCTCGCCGATTTTCCCAGGCTGATCACTTGCCTCGCATGCCTTGAAACCTCGGTAACAACCTCGGAGGCGTCACCACATTGAGCCTCGAACTCATCAACGGGATACTTCCCGCCGACGGGCTCCAGGTCGAAGCCTTCGACACTTTGAACCGAGGCCGCGAAGACGGCCCTATCAACCTTGGCGACCCAGTCCTCAAACGACTCGACCGCCTGCTGCTGCTCTTCGGTTAGCTCAGCCAGGTATTCGGTGAATGCCTCCACCGAGTCTTTGCCCTGCCTCCCCGCGCGGCGTGCCCGGTCGCCAGCGTGGGAGTGGTGCAGAGCGCCCAGACGTGGACGAGGCCCGACCGACCGCTCGACCCGCCTGATGTCATCTCTCGACATCGGCATCAGCATCACATGAGTCGCGCCTTCTGGACACGAGTCGAGAAGGTCTTCAATGTTCGACGACTCTCGATATGCAGCCGCCACGGTTTGTGCCCTGACAAATGCGAGCGCCTGCCTCACGTCCTCTTCTGCGAGCGCCTCATCGAGCCGCCCCTGAGCCTCGGCTTCATCATCGCCAGCCAGGACACCCTTGAGCACCTGACGGCCAGCGGCCTTCACCGCGTGGAGAGTCTGCACCACCGCAGCACTATCGCCAGACGTGGCCCTGACTGCAGCGATGAGGGAGTCGACGAAATCACCCTTCGGAGCTTCGTCGATGTCCCTGTCGACAATGGTGCGCGCCTTCCTCACTTGCGCCTCCCAGACCGTCGGGTCTGAAAGCAACACAAGCCTGACCGGCTCCTGGCAAGTGAGGACGCGCTTTAGCATTAGGCATCAACCGGAAGGATGAGCATGAACGGAGCCTGAGCAAGCAGCTTCTGGCTTTCGCTCAACCCGGTCAGGTCACACCCGTCGAACTCAGCAACCGCGCGCAGCGTGGTCTCCTGCTGGATTCGATTGGCATCACCGCCGCCTGGGTTGGCTGCACCATCGGCGCGGCCAGCGTTCAGCAATGCAAAGCAACCGCCTTCACCGTCACCGGCGGGACCCATCCCGAACATGATGGTGCGGAGTTCATCCTTCGCGATCATTTTCTGAAGGTTGAGGTCCTGCTCGCTGGTGATAGAAACCGACGCTGTGGCGTTGTTGATTTCCATCGAGTCAGTCTGGAGCACACCACGGGTATCAGGCGTTGAAGGAGATACGTCGAAATCAACGCTTACACTCCAGTCGAAGTTGGGCAGGTTTGCACGGGTCGAGCCGTATGGAGCCGAGCCGCCCTTGTGGCTGTCCGACATATCAACGCGAGCGCCGAAGCGATGCTGCAGCAATGCACCAGGAGCCTCCGGGCTGCTGACGACGTTGGCATTGTCATCATCCTGAAGCATGCAGGCGGGCCGGACTCGCATCTCAAGGCCGACGCCGAAATTGTCCTGAGCAAGAGTGAAGCCAGAGCATCGACACAGGGACGCCAACCGGCGGACGGTTGCGGTGGTCCCCTGCCCGCCCATGTCCATCAGCATGTGAAAGTCATGCAGCTTGGCATTCGATGCGCCGACCACAGGGTAGAACGCATAGCAAAGGTTGATGGTCTCGCCGGACATAATCTGGCGGGAGAACTTCGGGTGAACCTTGATGGTTCGATTGCCACCAGCAGCCGCGCCGATTTGCGTTATGATTGCATACTCATCGAGCGTCGAGTTGTTCTGGCGGACTCGGATGGGTGCGCCGACCTGGAGGCCAGCCTCGTCACCATCGGCAATGATGAAATGGTCGGACGGGCTGCCCACAGAATTGGCCGAAGTAGCACGACTCTCGACGAGGCTGCCACCGGTCTTCGGCTCATAGAGTCCCATGGAGCTGCCGAGGATTTTACCATAGCCGTGAGTCGTCGGGTCAGCGCCCTTCGATGAGCGAAACCGGTGAGCGATGGTGATGCTGTCCGGGTACATGACTCGAATGAAATCACCATTCGCCGCGCCGAACTTGTCAGCGCCGGTGGTGTTCTTGATGCCGATGGCGGCCAGTTCGTCTTGACCAGCAGTCCGGCGACCATGGTCTTCCTCGTGACTGAGTTCCTCAGACTGGAAGGCGTCCACGGTGGCCGTGGTCGTGGCCATCCCTGTGAAGGTCAAACCCGAAAGGTCTGGAAGGAAATTGCTGTCAACGTCGGCGGCTCCGGTGGCGCTCGTCGATACGCTGACGCTGAAAATTGCGGAGGATTTACCCGCCATGATTAACTCCTATTCAAATGTCATACGAGACCGAAACTTCGACCTCTGCGATGTAGCCCTCAAACGCTTTACCCGCATCATCGCGGAGCACAAACTGAGAGATGTTGCCCGGCGTCGCCGCCAGCGTTACCAGCCCCGAAACGGTGGCCCATGAACTTCGCTGGAGCGCATCAGTCAAAGCCTGCTGATCAAGCCGTGCGCGCTCTAGAATTTGCCCCCGGTCGTGTGACCCATAGCCCTCATATCTGAGGCGGACTGGGAATGTGTCCGAGAAGCTGCTCGGCACTGCGCCACCCATAGCCACCACCGTCGACGTGCCGCCGCTTATATCCACCTCAAAGACACCATCCTGGCCGACCATCTCTTCAAGCTCGACTCGACCACCGCCCAGGTCGGCATCTCGAAAGCCTCCTGAAAGCAGATGGGGGTATCGTGTCACCGTGGCGCTCGGCGGTGCCTTCACGGTCTGCTTCACATGGTCAACGATGTCGTTAAGAGTCGCCATCGATCACCCTTTCGAAAGGTTTCGCCGGAGCATCTTCTGCAGCTTTGTCCGGTAGAGCTTTCGATTGCTCGGGCTAAGGCCAATCCACGGCCGCGCCTCGTTTACGAATGAGCCGTATGTCTTAGCCTGACCCGTCAGACCAATCGTGGCCGCCGCCTTCGAGAATCGGAGCACTCGAAACGCTCGGCGCATTTGACCGCTCAGTGTCAACGTGACCTTTCGAACGGTGCGGGTTGAGGCGGCCTTGTAGTGTGCATAGCCGCCAGCGTAGAACACCGACTTCCCCGACCGGCTGAGCCTGCCACCTTTTGGCTTCAGCCTTCGCGCCGTGTCGCTCTTCAGGCTGATGTAAATGGGTTTCACTGAATAGGGTTTGTGAGGGACGTCATCTGTGTCGAGACCTTTAGAGAACGCACGGATATCCACCGCGGCCGTCACGTTCTGGGCAAGCTCACCCATATCGCGACGCGTCCAGATTTTGGCCGCACGGTTGCGCGGTTTTCCGATGCGTTTGTATGCCAATGCCCTTGGTCTCCGGTGCCCAGCACGTAGCCGAAAAACGTGCATGTCTATTCTGGCATCTGTTCTAAAATTATTCAATGGTGTATAATATACGAACCAGGGCACCGGGCAGGCTTCCGAAATGGGATACACATTCACCACGGCTCTGCCGAACCCGGAGCAGGCTGCGGCGGGGTCGACAGACACGGCGACACTGATGCCCGCGATGGGTTCAGCACTCAATTATGCACACGCTAACAACACCGCCCAGGTGATTCATCAGGCGTGGCTTGGCGGGATTGCTACGGTCGACCACAACGCCGCGTCGAGCTACACCGAGGTCTGTCGTTGGCGCGTGCCTGTCATCTCGTCTGACCACATCACCGTCTATGGTTTTGTGCGTGGAGAGAACACCGCCAACACCGGCGGGCTGGTCCGCCTCACGGCAATCGGCTCCGGCAACTCTGTTGAGGTTACATTCACTGGAGCGGTCGGCGCGAAAGTCAGCACCGCCATCGCCCTCAATATCAGCACGGCCGCCGCCTATGAAGACATCAAGCTGGAAATTCGAGCGAAGTCTGGCGGGACGGTCGCACTTCATGATGTAGACCTGCAACACATGCCGAAAGGCAGCCCGCTCTCCGCAGGTGTTAAGGCTGCACCAGGGTCGAATCGCTTTATCCCGATGGGGTCGACGACCCTGTCCTCAACCAGGCCGTTCTCGGCGGCATTAGGCCGCGACATCGTCGACAGCCTGGAATGCCTTGAGGCGAGGGCCGAAACTATTCTGTGCTGGTCTGGGTTCGACCTGCCCTCTTCTTCGGCTGCGATATCGAGCGACACCGACGCGAACCTCGACATCATAGCCTGCCCGATTGTGCGCGTGATGCCAGACTGGTCGACAGCCACCATCTGGGTGAGGGCGAAGAATGCCACCGCGTCGAAGGCCTATGTCACTGTCTGCGCGACGAACCCACCCGACCAGTTTCCGAGCGGCGGCGATGGGCCGATGATGACGGTGATCACAATCCCGGCCAACGCTGCCGCAGCGACTTGGTACTCGGCAACGCTTCGCATTCCATTCGACTCCGGGCTCACGCGTTCGACGTTTCGCCATTGCCTCGTCGGAGTCCTGTCGACGTGGACATCAGACTCGGCCTTCGGTGCGGGCACTGACCGCCCGCGGCCATCCATTCTTTCAGTATCTATTTGGGGCAATCCATGAGCGACGAATTCGAGCGAGATTGGAACGTGAGACAGGTGGACGGCGGCGTGATAGCTGGCCCGGCCATGGGTGAACTTCTGCGCCTGGGTGCGCGGGTCATCCAAGACAAGTTCGACCTGAAGCTCGACGGTCTTGCCGGTCCTGCCACTATCTCAGCAATCGATGATCATCTCGGGCTGAATACCGCAAGCAGAAGCCTGCCAACGAGCAGGCGGCGGAAGCTGCCGGACATTATCCCGATACCCACGAAACGCGGCATCGAAACGGTGTATGGAAGTTTCAAGTATTCGGAGCACCCGTCAAAGCCTGGAGCCATCCTCATCGAGCGCGCATGGGTGAAGAAAAACATCGTGCGCGTCGTCCTTCATACCGGCCAATACACATACTGCCACAAGCTAATTGCTGACGAGTTTCGCCGTTTATATGAGCGGGCCTGTGATTCGTCCGGCTACACACCGAAAAAGGTCTGGTCTTGGGTCCAACGATTCAAGCGGTGGCACCCCAAAGGCAAGCATGGGATTTCAGACCACTCGTGGGGAATCGCCTTCGACGTCGACCCGAAGCTGAACGCGCCGGGCAAAGAGGACACGCCGCTTCACCGTCACCCAGAGTTCGCCGCAGTATTCCGACAGGCTGGATGGGAGTGTGGAATCGATTGGAAGAAGTATCCCGACCCGATGCATTTTTCGAGGGTGCGGCGATGAGTATACCAACGATGCAAAACCCTATCACGCTTCAGGTCGGCACCATGCTCGCCCTCGTCTCAGCGGTTGCCGTTGGGGCGATGCGCGTCAGCAACATCGAGGCCAAGGCAGACAGGGCCTTCGAAGAAGTTGTCGAAACGAAAGCCCAGCTGAACGAGCTGCGGACGGAGATGCAAAGACAGCGCGAAATTCTCGCCCAGGTCCAGGGTGACACGCGGGCCATTCTTCAGCTCGTAAAGCTGAGGAACCCGTGAGGGCCACGCTCCACGTTCTCGCCCTTATTGCTGCGACCGTCATCGCGTTTGCGGTGGCCTCAGTGTCTCGGGCTATGGCGCAGGACGCCACGCAGTCCGCGAGGCTTCAAACTGTAGAGCTGGCCGCGCTGAAGCGTCAGCTTCAAATCATCCGAAACATACTGGAGAAACAGCATGACAATCGACACCGACCTGATTCGAATCGGCCTGCTTTCAGCAATAGCAACATGGGGCGTCACGCAAGCCCTCAAGCCGGTCGTGAAACGCTGGGCCGCTGACACGCTCAAGAGTTCGGCAGTTCGTTTTTTTGCGCTTGCCGTTGGTGCTGGATTTGGTGCCGCCATGCAGTTCGATGCGGTCGGTGCAATCGTCGGGCTGGGCGGTGCTGCGCTCAGTGCCACCGTTGTCGGTGCAGTGAAGGCTCGAATTAAGAATGCCTGAGCTGATCATCGGCAGCCTTCTGGGTGGCGTCCTGGCCGTGGTTGCGATGCTCCTGGGCCGACGGAAGAGGCGGGTGCCTGCCGTCAATCCCGAAGCTGTGGCGGAAGTTGTTGGCGAGCAGGTTGAAGCACAGCTCGAAGAGATTGAAGAGGACCACGCGAAGGTGGTCCGAAAACTCGACTCAAAACATGCGGCAATTCAGTCGGCCAACATTTCCGAAATCGTCGACATCCTAAACTCAGAATATTCCGCCGAAGAGGTGCTCGATGATTAGCTTCGTGTTCTTTGTTTTGCTTACGCCAGAGGCCGCGCTGAATCCATGCACCGAGGCGCAGCAGATTCGCACGGGTGTCGAGTCACCATGCACCGGCATTCTCATCGGCTTAACGATGGCGAAAGCTGCAGCGAACTGCAAACGCGTCGAGCTGCCAAAGTGTGAAGCGGTAGCCATGAAGAACGCGCGCTGGTGTCAGACTGAAAAGAACGCGCTAATTGTACAGCTTGCCGCCACCGAGTCGGCCCTCAGTCGAATCGAGCCAGAGGCGTGGTGGGAGCGCCCGCTTCTGGCTTCAGGCTCGATGGCCGTCGGGCTGGTCATCGGGTTCCTAATAGCTGGCGCTCTCTAGCGGGCAAAACACATGGCAGGAAAAATCACTCACGTCTCTGACGAAGAGATTGTGGAGACGCATCTCCGGCTCGGGTCCCTCCGGTTAACGGCCGACGCGCTTGGCATCGGCAAGGATACCGTATCGAGAAAACTGCGGCGGGCTGGCGTTAAGACAAGTCGAGCGAAGGCAACGGAAAAACCTACGGTTAAAGACCAGACGGCCGATGGTCAGCGCGTTATCACGGGCAAAGGGATCAAAACCCTCGAAGACCTCATGGAGCGCGCCGGAGTCGACCTCGACGAGTGGACCGTCCAGAAGCACAGCGTGAACGCCTGGGAAGCGTTCGCTGGCCGTGGCCCAGACGGCGAGCCGGAGACGGTCACCCTTCATCAGGTGAAAGCATGGCTTGAACGGCGGCCTTCGTACTGGGTGAAGAGGGTCGAATGCCAGACCATCCGACGCCACCCACCGAAGAGCACGCCCGACCTGAAGACATGTTTCATTGTGCCCGACAGCCAGCACGGCTTCCGGCGGCACGAGGACGGCACGCTGGAGCCCCTCCACGACCGCCGGGCGTGTGATGTTGCAATCCAGGCATGCAGGCTGCTGCAGCCCACCACGGTCGTCCTCCTGGGTGACATGCTGGACCTTGCGCCGTGGGGCTCGTTTTCCACAGACCTCAGCCTGCGATGGACTACCCAGCCGAGCCTCGTGGAGCTTCACTGGTTTATCGCGCAGCTTCGACTCGCGTCACCTACCGCGCGCATCATCTACCTGGAGGGCAATCACGAGAACCGCATTGCCCGCGTACTGACGGAAGCGGCAGCCGGTGAAGCGATAAACCTGCGACCGGCCGACGACCTCGACGGTGATGCGGTGATGTCTATCCCCCACCTGCTCAGCTTGGACAAGCTCGACGTCGAGTATATTGCGCCCTACGGCGAGCCGTTCTGGTGGGAGGGTGTCCGATTCCATCACGGCTCACTCGTCCGCTCGCGTGGCGGCCAGACGGTCACAGCCATGCTGGGCCAGGGTCACGCCCACAGCCAAGTCGTGGGCCACATCCACCGCCGGGAAATAGCCAGCCGAACGATTCCCACCGCCGAGGCACCAGGGCGGAAGACAATCAGCGCAATGTCGCCGGGCTGCCTGTGCCGCGTGGACAACGCTGTGCCACACAAGGCGGGCACCAGTCAGCTCGACTGGCAGCACGGCCTCGGGGTTGCCTACGCATCCGACGCGGGCGTCTCCATGCATTTGATACCAATCGATGACGGGTGCGCCGTTGTGCATGGTCGGCACCTCGTGGGCGAGGAGCGCGTGGAAGAATTAAGGCGGGCCACCGGGCTCCCATTCTGAGCGGCTAAAAAACCCCAACGAATTCGATCACTTACAGGGTGTTCATTTTATGATCCTTTTTGTATTGCTTTATAGATACCATTCCGGCAGTATCTAGACATGGACAGCAACGAAACAACACGAACCAAGGAGTCCACGATGAACATCCTAGAAGGACTGAATCGCCGAGTGGAGGAAACTGAAAACGCGGCACGCCGAGCCGTTGCGAAAGTCGTGGCCTCGAATGGCCGTTGCCACCCAGGCACAACCGACCGCCGCGACCTTGACCTCGATGGGCGCATCGACGCGCTGGCCAACCCGCTTCACATCATGAGGCGGCGAGCAGACGACGGCCTCCGGTTCGACATGAGCACCCACGACATCAACGGAACCTGGGGCGCGATGCCCGACGACGAGGGACTCATCGGCGCTCACGAGGCCGACGGGTACCGCATCGAAATCAGCCCGAACGACGATGACAGCTATCTGGCAATCGTTCACCCACCAGCACGAAAGCGAAGACGACGATGAACCACGACGGAATAAAGCAAGCCCTTCGGCATAGGGACGCACAGCTCGCACGACTGCTTGAACAGGTCCAAAGCCGCATCGGTTCTAAGATCGAGTACATCAATGAGGACGGTGAGACCTTACGGCCCGCATGGCTTGAAGGCCTTTCCAAGGTGATTGCATCGGAAATGGAGCGAATCGAGCGCGAAGCGTCCGACGATATTCGCCGCCACATGGGCGGGTGATGTGAGACCATGTTCACAAAACGATCATCCATGTTCTTTTATTGTTGATCTCTAGGTATTGTTTCCCTAATATCTAGATATAGACAGCAACGAAACAGCACGAACGGAGCGAACAATGGCAACTTTCGGATACAACGAAGAAAACGAAATCGACCCCGCAATCCTTCGCGAAATGCATAAGAACATCGCACGACGCGACGCCGAAGAGCGTGCCCGTGGCCCGAAGCCCCGCAGTGAAGACCCGGAGATGGTTGAGGCCGCCGCCAAGGTTGTCGAGTTCCTTGAGACCGGCGCGCTCGGCAAGTTCGAATGGATTGGAAGCGACGTCTACCGAGCAACGCCGGAAGGTGGTCAGGGTTCAGATGTTGAGTTCTTCCTTCGCCAGACCAAGGCGGGCCGCGTCAAAATCGGGTGCCGAGTATCCCTTCACCGAGACCTTCTTATGTTCGGTATGCCCATGGATTCCGACGACGCCCTTGAAGCTGCCAACGGATACACCTGGGTCGGGCGCATCGTTGGCATCATCGGCAGCTCCGACATCGCCGCTGACGTCACCGTTTCTCAGCGTCACTGATTGTGGTACTAGGCAGATTATATCAAGGGGGTGAATGATGGGCGGGCTGTCGGGTATCCGTTACGGGAAATGGGAAACCATTCCGATTCAGCACATGGCGAAAATCGATGATGATCAAATCAGGTCCATGCGGTCAGTCCTGCGCGCCGCCTACCACCCACTCGCAGACAGTGAGGCGTTTTGGGAAGAGGGTTTGAGGCGTGCCGAACATGCTCGGCGGTATATGGCTTTCTGTGAGATGTCAGATGTAGAGATGAACGCTCTTTGCGACGAGCGAGGCGTAAAGGCCTGCAGACTTCTCACGCATGAAATGGTTTGGCAGGTGCTCCACTTCGACTACGCAACGCAGGCTTTCATTTACACGGGATCAAACGAAGAAGACGGATGGCTGCCCGGCTGGGCGTGCATCTGAGATGAGGACAGTATGACCACGAGATACCCACACACCCACGTCCGGTTTGAAGTCTGTCTTAGCGTGCAAGGCAGGAAATATGAGGCTGCGCTCGCCGAGCTAACGCATGAAATCAAGCTGTTGAGGTATATTGCGCCAAACATTAATGACATATCCGTGAAGCCTGCGACGGTTGAGGTTGAGATGGTTGAAGAAGAGATGT